>PJTT01000100.1_pt1 | contig 151669 bp, 113 predicted proteins | sample 1512261 | NCBI WGS metagenome assembly PJTT01 (sample SAMN08177685, study PRJNA422409) | Soil metagenome, whole genome shotgun sequencing project. | isolation source: Soil (2) enriched on wood chips | place: USA: Madison | collected 2015-01-15 | reverse complement strand
TGAGAATTTTTGCTTGTGTACATAATAAACGATTTTATGAAAAAAACTACCAATATAATTTGCTAAAACCATAGAAATCGACGCAACGAAAGCTCAATCAAGGGAGGAACGCTGGTAACAAAATAAAAAAACATTATCAATAGGCTAATTATACCTTCCGTTTTGCATTCTGCTGCTTTTTTGTACTTTCGCTGCGGTGAAACGCATTTTTTCAATAACATTTTTTTTGATTTACCTTACTGCTTATGGTGAGGGGCATCAATTGTTGCGTATTCCTTACTTGTTAGACCATTTCAAAGTGCATCAGCAAAATGACCCTGAAATGGCTTTTACAAAATTTATAAAAATTCATTACCTGCAGCCAATTGCGGTAGATGATGATTTTCAGCAAGACCAGCAATTACCTTTCCGTACGGTGGATGCTAATACATTATTTGCATCATTTTGTTGTGCTACTCCTGCCTCGGTTGATATAAAATCACCTGAGTTTACTACCGAAAAAAACTATGCAAAACATATAGTTCAAATACCAGAGCATAAAAGCTTCGACCTTTTTCAACCACCCCGATACGCCGCTGTATAACTAGTCTTCTTATTTTTTTACGGCGTAAATCATTTATACATGTTAAATGCAATTATCCGCTTTTCCGTAAGGAACAAGCTGGTTGTTGGTTTATGTACATTGGGCCTGTTGGTTGCGGGCATTATCAATCTTAAACAACTTCCAATAGATGCGTTACCTGATATTACCAGTAATCAGGTACAAGTAATAACAGTATCTCCGGCATTGGCTTCGCCGGAGATTGAAAGACTGGTAACTTTTCCGTTAGAGCAAGCATGTGCTAACATTCCGGGCATTACGGAAATGCGTTCTATATCTCGTTTTGGTTTATCGGTATTAACCATTGTTTTTAACGATGATACTGATGTGTATTGGGCAAGGCAACAAGTAACCGAAAGGTTAATGATGGCCAAAGAAAATATTCCGCCTGAAGCCGGTACACCCGAGTTAGCACCACCCACAACCGGCATTGGTGAAATTTATCAATACATTTTAAAACCGGAAAAAGGTTACGAGGGCAAGTACGACCTGGCCGAACTACGATCTATACAAGACTGGATAGTACGGAGACAATTATTGGGTACACCCGGTGTAGCCGATGTAAGCAGCTTTGGTGGTTATTTAAAACAATATGAAGTAGCCGTTATTCCGGCACGTTTAAAAAGTATGAACACCACAGTGGGTGAAATTTTTAATGCGTTGGAAAATAATAACCAAAATGCAGGTGGTGCTTATATTGAAAAAGGACCAACCGCATTATTTATTAAAACCGAAGGCCTTGCCGCAACTATAACTGATATTGAAAACACCTTGGTTAAACATACGCCAAGCGGTACACCTATTTTTATTAAAGATGTAGCCACGGTAAAAATTGGCCATGCAAAAAGATATGGCGCTATGACTTATAAAGATCAGGGGGAAGTTGCCGGAGCCGTAGTACTGATGTTAAAAAACGCCAACGCATCGCAGGTAATTGAGCAGGTTAAAAACAGGATTGAACAAATAAAACATACACTACCCGAAGGTGTTGCTTTAGAAACATTTTACGACCGCACCAAAATGGTTGACCGTGCTATTAAAACAGTAAAGACCAACCTTATTGAAGGAGCCGTTATTGTACTATTGGTATTAATATTATTTCTGGGTAATTGGCGGGCAGGCTTTATTGTAGCATCTGTTATTCCACTAGCCATGCTGTTTGCCATTATAATGATGAACATTTTTGGTGTATCCGGTAACCTGATGAGTTTGGGGGCACTGGATTTTGGTTTAATTGTAGATGGTGCCGTTATTATTATTGAAGCGGTATTACACCGTTTGGCACATAATAAATTATTACCGGGTACCAATAAAATAAGTAAAGATCAATTAAATACTGAAGTGGAAAAAGCTGCCGGTAAAATGATGAATGCGGCGGTGTTTGGACAAATAATTATTTTAATTGTTTACTTGCCTATTCTTACACTTACAGGCATTGAAGGTAAAATGTTTAAACCTATGGCGCAAACAGTAGCGTTTGCATTAATTGGTGCATTTATTTTATCACTAACTTATGTACCCATGATTGCATCGGTAGTGCTATCACGCAAGGTTTTACAAAAAGAAAACTTTTCGGATAAGTTAATGAACCGGTTAAAAAATTTATACCGGCCTGTACTAACCAAAGCTTTGCAATTTCCTAAAACCATTATTATTGGCACTGTAGCATTATTTTTTTTAGCCTTATTTGTTATGAGTCGCTTGGGTGGCGAGTTTATACCCGAAATGGAAGAAGGTGATTTTGCCGTAGATGCCCGTTTGTTAACCGGCAGTTCATTAACCGAAACAGTAAAAGTTACGCAGCAGGCTGTTCATATATTACAAAACAAATTTCCGGAAGTTGAAAAAATAGTTACCCGTATTGGCGCCAGTGAAATACCTACCGACCCCATGCCCTTGGAAATGACCGATATAATGATAAGCCTGAAACCAAAAAGCGAATGGACATCGGCCAATAGTTATGAAGAACTGGCAAACAAAATGAGTGAAGTCATGAAAGTAGTACCCGGACTAACCAGTGGCTTTCAATTCCCCGTGCAAATGCGTTTTAACGAATTAATATCTGGTGCCAAACAAGATGTGGTGTGTAAAATATTTGGCGAAGACCTGGATAGCCTTGCTGCTGCCGCTGCAAAAATGGGCAGTATTGTAAACAGTGTAGATGGTGTTAAAGATATTTACATTGAAACAGTAACAGGCCTACCTCAAATTGTGGTAAAATACAAACGTGAATGGTTATCGCAATACCGTTTAAGTATAGCAGAGGTTAACCGATTAATACGAGCAGCTTTTGCGGGTGATGTTGCAGGTATTGTATATGAAAACGAACGCCGCTACGACCTTGTAGTTAGAATGGATGAGCAAAAAGAGAATAGTTTGGAAGATGTACAAAACCTTTTAATTGCTACGCCTTCGGGTGATCAAATTCCTTTATACCTGGTTGCGGATGTATCTATAAAAGAAGGCCCAAACCAAATACAACGTGAAGATGCACAACGACGAATAATGGTGGGGTTTAATGTTCGCAACAGGGACGTAGAATCAGTAGTAAACGAACTGGACAAAAAAGTAAAACAGGAACTACAATTACCACCGGGGTACTTTATAAAATATGGCGGACAATTTGAAAACCTTGAAAAAGCAAAAGCCACATTATCCATTGCGGTACCCGCAGCATTGCTATTAATACTGGTCATGTTGTACTTCGCATTCTCCTCTGTCAAATACAGTATACTCATTTTCTCTGCTATTCCATTATCGGCTATTGGTGGTGTATTTGCGTTGTGGTTAAGAGGTATGCCTTTTAGTATTTCTGCCGGTGTAGGTTTTATTGCGCTATTTGGTGTAGCTGTATTAAATGGCATAGTACTTATAGCCGAGTTTAATAAACTAAAACAGGAAAGGCTGGATTTAAAAAATATTATTATGCAAGGAACATTAGTGCGCTTAAGACCCGTACTCATGACCGCCGCTGTTGCTTCGCTGGGGTTTTTACCTATGGCATTAAGTCAGGGTGCCGGTGCCGAAGTACAAAGACCCTTAGCTACCGTTGTTATTGGCGGTTTAATAAGTGCTACTATTTTAACCTTAATCATACTACCCATTATTTACAACCTGATGGAGAAAAAATCATCTCGTAAAAAAGTACCGGTAGCTATTAAAATACTACTACCACTTTTATTTGTAAATACGGCCATTCATGCTCAAGAAAAAGTAACCCTTGATAGTGTTATACAACAGGCACGCAGGCAAAACCTATTGTTACAAGCCGTTAAAGAAAATAATAACTATTGGCAATCGCTTGCCAGTGCTACATTTGATCCGCCCAAAATAGAACTAGGGGCCGAATACGGCGGCATTAGTAGTGCCAAAGGCGATAGCCGTTTTTTTGTTTCGCAAACCATCGGTATGCCCGTAGTGTATAATAGCCAAAAGAAATATTATCAAGCCGAGCTTGCAGCACAGCAACATTTTACCCGTTGGAAAGAAACAGAGTTAGTCCGCGAAGTAAAACTTAGCTTTTATAATCTTGTTCATGTATTGGAAACGGAAAAACTGCTACATCAACTGGATAGTACTTATAAAAAGTTGTTACAGGTTGCAGCTATAAGATACAAAACCGGCGAAACAGATGTACTGGATATTAGCGCCATTAATATGCAAATTTTACAGTTTAACCTGCAACAACAAGAGCTACAAAAAGACAAACTAAGCCTGCAAATTTATTTACAGCAGTTAAGCAAAAGCAGTACTATTTTTTTGCCTGATTATCGTCTGGCCAACAAGACTCCCGATTTCATAAATACTTCAAATGAGGGTACACATAGTTTATTGGCCTACACAAAAAGCAATGAAGTTGTCGCCAAAGCATCCATACTAAAAGAGCAAGCCAGTTTAACGCCTGATATTAGTTTAGGATATGGCAACCAGTCCATAATCGGCTATCAAAGTATTGATGCAGTTAATCAGAAATATTATAATGCCGGCCATCGCTTTCATACGGTAAACCTTACACTAGGTATCCCCATTTTTAATGCAGCAACAAAAGCACGCATAAAAGCGGCTAAAGCAAAAGAAACCGCCCAGCAAAAACAAACCCAAGCCGTAGCCAATGAATTAAAATTAACCCTACAGTCTGCACAAGAACAATATGAAATAAATAAAAAAATTATCGATCAATATGAACAAGCAGGGTTAATACAGGCCAATCAGGTATTAAGCTATGCACAAAAAAACTATGCAGCAGGTAATATAAATTATGTTGAATGGAGCACACTGGTTAACAATGCCATTCATACAAAAATTCAATACCTCAATGCTGTAAAAACATACAACCACAGCATTATTCAACTAGAATATTTAAGCTCAAATTAATTGTAACACTGTAACGCATACAACATGAAATATTTTATAACATACATTTTCATCTGTTTATTTATACGTTGTTCATCTGATAAAGAAGCGCAACCAACAAAAGAAACACACGTTAAGGACGAAGTAGCCCTAACGCCTGAACAAATAAAACAAGCCGGCATTCAAACGGATACCATAAGGCTGCAACAGCTAAGTAACCTCATCAGTGTAAGCGGACAAATAGAAGTACCACCACAAAACATAGTATCAGTAAGCTTTCCATACAACAGCTTTTTAAAAAGCACCAAACTCATAGCCGGTATGAAGGTTAGAAAAGGAGAAGTACTGGCTATTATGGAAGACAATGCCATCATACAATTACAGCAAGATTACCTTGTTACTAAAACAAGGTTAGTGTATTTGGAGCAAGACCACCAACGCCAAAAAACCCTGCAGGAAAACAATGCCAATGCCGAAAAAATATACCAGCAAGCAGCTAACGAACTAAAAACGCAGCAAATATTATTAAAGGGCTACGACGAAAAATTAAGGCTCATTGGCATTAACCCTGCAAGCTTAACCCAACATAATATATCACGCACTGTAGCACTTATTGCCCCCCTAACTGGTTATGTAAACAAGGTGAATGTAAACATTGGCAAGTATGTTACGGCATCTGATATTTTGTTTGAATTGGTAAACCCAGAAGATATTCATGCTACCCTATCTGTATATGAAAAAGATGTAAAAAATATACAACAAGGTCAGTTAGTAGATATAGTTGCCGTAAACGACCCCGAAACAAAATACAAGGCTAGCGTAAAGCTTGTTAATACCAGCATTAATGACAACCGTAATGCAGAAGTACATTGTCATTTCAGCGGCCCCACACCTAACCTACTGCCGGGTATGTTTGTGCAAGCAGCCATACATGTTAATCCCAAAGAAACTATAGCCGTGCCCGAAGCCGCAATTGTACGTCATGGCGCACAACAATATATTTTACAATCATTACCCAATAATAATTTTAAACTGGTAGCCATTAAAACAGGTATTACACATAATGGCATAACGGAAATTATCGATAACCAATTACCGGCCGGAACTATTATTGTTACCAATAACGCTTACAGCATTCTGTCACAATTAAAAAATACTGCCGACGAATAAATAATATTTCCTAGAAAACCAACTACAAAGCCTGTATCAACAATACAGGCTTTGTTATATTATGCACACAAAAAAAGCATCAAGTTTTATATATCTTTTATCGTAATAAAAAACATACTAAACCCGATGCTTCGTGAATAAAACGCTCTTTATTAAAAGTTCGTTTTATCCGCACTACAGTTAACTATGGTAACTACTTTAACTTGGTTAAAACTTACTGATAAACAATAGATTATTATCCAATTTCGCTACTGTAGATTTTCCTGTAATGATTATAAATCTAAGATACGTTATCAAAATACCCTTTTCCAAATTTTATCCTACTTTACTATGCACCCGTTATGCACTAGGTTATGCACCGTAAAACCCCGTAAAATGGGGGTTTATGCACAGTTTATGAACGCATATTTTCAAATTGAAGCGGCACACCTAAGTCCCAACCCTTAGCTGCCTGAATTACCGTTTGTAAATCATCAATTTTTTTACCGGTAACCCTTACCAAATCATCATTAATAGATGCCTGTACTTTCAATCCGGCTTCTTTAATAAATTTCACTACTTTTTTAGCATCTTCCTGTTTCAAACCGTTTTTCACCTGCACTTCTTTTTTCCAGGCTTTACCCACCTGGCTGCCATCCTTGCTTAAATCAAAAGCTTCCGGTGCAATACCCTGTTTGTGTGCACGGCTTACCAGTACATCCAACAATTGGCGCATCTGCATATCATCATCCGTTTCCAGTTTAATTAAAAATGTTTTTTTATCAAGGTCAATCACAACATGTGCACCCTTAAAATCAAAACGGTTGGTAATTTCTTTTGTAACTACATTCACGGCATTATCCAAAGCCTGAGCATCAACTTTACTTACTATATCAAATGAAGGCATAAAAACAGTTTTACAAGTAACCAATTATTTTACAAGCACGAAGTACGGAAATTTTTACCCATCACAGCATAGTAATTTATAAGCATTTTTATCGGGGGCTGTCAGCAGTAGCAACTCCGGTCAGCAGCAGTCCACGCCTTCTGTAGTAGTGCAATGGCCACGCTGCCCCCTAACCCCCAAAGGGGGAACCGCTAACGCACCATTGCAGCTACTACTGCCAGTCGTGCAGCCTTTCGGCAATAGAACATTACTTATCTTTCAAAACTATATCTATACAAAACCACTAATTACAAACAATCAGTAATCTAATTATATCAAAAAACGAATACGGTCTTATTTTTGCAGAAGCAAATTTAATTCGACCCTAAAAATTGTTTCATGCGATTTCTATATTTTACGTTTATACTTTTCTTATTTGCGCATTGTAGCGAAAGCACACAAAACTCAATTACAACAATTACCGACACTATTCCAATAGTTAAGCAAACACCATCAAAAATTGTTGTTACAAAAGACACAATTGCCTTATCCACCAAACATAATCCCAATTTTATTATAGCCGATTTGGATGGAGATAACCAACCGGACAGCGTAAAACTGGTACAACATATTGCCAATAAAAAATTCGGGCTGTTAATAAAATTTGGCAACCATGCCACCACAACATTTGGTTTAGGTCAGGATGTTTTACAACAAGGCTTTGATGATTTAGATTGGGTTGGCATTTTTGAAAAAGCGAATAAAGGAGATGTTTATTACAATAATGTAAACGACGAAGGCGAAATAATTTCGGAAGAAGAAGTTCCGGAAAAAGATAAAATTAAACTTCCACACGATGCCATTTTTATACATGCAGCAGAATCCTGCGGAGGTGATGTTATTTATTATAATGCCGGAAAGTTTAACTGGATACAACAGGAGTAATAAAATACTATAAAATTATCATCATAATGAAAATACTATTCGCATTAATCACTGTTTTATTACTTATTGCTTGTAACAATACAACTAAACAAGATGAGCAAGTTGTTGCGCCTGACAATAAAGATAGTGTTGACATCAACAGTCCGTTAAAACCTAACGAGAGATTAATACTTGGTAAAACATACACCGACACTGTAAGCTTTATTGAATTGAATGATGAAGGCGATGACTACTTATGTTTTGTACAAAAGAATAAGGACACCATCGGTTTAATTTATAATGGGGAATATAATTTTGTACGGGGTGATCAAATAGCCATCAACTGGAAAATGGATAGTATTCGTTATGCAGGTGATAGTGAATTTTTAAATTATACCGAATTCCTCCTATCTGCCCAGATTATTAAACCACTTACCCTGACTGACAAAAAAATAAAATTTCTTTGGCGGGAAAAACAATTTAATCAGGACTTTAAAGACAGTTTTAATGCCATAATTATAAACGAAACCTATTCCAAAACCATTACCGATCCTGAAAAAGCGGCTATTGCTTATGTGGCAACTTTTGTTGGTAACGAATGTAACTGGGATGGCCAAGCCACACCGGAAAGAACCAACCTAAAATGTAAAATATTAAGTGTCTTAAACCTGGGTCACCAATGCTCCAACACGCATCTTAATTTTTTACAAAAATGGTTTACAAAAGACAATGCCGTTTTAACTGAGTTAAAAAATTGTCCTACCACACCCGATGGTGCTACAGTACAAGATACTTTTGATGAAATAACCATTACGACAAAGGGCAACGATATTACTATTGACTTTGCTGTACAAGCCATTAATGTACGTGAAGGTAAAAGCTGGATATGGACAGAAACCAAACAATTCAGGTTTGAGCAAAATAATATCCGCTTAATACAAAAAACTAAATCGGCTGTAAAAGAAGAAAAGTTTTTAGTTACAGGTAATTAAAAAAACAGCTATTCTGTATCACCAACCCACCAAATAAAATGAAAAAAACATTACTGTTCTCTTTACTACTGACTTACTTTTTTAATGCAGCGGCACAAACCAACGATAAAAAACCATTGACCATTGGAGAAGTAAGAACTATTCAATCGGTTGTATTAAACGAAACCAGAACACTTAATATTTACTTACCAGAAAAATATGACAGCAGCAAGGCATACCCTGTTACTTATGTATTAGATGGCAGCATGCACGAAGATTTTCTACATATTACCGGATTGGTACAATATTTTAACCTACAATTTAAAATGCCGGAAACCATTGTAGTGGGCATTGCCAATGTTGACCGCAAAAGAGATTTTACTCACCATACAGATTTAACAGATTTAAAAAAGGACTACCCTACCACCGGTCACTCCGATAAGTTTATAGAATTTGTAGAAACCGAATTATTACCCTTTGTAACCAGTAACTATAAAACAACTGATACTAAATATTTAATTGGTCAATCATTAGGAGGTTTATTAGCAACAGAAGTTTTATTAAAAAAGACCAATTTGTTTTCGCATTATTTAATTGTTAGTCCAAGCCTTTGGTGGGATGACGAAAGCATGTTAAAAAAAGCGGCCGACTTATTTAAACAACAACCGGATAACAAAACATACGTATATATCTCTGTAGGAAAAGGTGAACATAAAACCATGCAAAAAGAAGCTAAAGAGATTTTTGATATACTACAAGCTTCTAAGAAAAAGAATCTTACCCTGCACTATAACCCTATGGAAAAAGAAAATCATGCTACTATTTTACATAACAGTATTTATGAAGCATTATTAAAACTATTTCCGTATAAAGAATAATACAACAGAACTATAAATAACAAAAGGGCTAATTAATTAGCCCTTTTGTTTTGATATATGTAGAGGAAGAATAGTTGAACAATTTGACAATTTGGAAATTTGAAAATGTGCCAATTGGGTTTGCTGATAAAACACAGCCGCCTACATAATGCTCAATAAAGCCTCACCCCAACCCTCTCCAAAGGAGAGGGAGTATTACCTTAAAAAACGGAGACCTACACAATGCCCAATAGCATTACCGAACGTACAAGTGAGTGACACAACAGCCGATGATAGTAGCAATGCAGCTGATAACACAAAAAACTCTTTCCAAACCAGACTTTACCTAAAACCCCTCCTTCGGAGGGGCTTGGGGAGGCCTTTTAATTCTGTCCACCGCCGCCACCTACACGGTTTTGCTCATCGCTGGCACCGCTTTTACGTTGGCGAGCCTGTGCAATATTTGTTTTACCAAAACGATAAGTAAATCCAATACTCACCTGGCGAGTGTCTCTTACATTGGATAAGTCAACATCAATATCGCTATATAATACTTTACCGGTAACTTTTTGCGTGTAAAAAATATCTCTAACCGATAATCGTACCGTACCTTTTTTCTTTAACACTTGTTTGCTTATACCACCATTCATTGCCCATAAATCATCAATAATTAACAATCCTTCCGTTCCTCTGCTGCGGTACCAACCACTTAACTCGGCACTCCAACCTTTACCCAATGTAAAGCTATTGCTCATATTACCCATAAAGGTGGTCATGCTAATATCAATAGGATCGTTGTTGTAAAAACCTTCAAAATGATTACGATAAGCATTAAGGTAAGTGCTGATTGTCCACCATTTTTTTATAGGTGTGTTAACCATTACGGCTAAACCAATCTGCGACATTTTTGCAACATTGTCACGAGTCTGGAAAGTTTTATTACCTTCTTGTTTTAACATTTCGGCCATTACATCATTGGTAACACTGTAGTTAACGGTTGTAGTTAAAAACTTCATAAACGTGTGCGACAACTCAATGTTATCTGTAATCTGTGGTTTTAAATATGGGTTACCCTGGTTGTAGGTTAACGAATCTAAAAAGAATACAAATGGATTTAAATTATCGTAAGAAGGACGTTCGATACGACGACCATAAGCTGCATTTAATTGGTTATTCTCGTTAAAGTTGTAACCAAGACCTAAGTTAGGAAACAGGTTTACATAGTTTCTGTTAAAACTTGAATCGTTAATTACTTGTTTACCTACTGCATGTGTATGTTCCAATCTAAGGCCGGCAACTATGCTCCACTTTTTCACTTCACCACTTAATGATCCGTACAAGGCATTAATGTTTTCTTTATAATCAAATGCATTTTCGTTGGTAGGATCTTTAACCCAATCGTTGGCATTTTTACGTAAGTACTCCGCTGTATTATCGGTATTAACCCAGCTTGATTTTAAACCGGTTTCCAGTTTCCATTTATTTTTAAACGGATGAACATAATCTGTTTTAAAACTATAAATATCAATTCTTGATGGCATGTTTGTTAACAAAGACGAGCTTGTTAAAAGATTATTCGCATTATCAAATACACTTGTCATCAATGTATTTTTATTACGTGAATCATAAAAAGCGTAATCCGCATCGGCCGAAATTTCTCTGCCTTCTTTGTTCAACGCTTTTTTATAGTTAAGGTTAGTTGTTACACCTAAAAACTTTTTGCCTTCGGTACCTGATGATCTTAGTATAGATGTCAAATCTCTGTTGGCGTTTAACAAATTCATATTACTTCTGCTACGCTCATCATTATCATTCAGGTTTACATTTACCAACACACCAATAATTTCGTCTTTCTTTATACTATAATCCAATCCTACTTTAAAGTTTTGACCAAAACCCCAAAACCTGTTTCTTGATATTTGATTAATGTATCGTGCAGGTGTTACTTTATCATCTTCAAATCCGGTACGTTTAATATCCAACTCGTTAAAACCGGCAAAACGATAAGGGTTGTAACTACCAAATAAATTAAACTTATCGTTACGGTAGTTTAAGTTAAGGTTAGCAAAACCACGTGGATACACACCTTGCGTATAACCCAGGCCCACACTACCATTCATCCCTTTTACAATATTTTTCTTTGTCTTAATATTTATAATACCCGAGTTACCTGCTGCATCATAACGTGCCGGAGGGTTAGTCATAATTTCTACCGATTGTATATTATTAGCCTGCATGTTTTTCAAAAATGCAGCAAGGTCGGCGGCACTCATATATGTTGGTTTACCATCAATTAACACTAACACACCTTGTTTACCTTTTAAGCTAATATTACCCTCATTATCCACCGTAATACCCGGCGATTTTTCCAACAATTCCAACGCATTTAAACCGGCGTTTGTTGGCGATGCATCCACATTCACAATCATCATTCCGGGCTTGGCTTCCACCAATGGCTTACGTGATGTAACCGTTACGCCACCCACTGCTTTTGCTTCCGGACTCATACTAATATTAGCCGTTGTATAATTTAATTGTGCGGCATTCAATTCAATTTGTCCGCTGTTTGCACCCTGAAAACCAATGGCACTAATGGCCAAAAAGTAGGTATCAACCGGTAAATTTTCAAAGGCAAAAGCACCGTTTTTATCGGCTACTTCAATTTTAACCACGCTGGAATCTTTCGCCTTTTTTAAGGTTACTGATGCTGCAGGTAACACATTTGCCTCCGCATCTTTCACAATTCCTGCAATTCTTCCGGCCGGAGCTTGAGCGTAAGCCTTTGCTACACAAAGCATAATAGCCAGTAAAACAATTAGTTGCACTTTTTTCATGATTCTGGTTTTAGTCGTCTTCTGTTTTTGATTAATTCTTTTACAAACCTACACTACTATGTATTACCAAGTAGCTTGTTTTATATTAAACGGTTATAATTAATGATAATTGGTTGTTTAACCCAGGTAGCTTTAAAAATCGAGAGGTGTGTTTTATGTTACCGGCTGAAGTGCTACTATCATCGTCCCTTGCGTCGCACTCTTCAACTGTATTAACACAGATGGGCATTTTGCAAGTCTCTGTTCTTCTTCAACTCAATTATTAATTATTAATTACTAATTCTTAATTAATAATTACCACCAACCCCTATGTGACTTTCAACCCCTTCCTTTTGTTACACTTTAATTTCAAATTGGGATAAATGGTTATTAAATACGCTCAGCGGTAAATGGTATAAAATGTATGCGGTATATTGCAACAAAATATGGTATGACAGTAGATTTTAGATCCGACACCGTTACAAAGCCAACACCCGGTATGTTAGAAGCCATGATGACAGCACCTGTAGGTGATGATGTTTTTGGCGAAGACACTTCAATAAATAATTTGGAAAATAAAGCAGCCCAATTATTTGGTATGCAAGCTGCGTTGTTTTGTCCTTCGGGCACTATGACCAACCAAATAGCTATTAAGTGCCATACACAACCCGGCGATGAAGTTATTTGCGATTATGATGCACATGTGTATCAGTACGAAGGTGGTGGCATTGCTTTTAATGCAGGTGCATCTGTAAAACTATTATCGGGTGACAGAGGTCGTATTAATGCTACACAAGTAAAAGCAGCTATTAATCCTGATGATGTACACCGTGCCAATACAAGTTTGGTTTGTTTGGAAAATACCAGCAACCGTGGCGGTGGCAGTTGTTACGATTGGAAAGATATTACCGAGATAAAAGAAGTATGTAAAGAAAACAACCTGGCTTTTCATTTAGATGGAGCCCGTTTGTATAATGCATTGGTAGCCAAAAATGAAACACCCTTACAATATGGCGAAGCTTTTGACAGCATATCCATTTGCTTAAGCAAAAGTTTAGGCTGCCCGGTTGGTAGTTTATTATTAGGCACACAAACCTTTATTAAAAAAGCCCGTCGCATACGTAAAGTATTTGGTGGTGGTATGCGCCAGGCAGGTTTTATTGCGGCAGCAGGTATTTATGCATTGGACAATCATGTGCAGCGTTTGCAACAAGACCATGAACATGCACAACAAATAGCGCAAACAATAAGTAACAAAAGTTTTGTAGCAAAACTGTTACCAGTTGAAACGAATATTATTATATTCGAACTGCACGACAGTAATGGCGCACCGGCCTTTGTTGCTAAACTAAAAGAACAAAATATTTTAGCCTATGCCATTGCACCTAACAGGGTACGTTTGGTATTACATTTAGATATTACACCCGAAATGGTGGCTTATACAATTGACGTTTTAAACAAAATATAAATTATGTTTCCTGCAATTAACCCAACAGAAAGTAAAGCCTGGCAAGATCTTCAAGAACATTATAATGAAATAAAACAAACAGCTATCAAAACACTGTTTGCTGAAGATGCTGACCGTTATAATAAACTACATGTGCAGTTTGGTGATATTTTGTTTGACTACTCAAAAAACATTGTATCGGAAAAAACATTAGGCTTGTTACAAAACCTTGCAGCCGACAGCAAAGTAAAACAAGCTATTGATGCCATGTTTAATGGCGAAAAAATTAACCAGACCGAAGGACGTTCTGTATTACACATTGCCTTACGCAATTTTGGTAAAAAAGCCATTAAGGTAGATGGCGCAGATGTAATGCCCTCGGTTAAAAAAGTATTACGCAAAATAAAAACCTTTACCGATAAAGTACATAGTGGCGAATTACGTGGTTATACCGGTAAACGCATTAAGTACATTGTAAACATTGGTATTGGTGGCAGCGACTTAGGTCCTTTTATGGTTACCGAAGCGTTAAAACCATATACCGTTGATGGCATTGAGTCTTTCTTTGTATCTAACGTAGATGGTACACATATTGCCGAAACCTTGAAAAAGGTAAAGCCGGAACGTACTTTGTTTTTAATTGCCTCTAAAACCTTTACCACGCAGGAAACCATGACCAATGCGCATACTGCACGTACCTGGTTTTTAAAAAAGGCGAAAGACGAAGCACATATTGCCAAACACTTTGTGGCATTAAGTACCAACGAAACTGAAGTTGTAAAATTTGGTATTGATAAAAAGAACATGTTTGAGTTTTGGGATTGGGTTGGTGGCCGTTACTCATTATGGAGCGCCATTGGTTTATCCATTGCCTTAACTATTGGCTATAAAAATTTTGAAGCGGTATTAAAAGGTGCACACGAGAGTGATAACCATTTTGCAACCGCACCTTTTGAAAAAAATATACCGGTATTAATGGCCTTAGTTGGTTTATGGTACACCAACTTTTTTGGTGCACAAACCGAGGCTATTTTACCTTATGACCAATACTTACACCGCTTTGCAGCCTATTTCCAACAAGGTAATATGGAAAGTAATGGTAAATATGTTGACCGTAACGGCAATCCCGTCAACTATTCAACAGGACCGGTTATCTGGGGTGAACCCGGTACAAATGGACAACATGCTTTTTACCAATTAATACACCAGGGCACTGTTTTAATACCTTGTGATTTTATTGCACCGGCACAAACACATAATCCTTTAGGCGATCACCACGATAAATTATTATCAAACTTTTTTGCACAGACAGAAGCCTTGATGAATGGCAAAACAGCCGAAGAAGTAAAAGCTGAGTTAACCAAACAAGGATTAAGTAAAAAAGAAACAGATAAACTATTGGCGTTTAAAGTATTTACAGGTAATCGTCCGACCAACTCTATACTGGTTAAAAAAATAACGCCATTTACATTGGGTCAGTTAATTGCTCTGTACGAGCATAAAATATTTGTACAAGGTGTTATCTGGAATATTTTCAGCTTTGACCAATGGGGTGTGGAGTTAGGCAAACAATTAGCCAACAAAATTTTACCGGAACTGGCTGACAAGAGCATTGTAACATCGCATGATGCCTCTACTAATGCATTGATAAATACTTATAAAAAGTGGAGATAAAATCAATTAGCAGATTAGCTAATTAGCTAATCTGCTAATTCTTCTTCAACAAAGCCGCAAACATAGTATCCGCCTGTTGTTGGTAACCTAATAAGATTTTTTGTTCTACCAGCGTAAAACCTAAGGATTGCAATTGTTCAACCTGCGTTTCATTTTCGTTTTTAAAAACCGAACAAGTAATGTATAAATAATAACCACCGGTTTTTACAGCTTTACAACTTTGTTGTACAATTTGCTGTTGTAGTTTTTGGTATTCCTGAATTTTGGAGGTTTCAAAAAAGTATAATTGCTCCGGTGTACGTGACCAGGTACCACTACCACTACAAGGCACATCAGCAATTACTAAATCCATACTGCCCGCTTTTATTTGTGATACAGGTTCGGTAGCACTAGCAATAAATGAATTAAAGTTTTTAATTCCTGCCTGCGAAAACCTATTACGCAGGTTAGTGATAATACTGGCCCTGATATCTGAAACCGTTAATTGCAGGTGCATGAAATTATCCCACAACATGATGCTTTTACCGCCACTGGCAGCGCAGCAATCCCAAACTCTTAAAGGTAAATTTTGTGGCAAATGTGTAAACAATGTAGCTACTTGTTGCGAGCTGTAATCCTGCACAACTGCCGTTTTATTTAAGGCAATAATCTCTTCTATTTTTGTTCCATTGGGCAATGCCAAACAAGTTTCGTTTACTTGTGTAAATAAAATTTGTTGTTGCTCCAATGCCTTTGTAACAAGCTTTGTATATCCGGGGCGAATACGAATAAATAAATCGGGTTGTTGTAAATGCGATGCGGCAAAAGCGTCACTATCAATACCGGCACTTAATAAATCCTGCCACGGAAAAATTTCATTTATTTGAATAGGAGATGAAAGCAATGCTATCTTATCCGAAAAAGTATCAGCAATATGTTGGTTCCACTCAGGTTGTAAGGCTTCTAAAATAGGTTGTGGTTGTTGGCTGCATAAAAACAAGGCCGTTAATAAACGTTCTTGCATATCGTCTGTAAATGCAGCCTTACCTAAACGATAATAACAATACACTACATGGCTTATTTGTTTTCTATCCTTTGATCCGTATTTTTTATTAACCGTAAAATATTTTTTTAAATACGCAGCTAATGGCTCAGTGCCAGTGTACTGTTGTATAATTGTTGCTGCAGAATTGATATAAGAGTAAAAACGACTCAAGAGATTAATTAGATAATTAGGTAATTAGATAATTTGAAAATGAGGTTTACACAAAATGAACAGAGGCGTGCATAATGCCCAATAGAATTACCGAACGTACAAGTGTGAGTATAAAATTCATTTCCACTGGAAATAAATTTTATCCCAACCCTATCGGGTTACAACAGACGATGATAGTAGTAATGCAGCTGGTTTAAAAAAAATCAGCATTGAGATATGAGAATTGAGACAAGCTAAAAAAAAGATTGTCACCTGTCCATTGTCACTTGTCAATTGCTCTTAAACTCCTCTCCTCTTTAACTCCTTACTAATTAAACCCAACTCACGACCGGTTTGTCCTTTTACCGATGTGTTTTCCTGCGCACGGCGCATGAGGTAAGGTATAACATCATCAATGGGACCAAAAGGCAAGTACTTGCTTACACTGCAACCAGCATTGGCCAGGTTAAATGTAATATTATCGCTCATGCCATATAACTGACTAAAATGTACATGCGGATGATTAAGCGGTAAGCCTGCTTTTTGCAACAACTCTGCCGCTAATAAACTGCTGTACTCATTATGCGATGCAACAATTAATCCTATTTGTTGTAAACGTTCAATACAAAAAACAACCGCTTCGTTATAATCTTTATCAGAGCTTTCTTTATTGGGTTGTATAGGCGATGGATAACCCATTTCCGTAGCACGTTTACGTTCTTTTTCCATATACGCACCACGTACAATTTTGGCACCTAATATAAAATTACGTTCTACTGCTGCATCATAGGAAAGTTTTAAAAACGCCAACCTATCATGACGATACAATTGAATAGTATTGTAAATAACAACTTTTTGTTTGTTAAACGTATCCATCATTAACATGGTTAATGCATCCACCGGATCTTGTATCCAGGTTTCCTCTGCATCAACCAAAACACCAATACCTTTATTGGCAGCAGTTTCGCAAATATGCATCATGCGCAGGCGTACACGATGCCATTCTTCTTTTTCATTAGCAGGTAAACTATCAATAGCCGTCAGGTAACGTTTCATTAAACTACCTTCCAACTTTTGCATGGTTGCATCCAATTTTTCCAGCAAGGTAAAACGGGCAAAGCCGGTTACCTTAATACTCATAAACGGAATATTAGGTTGCGTTGCCGCATAATCAATTACACGAATAAATTCTTCTGTTGCATGGTCAAAACCTTTTTCGCCATCATCGCCACCTTCTACACCATAATCCAGAATTACGCCTACTTTATACTCACCCAACTTTTTTGCAACGGTAGCAGTTTGTTGTAAGGTTTCGCCACCCACAAATTGCGCAAAAATGGTATTACGTACAATGCCTTTAATAGGCAGACCAACTTTAATAGCCCAAGGCGTTAAGCGGCTACCAATTTGTACCAGCCAGTTTTTTCCCATAACAGAAAAAAGAAAGCGGGCTTTTTTAAGTTCTTTATCCGACTTGTATTCAAATGCAAACTGCGTATTATCGAAAGATATTTTGGGGCTATTTTCCATACTGTAAAATGATTGCAAAAATAAGGATTAACGTATAGCTGAAAATGCTATTTAATACCATTCATAAAAATAAAAGAAAAAACATCGGTAAACAATAAGTAAACCGTTTGCATAACGCATTTTAGCTTGTTAAAAACTTGCTCATGTTTTAAAAATGAACATTTTCTGCCCTGTTTACGGTTATCTTTGCCGCAAAATACGAAGCCATGGATGCAAAAAAAGCAATAGACAGCCTTATTATAATGACAGAGTTGGTTTTACCCAATGATACCAACGTGTTTGGCAACTTAATGGGTGGCCGTTTAATGTATTGGATGGATATTGCCTCGGCTTTATCGGCACAAAAACATTGTAATGCGCCGGTGGTTACGGCATCGGTTGATAATATTTCGTTTGAAAACCCCATTAAACTGGGCAATGTGGTACATATTGAGGCCAAAGTAACCCGTGCCTTTAACTCATCTATGGAAGTGCACATGAAAGTTTGGGGCGAAGATTTAAAGAAAAAACACAAGTACAAAAGCAACGAAGCTTATTACACATTTGTTGCCTTAACCGATGATAATAAACCTACACCGGTACCACAACTTATTACCGAAACCGAAGACGAGCAACGTTTATTTGAAGGTGCTTTACGCCGCCGCCAGATACGTTTAATTTTAGGCGGTAAAATGAAACCCGATGATGCTAAAGAATTAAAAGCACTTTTTGATAATTAAATAAGAAATTATAAAAAAACCTGAGCAAATTATTGTTCAGGTTTTTTTTATTTTGTTACCGGCTGCAGTACTACTATCATCGTCCCTTGCGTCGCACTCTTGTACAGCAGTAATGCTATTGGGCATTTTGCAAAAGCAAAACTGTGCGTGTTAGTTTAAGTAATAGCGTAAACCAAGAGATAGGTAACGCATACGGGCTTTATCCCCTGTCATATTTACAACACTATGTTGTTTGTATAACGCATTAAGCTGTTGGGCAAAACCTGCCACAACCGATATTTTATTAGCCAATTGTTGTTCAATACTTAAATTTCCTAAAAGTATCAGTTTGTTAAAACCATCCTTAGTTTTATCCTTTTCAATAGTTGTAAAAGCGTAACCATTTATGTCGCCACCGGCCATTATAACTTCATTTCTAAATGTTTGGGTAAACAATAATGTAGAAGCACCAACACCCAGGCCTATTTTAGTTTTGGGTAATACATTATAATTAAGCGAGCCATTTATTCCCGCTGTAACTAGCGAAGCATTACCGTCTTTATCTTTATACTCCATATCAGGATTAGGAATAAAAGTAACACTACTGCCGTAAACAAAACTCACACCTGTCAACATATATTGCCTAAACGTTTGCCCTGCATTATTATAGGTGGCTTGGGTGTAAGTATGCTGTGTTTCTGTATTCCCCCACATCTCAAACCTGTTTTTCTGACGATAGTTTATCCAGTCTACATTAACCATTGCTTCTATGCTTAATTTAGAACTGATAGGTATGGATACACCTCCTTTAACACTCGCGCCTACTTTTTTATCAAAACTGGTAGATGTGTTTATATAAGTTATGTTAGGAGAAGAAAAAAGCGGATTAACATACTCACCCTTGTTTTTCATTTTGCCCATTACCGATAAATTACCATCAGCCTGTACAAAGTATTTTACCTGAGCATAGGAGGAACTAAGGAAGAATGTTAAAAGCATCAGACTTAATAGATACTTCATATTGTTATTAGTTTGTTTTCTGACCAACTTTACTAAAAAAACGCTGCATTTGACACGAGCTTTGAAATAAAAATATCACTTTAAATAATAACGTAAACCAAGTGATATATAACGCATGCGAGGTTCATTATCATTAATAATAATTTCTTTCTCTTTAAACAACGTATTAGCATGTTGTACCGCCTCAGCAACTAAAGAAAAATTCTCGGTTATTTTTTGTTCCACACTTAATGAAGCCTGTAAACCTATTTTATTAAATTTCTCATTAGCTCTTCCCTTTTCTATACTAACGCCAATTATTTCATCTCTTTCCTGAAAAAAACCGGGGATAAAATTGGGATCATCGCCCCTTCGTTTAAATTTTACATAATAGTTTTTTGCATTTATCAAAGTATGTACGCCTATTCCTACACCGATTATAGTTTTAGGTAAAAGTCTGTATAAAAATTTACCATTAATTGATGCATACATAATATTAGCTGTTCCATTATCCTCTTTATGCTCTTTAATTAAACTTATAAGATATGGAGAAAGAGATGACCACTCGTCAACTTTGGGACCAATTCCCACAGCGTACAGGGGGCCGCTTTCAAAAAAGCCGCTAGGATTTGCATCATTATACAATGTGAAATTATTTTTCTGTCTAAACCTTACTAATGAGCCTTTTAAATAAGTTTCTACACTTAGTTTTTCATTAATAGGAAATATCGCTCCGGCGTTAATTCCCAGCCCCATTTTTGTTTCAAAGTTGGCATCATTTCTAATATTTAAAAAAATGGGGCCTTGGCCACGTTGGGTTGTATATGTTCCTTTGTAAACTTTATTTGACAAAACCGACAAATTACCATCAGCCTGAACAAAGTATTTTACCTGCGTTTTTGCTACAATAGTTATTACAAATAATTGAATAAAAAGGAAGGAATATTTTATCATACGCAATGGTTAATATGGTAAGTAAAATAACAAAAAATAAACTACATAAAAAAGCATGTAAGATTATATAGCAATTGAAGGAATTATACTATTTAGATATTGTTTAAGTTTTAAAAATATTTCACCCACAGATTACGCAGAGGAAAACATCGCAGATTTTCGCAAATGAGCCGCTGATTTGCGAAAATCTGCGCATCAAATCGGTAACATCTGCTGGTAAAAAAAAGAAAATAAAGTTGCTTTAAGAAAACTAAACAGTCTCTTAAGCGTAAACTTACCCAATGCTCATCTGTGTTAATTCAGTACAAGAGTGCGACGCAAGGGACGATGATTAGGATAACTACAACTGACTACATAAAAAATTGTATTAGCCTGCCAACACTTGTTCCATGGCACTTACTTTCATTTTACATTCTTCCCATTCATTTTGAGGATTGCTATAGAACGTAATACCAGATCCCGCCAATACTGATACGTAATGCGTTAACTGATTGTATAAAATACTGCGGATAACAACATTAAAATCAAAATCTCCATCGGGATTTATGTAGCCCACCGCACCGGAAAACAAGCCACGCTTTTGTGGTTCGTAAGTAGCAATTAATTCGACTACTCGTTTTTTAGGAGCACCAGTCATAGAACCCATAGGAAACAAGGCCTGCATGATGGTTGTAAAATCTGTATCATTATTCACTTGACCAGAAATGGTAGAAATCATTTGGTGCACCTGTGGAAAACTATAAATACCAAACAGTTCATCCACTTGTACAGAGCCTTCTTTACAAACCCTGGCTAAATCGTTTCGTACTAGGTCAACAATCATTACATTTTCCGATTTATCTTTTTCGCTTTGCTGTAACAATTTTTTCGAGGCTAAATCATCTGTAGCATTTTCAAGTACCCGCTTTGATGTTCCTTTAATCGGTTGCGACAATAATGTATTGCCACGTTTACACAAAAACCTTTCGGGGCTGGCACATAATAACCATTGCTGTTGGTGTTTGTATAAAGCCGAAAAAGGATTGGGAGATGCCTCGCTTAATCGTTTGTAAACAGTTAAAGGTTCAATGCTTGTGTTACTGGCAAAAAACTCCTGACAAAAGTTTATTTCGTAACAATCGCCACGTTGTATATGCGCTTGCAACTGTTTAATTTTATCAATGTATGCTTCTTGTGTTAAACGGCTTTGCAACGTAACAGCATTGTCGCTTACACTTACATTTACAGCAGTATTATTTATTTGCTCAAACACTTCGGCAGCATTATCGGCAATAATTTCAATGTGTTGGCTAGTAAGTTTTATAACTATTTGCGGCTCGTAAAAAAAAAGTTTATCAAACTGTACCGGCGCTTCCGTTTGTTGGGGAAGGTTGGGATAAATTTCATTGGTTAAATCGTAAGCCAAATGGCCAAAATACCAACATTTTTTTTCGTTTAAAAAAACTTGTAATTGTTGTAAAGTATTATTGGCAGGTTGTATATACCTTTTTACACCGGCGGCCACCAAACACTCTTGCGTATGCGGGTGTAGCTGATATTGGTGGTTATCTAAAAAAGAAAAGGTGTCAAACTGTTGAGACCAGTTCAACACCTTTTCTTTTATTACTGTAAAATTATTTACAGGAAATATTTGTGAAGGGTGCATTATTTAAAAGTCGTCGTCATTATCATCAAAGTCGTCGCCGCCGCCATCGTTAAACAAATCACCAAACTCGTCATCAACTTTAAAGTCATCATCATCACCGGCACCTTTTTTTGCACCGGCAGCAGATCCGCCTGTTGATTTTTTAGACTTAGATTTTGGAATATCAAATTCGTCAAAGTCAGGATCCCAGTCCTCATCTTCTTCAACTTTATCCCAATCATCTACTTCTTCATCAGCACTATCGTCATCGTCATCCTCATCGTCAGCCGATTTTGATTTTTTTGCTGCAGCCTTGCCTTTACCTTTTGCAGGCGCTTCGTCTAGTTCATCTAACAAATCGTCATCTTCATCCAATTCGTCTTCTTCTTTTTTTGAACGTGTAGACGCTTTCTTTGCAGGTAATTTTCCTGCTTCATCATTGGTTTGTTCGGTAGCTTTTTTAGCCTTATCAGATTTAGCCATATCCTAAAAGGGTTTGAGTGTAAAATTTCAGCGAAGTTTTTAAATAGCCTAATTTTTTTTAAAATTTTTTATTAATCCTGTCTGTCATTTTTGTGTTTATACCATTCATCCTCTTCGTACCATAAAATTATCACCAAATACAAATACAATCAACATTTTTTTGCACTTTATTATATTTTTTTTCTAAGCTCGTAAATATTAAAAATACTTTACAATTTAAAGCGCAATAATTTGGTCGCGGCCAGGCCCGTTTGATACGTATGCCACCTTAACACCTAAGTAATTATCAATAAAAGCAACATACTCTTTCATAGTATCCGGTAAGGCTTCATAGGTTTTAATAGTAGATGAAGTCACATTCCAGCCCTTAAATGTATTATAAATAGGTGCAACCGGCTCACGATCAAAACGGAAAGGAATTTCTTTGGTTTCCTTACCACCAATGGTATAAGCCACACATAAATCAAGTTCAGAGAAATCGTCCAGTACATCGGCCTTGGTCATAACAATTTTAGTTACGCCATTAATTAAACAGGCAAAGTTTAAAGCAACTAAGTCCATCCAGCCACATCTGCGTGGACGACCGGTAGTAGCACCAAACTCTCCACCTATTTGTCTTAATTTTTCGCCGGTTTCTTCGTGTAACTCAGTTGGGAACGGACCACTACCTACCCTTGTGCAATACGCTTTGGTAATACCAATTACGTCTCTAATTTTTTGAGGGGCAATACCCAAACCGCTACACACACCTGCCGAAATTGTGTTAGATGAGGTAACAAATGGGAAAGTACCAAAATCAATATCCAACATGCTGCCTTGTGCGCCTTCCGCTAACACTTGTTTGCCTGCTGCTAATTGTTTATTTATAAAATACTCTCCGTTAACAATATTCAACGTTTTTAAAAACTCAACTGCTGCAAAAAATTCTGCTTCCCATGCAGCCAGTTCAGTCTCATTTACAAAATCACCTTCTACAGCGCTACCATCTTCTTTTGTGCGGTAGTTATTTAAAAGTTGTAAATGTTTCGCTTTCAATTTGCCGTATAAAGTAGCAAAATTCTCATCTAACAGGTCGCCTACACGTAACCCATTACGGCCGGTTTTATCCATATACGTTGGGCCAATACCTTTTAATGTCGATCCTATTTTTTCATTGCCTTTCGAAATTTCAGCAGCTTTATCCAAAGCCCTGTGCGTAGGCAAAATAATATGTGTACGTTCTGCAACAAATAAGTTTTCAAACAAGTTAACGCCAAAAGCCGTTACACGGTCACATTCCTTTTTCAATGTTACCGGATCAAGCACCACGCCATTACCAATAAGGTTAAGTTTTCCTTTATGAAAAACTCCCGAAGGTATTTGGTGTAACACTACTTTTTCACCGTTTACATACAGCGTATGACCGGCATTAGGACCACCCTGAAAGCGGGCAATAACATCGTAATCCTTAGCAAAATAATCTACAATTTTACCTTTTCCTTCATCACCCCATTGAAGTCCCAGAATAACGTCAACCATTATTGTTGTTTTTTGTTGTTTAATATCGGCTTTAAAATACTACTTAGGTCTTTTTTTATGTTACCAGCTGCATAGCCCTGATTGATCGTCCCTTGCGTCGCACTCTTGTGCACCTGTAACTTTACTCAGCATTTCCGCAAAGCGGAACAAGTAGTGCAATGTGTACCCCGACTCGTCGGTGGTACTGCATCAATTCTATTGGCCAAAATGCAGTACTCCGTATTTTAATCGGAGTGTAACAATTCTATTCAGCATCGGGTAAGTCCCTACCCTTCTTCGGCAAACCCAATTATTAATTATTAAATCTTAATTATTAATTATCCCGATTTACGCAAGTAGCAAAAATAGATTGTAAAAGTCATAAAACCACTATTCATCCTGTGCTTTCATGCTCAAATACGCCATTTATCTTTTACGGCCGCAAAAATAGCGTAACAACAAAAAGCTACATAATAAATATGTAGCTTTTATTCATTTAATTATGCCCAATATGTCAATAATTATTAACGAATAAGCGTAACAGAGCCTTTTTTAGTAATTTTTTGTCCGTCTGTAGTAATTCCTTCTGCCATCCATACATAAGCACCCGAATTTTGTTCAATCCCTTTAAATCGTCCATCCCAACCGTCATGCAGTGTAGTAGTACTAAAAACAACCTGCCCCCAGCGGTTAAGCACCCTAAAGTAGTTTAGCTTTTCTATACCCACCGGAAAAGGAAAAAACCTATCATTTTTACCATCGCCGTTTGGTGTAAAAGCATTTGGCGTGTATAATTCAGGGCCTTTGTAAACCCGTATGGTTACTTCCCCAACACCTTCGCATCCACCTGTTGAACGGGCCGTTACCCTATAAACAGCCACATCACCCACCACTCCGGCAATTGCCAATGGCGTAGCAATATTTGCATTATTCAGTCCGGCCATCGGCGTCCAGGTATAGGTTAGGTCGGCCTGTGGTAAAGGCAAATTAGTTTGTTGCGATAATGTAATAGCCTGTAATGCAACAGTAACACCCTGAGGCACAATAGTATCCTTGGGCGTTGTAATTACCCGTAACGGTGGTGTAACTTTTACGGTAACCGCATCTGTTACTAACGATGAGCATCCATTAGCATCACTCACACTTAAAGTATAAGTGATGGTTGCATTAGGCCTTTGAGCAATGGCTGTAGCAGATGTAACATCCGATAAATAAGTAGCAGGGCTCCAGTTATACCTTGTACCCCCGGTAGCAGCTAATTGATAATCCTGTCCAAAACAAATATCGCCATCAGGCCCTGCATTGGGTATTGGTGCCGCATTTACCCTCACTACTACATCATCAGTAGCAGTACACCTTCCCAAAGTTAATTGTACAGTATAGGTAGTAGTTTGCCTAGGCGATGCTAAAGGATTTGCAATTGCGCTATTACTCAATCCCGATGTTGAAGTCCAGGCATAACCCGTAGCATTAGAAGTTATTGCCAGTTGTGTACTTGTTCCTTCACAAATTACAGCCGGATCTGTCATCGGCGTAAATGTCAGGTTATTATTTAATCCTATTATCACATTATTAATAACGAATGTACAGTTATTCGCATCTCTTATTACAACATTGTAGGTTCCGGGGCCATTATTTAATGTAGCATTATTACCTAATGTTCCGTTTTCAAAACCATATCGGTAAGGGGCCGTTCCACCTACCGCAGCAATAGTTATAGCACCATTATTACCACCCTCACAAGTAGCCGGAGTATTATTAGTAATAGTACACGTTAACACAGCAGGCTCACTAACCCTTATGTTATTTACATTAGTACCACAATTAGTAACATCCTCCACATAAACAGTATAAGTTCCTGCAACTACATTAAATGTATTGGAGCTTTGCCAATTAACGTTATCCAAAGAATAACGATACCCGCCATTACCTCCTGTTGCCGTAACCGTTATAACACCGTTGTTATTACCATTACATAAAACAGCGGTTACATTTGTAGTAATGCTTAATGCCACAGGCTGCGTAATGGTTACATTATGTTGTCCTTCGCAGCCATTTTGTTCCCTATAATAAACGGTATAATTATTAGCAGTAAGGCCAGTAAACACATTACTTGTTTGCCAGTTTACGCCATTTAAAGAATATTGATAAGGTGCATTACCCATAGTTGGTTGGTTTACGGTAATTCTACCAGTATTACCGCCATTACAAGTAACTGCCTGTTGCGTAGAGGTGGTAGTTAGCGCAGGGCCGGCACTAACAGCAATACTATTAAGCGTACCGGTACACCCTAAGGCATCCCTAACCACAACAGTATGCACCCCCGCAGATACATTGGTAAATATATTGCTATTCTGAGCTGCTCCACCATCCAGACTATACGTGTAAGGTGCTGTTCCGTTAGTAGGAACAATGGTAATACCACCGTTACCTGCTGTATTACAGGAGGTAGCTTGTGTAGTGGTAGTTGCTGTTATACCTGCACCTGCTCCAACATTAATATTAGAAATAGTAAACTCGCAACCATTACCATCACGTACCAATATAGTATGAATGCCCGCTGATACACCATTAAAAACTGCCGAAGACCGTATAATACCACCATCTAAAAAATAAGCAATGGGTGCTGCCGCAGCTGCACTCGTTGTAACGGTAATACTACCATTATTTACCCCGGTACAAGTAGCTTCAACCGTAGTGGCAGTAGCTGTAAATCCGGCGGCAGTACCAACAGTTATCGTTAAAGGCGTTGTAGTAACACAACCTATATTATCAGTAATAGTTATAGAATGAGCCCCGGCAGCTAAATCCGTAAAGGTATATGCACCGGCGGTTGTTATTGGCGCTCCCCCATCCAATACGTAACTATACGGGCCTACCCCGTTTGTTGGTGTAACAGTTATTCGCCCGGTATTAACACCCGTACAAGCAGTGGGCTGTTGTGTTAGTGTAGCTAATATGCCACTGCCTGTAGCAACATTAATATTAGCAACAGTGTATTCACAACTATTACCATCTCTAACCAACACAGCATGTGTACCAGAGGAAACCCTGTTAAAAATGGGCGAAGACTGTGCCGTACCTCCATCCAATGAATAAGTAATAGGTGCAACCGCCGTCGCACTTGGCGTTATGGTTATACGGCCATTATTTACACCCGGACAAGCTGTTGCAACAGTGGTTGCAGTGGCTGTAAATCCGGCGGCAGTCCCAACCGTTATAGTTAAAGGTGTTGTAGTAACACAACCTATATTATCGGTAATAGTAACTGAGTGCGAACCGGCCGCTAAGTTTGTAAAAGTATATGCCCCGGCTGCATTTATTGGCGTTCCGCCATCTATTACATACCTATATGGCCCTGCACCATTTGTTGGCGTAACTGTTACAGTACCGGTGCTCACACCTGAACAAGCAGTTGGTGTTTGGGTCAAAGTAGCCAATATTCCACTTCCGCTTGTTACAGATATATTAGCAACAGTATATTCGCAACCATTACCATCACGTACCAACACACTATGTGTACCAGACGCAACACTATTAAATGTAGCGGAAGCCTGTGCCGTACCTCCATCTAATGAATAAGTAATAGGTGTAACTGCCGCCGCACTTGGCGTTATGGTTATACGCCCATTATTAACTCCCGGACAAGCGGTGGCTACTGTGGTTGCAGTAGCCGTAAACCCGACAGCAGTGGTAACAGTTATATTTAAAGGCGTTGCAGTAACACAACCAATATTATCTGTTATAGTTACAGCATGTGCGCCTGCTGATAAGTTGGTAAAAGTATGTGCACCGGGAGCATTTACTGGTGTACCACCATCTATTGCATACCTATACGGTCCAACGCCATTTGTAGGAGTAACAGTTATGGTGCCGGTGCTTATGCCTGTACAAGCTGTTGATGTTTGGGTAAGTGTGGCTTGCAAGCCGCCGCCGGCCGTAACAGTTGCAAGTATAATTGCCGATTGACAAAGTCCGTTTAAACGAATACGTATTTGATAAGTATCAGGAGCTAAACCATTAAACACATTACTTGATTGCCAGGCTCCCCCATTAATGGAATATTGATAGGTACCAGGTCCACTTGTTGGCGTAACGGTTATTGATCCATTATTCACACCTGCACATGTTGTAGCAGCCGCAGTTATCGTTCCTGTAATTGTTGAAGTACCGCCACCAACTATTGCTGTAATAAAATCCGGCGATATACAAGTCCCATGACGAACCTGTAAAAAATATACCCCGGGATTTAGACCCGTAAATACATTATTAGTTTGCCAGGGCGAGCCTCCCAAACTATATTGAGTAGTAGCATTGCCATTAGGAACATTTACAGTAATACTGCCATTCAATGCCCCTGTACAGGTTGCAGCAACTGTTGTAACAGTAGCGTTTAAAACACCGGTATTGCCAACACTTAACGAAAAATTGCTTGAACAACCTGAAGCATCGGTAACTACAACCGTATGAATACCTGCCGTAACACCGATAAAAGTATGTGTGTTTCCGCCAGACACCGGTGCGGCTCCATCTAATACATAGTTATATGGAGCGGTTCCAATTCCTGCAGGCACCCTGACAATAATTTGTCCATTGCCAGCGGCTCCACAATCAGACGCTACACTATCCACAGTGGCTTGTAATGATGTGGTTAGATTAATAGTAATGGTATCGTTATTAACTAAGGTAACAGCTGCATTATCACAAGAGGAAAATGTGTTTCTAATAACATACCTTGTACCGGATACAGTTGGACATAAACCTGGAAAAGTTAAATCAACTAAGCCTGGTGTGGTATTGGCAGATGTAGCAACGCCTAAGGATGTGCCGTCCAGCAAAAAAGCTTCGCTGCTTATAAATCGGGAAGACCCACCACTAGGTGTAAATCGGTAGGCCGTGTTAGTTTCTGACCAAACTGCCGAATTTCTACCGGGAGGAGTAATACCAATGTTTCGATCCCAATTCTGAATGCCTAAAATTGCTCGGCCACCATCTTGCAAATTACAAGCAGATTTATTACCAACCTGCACTTCAATTATACCCGTACTCTCAAATAATACAATCTGTGTAGTATTGGTTAAACCAGCACATGTAGAACCTGTATAAAAAGACATTTCATAAAAACTGATTACAAATTTCCGGCAAGGGGCCACGCCATAAGTGGCATACTCAATTCTTCTATTCGCTGTATTTTGCGTAGGATCTAAATCCTGAAAAACACCCATAATACTAGCGGGAGGGTAATAATTACTATTCTGTAGATTAGGACTGCCACCTGCGTATGGGATGGGTCGATCTACGGTGTAAGCATTAACCTCACCGGCACGTCTTTCATCAAAAGTTACTATGCCGTTGGAGCCTACTACAATTTTCTCATACACTGAATCAAAAAAACAAAACCTGAAAGGTAAATCAAGCACACTGCTATAAACATCATCCTCATTGGATGTAGAAATTTCAGTACCTGCATGTGTGGGAAAAGGAAGATAAGCACCTTGTGACACTACATAATTATCTGTTGAACGAATATCCGGCACCTGAATAGGCCGGGTATAACAAGTAACTCCACAAGCAAGGTTGAATGAGGAATTATTTAAGCCCGTATTAAAACAATTTTGTGCGCTAACGTCTTTACAAGCAATTATAATAGCTAATATAAATAACAGGCGCCTTAACACAGTCAGTCTCATAACAGTTAGTAGTTATTGCCCTTAAATGCAATAATCGTGCTTGAAAGTTACGGTATTTAAGTACTAAAAAAACTACGGTAATCTATTTGTGGAAAAACTTGATTAGGAATAAATGACTCTTTATAAACCTGATATATAACATTATGTATTATATAGTTTTTCAGACTATCGTGGTTGCTAACAACAAAAAACCTCCCAAACGGGAGGTTAATATTTTTTAAATTATTTGAAGCCTATATCTCTGAAAACCGTAAAGGAGAAGGCATCATATCCCTGTAATCAATCTCTGCCAAATCAATGTTCAGCTTGACCGGATCTTCTTCTTTTATAATGATTTTATCTTTGGTAATGCGTTTAAAGCCTGTTTTTTCAAATACCAATTTATAGGTACCGGGCTTTAAACCGTCAAAAGAATAGTTACCGGCTTCATCTGTTTGTACAGATATTTCTTTCTTATTATCGGTATGCAGGTATGCTGTTACTGAAACTGCTTTTAATGGACGTTTACTGGTAGCATGAGAAACAATACCGTTTATAAAATCCTTCTTCTTTTTATTCACCGGATCGGGTTTGGGACCACAGTTGCGGGCATGCAATGCCACACAAGCAAAACACAATGTAAACAGTAATAATAATCTTACTTTCATACAAACGGCTTATGAGGTAAATAAAAAAATTAAAAATCGGAATTAAAAAAACTCAGGAGTAACACACTAAGCAGCAAGGCCAGTTAGTTAAAAGAAATACTTTTTCTCATACACGGTACAACACAGTTTCTACATACATTTCCTGAACGGATGTAAAATTAAAGCAATTTTAGCGGATTTTCCAAAACTGATTTAAACTCCGTCCAAATCTCTTCCACCACTTCAGCAGCCGGTTTTATGGTTTCTATTAAACTACTTACCTGCCCTATTTCCAGTTCCCCCTCCAGCATATTGCCTTCAAACATGCCTTTTTTAGCCCGGCCCCTGCCTAGTAATTCCACTAATTTTTCGTTTCCTGCTCCGTCAAGTTCGGCTTGCCAAACCTGTTTAAAAAACTCGTTTTTCAGCAACCGTACCGGCGTTAGTTTTTTAAATGATAATTGTGTATCACCTTCTTTTGCAGCAATAACGGCATCCTTAAACAGTTGATGTGATGAGGCTTCCGGCGTTGCAACAAACCTGCTGCCTACTTGTACACCTTCGGCTCCTAATACCATAGCTGCTAACATTTGTTTGCCGGTGGCAATGCCTCCGGCAGCAATTACCGGTATGCTAACGGCTTGCACTACAGCAGGTATTAACACCATGGTTGTAGTTTCCTCACGGCCATTGTGGCCACCGGCTTCAAAGCCTTCGGCTACTACGGCATCGCAACCAGCCTGCTGGGCTTTTAAGGCAAACTTGCTACTACTTACCACATGAACAACGGTTATACCATGCTGCTTTAAATGCTGCGTCCAGGTGGCCGGGTTACCGGCCGATGTAAATACAATCTTCACCCCTTCATCTATAATGGTTTGAATATGTTTATCAATATCGGGATATAATAATGGCAGGTTAACCCCAAACGGTTTATCGGTTGCAGCCTTACACTTTTGTATATGTTCTTTTAATACATCTGGATACATAGACCCTGCACCTAAAATACCCAAACCACCGGCATTGCTTACCGCACTGGCTAAACGCCAACCGCTGGCCCATATCATACCGGCTTGTATAATGGGATATTGAATATTAAAAAGCTGCGTTATGCTATTTGTAAATTGTTGCATGGGGCAAATTAAAAAGTAAAAATTAAAAAGTAAAAACATTTTGTGTATACACTTTTCAAAATAGTTCAACTCTTTAATAATCTTATCTCCTCATTATCACATTTCCAAATCATCTAATTACTAATTAATTAAGGGCTGTCATCAGCATATCGCTAATCAGCTACAGTCCGCTGCCCGCCTGCAATGTCCGCTGCGCTACCATTTACGTCTAAGCAGCGCAGCCCTTCAACGATAGTTAATAGTTTATCGTTAATGGTTAATGGTTAAAAATTATGATTTATGAATGTTGAATTATGAATAACAAATGAGGTAAGGCTATCAACTTTATAAATCATTGTCTTTCGGACTTCCCGACTTCCCCGACTTTCGGAGTGTATTCTGTTAATTAGCGGACGGAACAGCCCCGATTGAAATGCGGAGTACTGCACAATGGCCAATAGAATTGGTGCAGCACAAGTGTGCGACGCAACAGACGATGATAGTAGCACTACAGCTGAGTAACAAAAAAAAAATAGTATGTAGTCTTTAGTATAAAGTATTAAGAAAAGAAGCCTGCTTCGTTACGATAACATTGAACACTTGAACATTGAACTTCTGGAACATTCAACTACCCCAAATCAATACTGGTATTGTCGCCAATATTTAATGTTCGAGATTCGCCACGTAAAGAGGTGTCGCTACCAATAATGGACTGTTCCAATACTATATCGTAAAGGTTGGAATAATTGCCAACAATGGAATGTTTGATTATGGAATAATCCAACTGAGTATTATCGCCAATGGTAACGTTAGGACCAATGATGGAGTTTTTTATTACGCAACCTTCGCCAATACTTACGGGTTTTATAATAACGGTATTTTCAAACTGATAATCTACTTTATGTGCACCAAACTTTTTAAGCAAAGTAGCGTTGGATTCCAACATGGTTTCTTTACGTCCACAATCAAACCAGGTATCAACTTTAAAAGCTTCAAATGTAACACCGGCACGTATCATACAATCCAGTGCATCGGTAAGGCTATATTCGCCATGGCTGCGTAAACCCTGCAAAATGTTATTTTCTATGCAGGTAAACATTTGTGCACTTTCTTTTATTTTATACAAACCTACCAAGGCCATATTGGATTTTGGGATGTTTGGTTTTTCCACCACATGCTCAATCAAACCATTATCATCTACCTCGGCTACGCCAAACTCACGGGGATCATCTACTTTGCGTAAGCCAATGGCCGAATGCGGACTATTGATAAAAGCATGCACATCGTATTCGCAAATAGTATCGCCCAGCACCACAATTATTTCATCATTGTCAACAATGTTTTTAGCCATTTGTATGGCATGACCTACACCCTGCCTGTCTGGCTGGTGAACATAATGCGCATGAATATCGGGGTATTTTGCCTGTACGTAATCAAAAATTTTATCGCCTAAATAACCTACAATAAAAACAAACTCGTTAATGCCGCCTTCACGTAACTGATCTATAATAATGCTAAGCACCGTTTTGCCAGCTAAGGGCATTAACGCTTTAGGTTGTGTATAACTATGCGGACGCAGTTTAGTACCTGCTCCGGCTACCGGAATAATTGCCTTCATTAACCTTGTTGTTTTTTAAAACGGCCCGTGAAAGTAAGTAATTTACAACAAATACAATTGTAGAGCACAAATTAATAATAAACATCCGGGAATTTAGGATTTAGGATTGCTGATTTAATGATTTCTGATTTGGTGATTTCTGATTTAGGATTTACTGATGTCTGATTTGGTTGATATTGCAGGAAACTTGGCATTAAGCATTACGCTTTAAGCATTCAGCTTTAAGCTTTATGCCCTCCCACAAATTATCTCACTATCTAATTATCTCATTATCTAATTATCTACTACTTTTGCCACATGCAAAAAGACAACCTGGTTTTTGACCTAATACAACAAGAATTACAACGCCAGCGTAATGGCATTGAGTTAATAGCATCGGAAAATTTTACCTCGCAGCAGGTTATGCAGGCGATGGGTACAGTAGCTACCAATAAATATGCTGAGGGCTACCCCGGCAAACGTTATTATGGCGGCTGCGAAATTGTAGATGAAATTGAAACTTTGGCTATTGAGCGTTTGAAAAAAATATTTAATGCCAGCTGGGCTAACGTACAACCACATAGTGGTGCACAAGCCAACGCTGCGGTTTTCTTAGCTTGTGTAAAACCGGGTGAAAAAATATTAGGTTTAGACTTAAGCATGGGTGGTCACCTTACACATGGCAGCCCTGCAAACTTTAGCGGCAAAAACCATGAAGCTTTATTTTATGGTGTAAAAAAAGATACAGGCTTGGTTGACTACGAGCAACTGGAAGAGATTGCTTTAAGAGAAAAACCAAAAATGATTATCTGCGGCGCATCGGCCTATAGCCGCGACTGGGATTACAAACGCATACGTGAAGTAGCTGATAAAATTGGCGCTATTGTATTTGCCGATATTGCCCACCCTGCCGGCTTAATTGCCAAAGGTTTATTAAACGATCCGTTTGACCATTGCCATATTGTAAGCTCTACCACACACAAAACTTTACGTGGACCAAGAGGTGGTATTATAATGGTGCGTCACGATTTTGAAAACCCATGGGGAATTAAAGACCCAAAAGGTAATACCCGTACCATTACACAATTGTTAGACTTAGCGGTTTTCCCGGGTACACAGGGCGGACCACTAGAGCATGTAATAGCTGCTAAAGCGGTTGCTTTTGGCGAAATATTAAGCGATGATTTTGCTACTTACGGCAAACAGGTAATTGCTAATGCACAAGCTATGGCTAAAGCATTTGTTGCCAAAGGTTATAACTTAATTAGCGATGGTACCGATAACCACTTAATGTTAATTGACCTGCGTAATAAAAACCTTACGGGTAAAAAAGCACAGGAAACTTTAGATAAAGCGCATATTACGCTTAATAAAAACGCAGTACCTTTTGACGATAAATCGCCATTTGTTACCTCGGGCATACGTGTAGGTGTACCGGCTGTTACAACCCGTGGTTTAAAAGAAGCAGATGTAACCACCGTTGTTGATTATATTGACAGAGTATTAATGAATATTGACAACGAGCATGAAGTAGCTGCGGTTAAAACCGAAGTGCATAATTTTATGCAAGGTTTTCCTTTATACCCCGGACTATAATTTTAACTAACCGGTTTATTTTATAAAAACTTAAACTATTATTATGATTCAACGCCAACAAAGTTTATGGTTACTGTTAACGGTAATATGCGGAGTGCTTAGTTTTAATTTTCCTTTTTACACAGGTACCCGTATGAACGCCAGCAATATGATTGAAAGAGCTATATTGGACGGAGCCTCCAACTTTTTTTATATTTTATTAACCGGTGCAAATATTATTTTAGCATTGGTTACTATTTTTTTATATAAAGATCGTAAACTGCAATTACGTTTAGCATTGGTAGGCATACTTACCTCATTAGGTTTGTTTATTATGTATGTATCCGGTATGATGAAATTTGAAGAAGGCAACCTGGCCTTAACATCATTATTAGCACTAGGTGTTATTGCCGGTTTTGTAATGGCTGCCCGTGGTATTAGAAAAGACCAACAGCTAATTAAAAGTATAGATAAGTTGCGTTAAGCACTTAACCGTATAAAAGTAAAGCCCGTCAATAAAAATTGGCGGGCTTTTTTGTAAAGACGAAATATTCAAAATACTAATTAAAGCTTGTTGTTTATCACAGTATTTTTATTTAGGGGCTGTCAACTTTTGTAACACTATTCAACAGCAGTCCGCTGCCCGCCTTCAATGTACGCTTCGCTACCATTTACGTCTAAGCAGCGCAGCCCTTCATCAATAGTAATACTAATCATCATCGTGTTATGCGCAGGCCGCTTGCATGTGCATTAATTGTTTGTGCTGCATTTGTATTAGTAAAATAAAATGCTTAATTAAAGCTCAACACCATCTTGTTTTTCCTTGGTAATGTTAAAAGACTTTTCTGTTTTTTTAATTTTCAGTTCAGGATATTTTTTTAAAACGGATTCATGTTTTTTATATACTTCTGTTGAAGTTTTTTCGCCATTAATGTATAAGGCACCATCTTTATGTTCAACCGTGTAGTTCTTTTTACTATCTAACAAACCATCCTTTTCAAGGCCCTCCACTAATGATTTATAGTCCTTTACTTCCACCCTTGCTTTTTCAATTTCAACTTTAGCTTTTGCCAAATCCTTGTCCATGTTTTTCATGGCTTTTTCCATCTCCGGTTTTATTTTTTCTATTTCTAACTGAGCTTTTTTCATTTCCTGCTCAATGGCTTTTTTGTCAATCTTTTTAATTTCGGCTAAAGCATTTTCCATATCTACCTTAGCGGTAGCCATGGCTTTTTCTATTTCAGGTTTTATTTTTTCAAAATTAATAGCGGCCAAACTATGTTCTACTTCGGCTTTAATTTTTGCTACGTCAATCTCCTTTAAAGCAAGTTCTGCTTCCTTCATAGCTTTTTGTACATCCATTTTAATTTTCTGTGCATCTATCTGGCTTAGTGCAGCTTTTATTTGCGCTTTTAATTCAGGACCATTTAGCTGCCTTTCTGCTTCATCTAACTGCTGTAAGGTTTCATCAAAGTCTACCACTTTTTTTTGCGGGATGGTATCGGTTACTTGTTTGTCGCCTTGGTATGTAAAATTGGTTTGTTTATAACCCCATGATACTAATACACAAGTAGCTGCAATACTGAAAGCAGCAATAGAAATTTTTTTAAGTTTTGAAGTTGGCATGGTTTGCATAACGATTGATTTATTATTTAAAAACGAAATACTTCGTACAATATTACGACAATATTCGTATTTTATTATTCTGCTGCTTTGTTTTTAAAATATTTAACAATTTTAGTGTTTAGTTTTTTGCCCGCAGATAACGCAGAAAAATACACCACAGATTTTCGTAAATGGAAAACAATATTTGTGAAAACCTATTTATCTATAGTAACGTTCCACTCCTCCACTAACATCGAATAAACAGCAATATCGAATAAACGATCACCCACTAACTCGGCTTTACGCATAATACCTTCAAATGTAAAACCCAGCTTTTCAGGAATGGCTTTGCTTTTTATGTTCTCTGTTGCGGCTCTTATTTCAATTCTTTTAAGGTCTAAAAAATTAAAGCCATAATCAATTACGATGCGGCAACAACGCAACATGATACCTTTTCCACCGGCACTTTTACTTAACCAATAACCAATAGCTCCATTTTTATTGTGTTGGTTAATATGGTGTATTCCTATTCTTCCTACCAACACATCATGGTAAAAAATTACAAAACTTATTTCTGCTTTTTCGCCGGTAAGCTTTTCGCATTGTTGAATGTATCGTTCAAAATCGGCTACTGTTTGCATGGCATTTACCCAAGGTAAAAACTGTGATAAATGTGATCGGTTATCATTAACAGCTTCCAATAAATCAGCTGCATGATGCGGTGCAATTACTTCTAATTTTATATGCTCATCAATTACCAAAACCATAGTTGCTTATTTATAATACGATGAATTAGTTTTAAAGTTACAACGCACTTGTATTTTTTGAGATTTATTATTTTAAGTGTAACTGTATAACCGGAGTTACGATTGCTGATTAGTATTACTAAAGATGAATGGCTGCGGGATGGAAGTGGTAGCTGGCCGCTGTGCGTATAGATAAGTGTGTGGCAGGCCACTACAAGCGTACAGCCCGGTATGTAGCTGACCGGAGTTACTACTGCTGATAGCCCCAAATAGTATTTAGAGAGAGAATGCTTTTTACTTTTTTCCTTTTAAATTTTTACTTTTTAATTTACCTTATACAAAAACTCCCTTTGCTTTAACAACAAAGGGAGTTTCTATTATTTAGAAGAAATAAAATTTATTTTCTAAAAGCCCATTTCAACATTTCTTTCCAGCTAGACTTTTTACCATACATTAAAATACCGGTACGGTAAATTTTACCGGCAAACCAAGTGGTAAAGGCAAAGCCTACAATCAACATTACCATAGATAATACCAACTCCCATATTTGCACGGTGCCAGGTACACCAAACGGAATACGAGCCATCATAACAATTGGTGATGTAAATGGTATTATACTTGCCCATACAGCCAGCGGACTGGTAGGATCTTTAATGGCAATGGTCATTAACATGATAGCGAAAATAACAATCATGGTAACAGGAAAACTTAATGATTGTGCTTCACGCATATCCTCGTTAACGGCACTACCAATAGCGGCGTATAAAGATGAATAAAAGAAAAATCCACCCATGAAATAAAAGGCAAAACTTCCGATTAATAAAGGCAGATTTAAAGAGGTAAATACATCCTGTATTCCACCAACCATTGTATTAATAGAAGAGCCTTCGGCACCACCGGTAGCTTTTGTTGCATTGTAAATAATAAAAATAAAAGCTATCCACAATACAAACTGTGTAAAGGCAACTAAGCCAATACCAATAATTTTACCCAACATTAATTGGAATGGCTTAACCGATGAAACCATTACCTCGGCAATACGATTGGTTTTTTCTTCCATTACACCCATCATAACTTGTGAGCCATAAATAAGCAAGATGAAATAAATTAAAAAACCCGAAACCATACCAATAGTTGTCGCTACACCCGAGTTAGCTTTTTCGTCGTTAACATTCTGCGGCTTAATGGTTAACTGGCTGGATAATGCTTTACGTTGTGTTTCATCTATACCTAGTTTCTCGTATTTAATTTCATTTAAAATACCGCCTAATTTCATTTGCACTTCGGCAGCCGAACCCAAAGTACGTGAAGTATGTAAGGTTAATTTATCTAAACCATTTTCTACCGTTGCACCGGCAGGCAATACCAAATAGCCATCATAACCTCTGTCAGCAAAATTTTTTATAACGGCATTGGCGCTATCGGTAATTAAACTTAATTGACTGGAAGCATCAGTAGCGTTTGCTCTTTCAACACGGCCTTTATCTAACAAACCTGATGAATCGATAACGGCAATTTTTAAAACACTTTTGCTTTTTTCGCCAATATAACCCATGCCAAAAATTAAACCCAGGTATAACAAAGGGAAAAGTAATGTACTAATAATGAAAGTGCGTTTTCTTACTCTGGTAAGAAACTCTCTTTTTATGATAAGTATTATTTTATTCATTGTGATGTAGTTGGTAGTAAAGTAAATTGATTAATTATTAAACTGTCTGGCAGTTGGTGTACCTTCTACCAACTTTATAAATATCTGGTTTAACGAAGGCAGTATTTCGTTAAACGATTCAATACTTAATCCCTTGTTTATAAAATATTGAATAACGTCGTTATTGCTAAAACCTTCGTTACGCTGAATAACAATACTGTTATTCTTTCTCTCTTTTACTTCAAACAAGTGAATAGCCAAATGCTCGGCCAGTAATTCGTTGGCAAATGTTACTTTAAACAGGTTTTCTTTAAAATCCTGTTTTACTTCGTTTACCGTACCGTCTAATATTTTCTCACCTTTATTTACTAAAACAATATGATCACATATTTCTTCTACCTGCTCCATACGGTGTGTACTAAAAATAATGGTAGCGCCTTCTTTTGCCAGTCTGTAAATTTCGTCACGTATTAAATTGGCATTTACCGGATCTAAGCCACTAAAAGGCTCATCTAAAATTATTAATTTAGGATTATGCAACACCGTTGTTACAAACTGTAACTTTTGCGACATACCTTTTGATAAATCTTCTACTTTTTTGTTCCACCAGCTTTCCATATCAAAGCGGGTAAACCATTCTTTTATTTTAGTAGTAGCATCAGCTTTGCTTAATCCTTTTAACTGTGCTAAATACAAAGCCTGCTCGCCTATTTTCATTTTTTTATACAAGCCACGTTCTTCGGGCATGTACCCAATATGCGCAATATCATTAATAGGATCAAAAGGTTTACCATCAAATATTATTTCGCCCTGATCAGGATAAAATATACCCGTTATCATTCTTATTAACGTAGTTTTTCCCGCACCATTTGGACCCAATAAGCCAAATATTTGTCCTTTCTCGATAGTAAGACTAATATTGTTAACGGCTTTTTGAGTGGCAAAGTTTTTTGAGAGACTATTAATTTGTAGTATAGGCATGTTGTAGTTTTATGCTTACAAATATAAAGTACCACTATTAAAATACCTGACAAAATTGTACGAATGGTATAGCTTTCGCCCTTTTACTTCATCTTTGTACTTTATACTAAACTATTATGGCAAAATATAAATGGACATTATTGATAGCAGTGGCACTTGTTTTTAGCAGTTGGGGATACCTGGTACACAGAACCATACATCAATTGGCGATATATAAGTTACCATCCGATTTACAGACATTTTTCTATAACAACAAGGAAAAATTAGTGATGGATGCACCACGTCCCGATCAACGCCGTTTTACCGATAAAACCGAAGGCAGCAAACATTTTATTGATATGGAATATTTTGGCGATTCGGCTAAATACGCTTTACCACAAACATGGGACGAAGCCATTAAAAAATATCCTGCTGATACTTTACACAAATACGGCACATCGCCTTATAACATTATTGAGGTGTACAACAAACTGGTGCAAGCATTTAAAAACAAAAACAAAGACAGCATATTATTTTATGCCGCCGACTTAGGCCATTATATTGCTGATGCACATGTGCCCTTACATACCTCTTTAAATTACGATGGCCAGTTAACCAATCAAAATGGCGTACATGATTTATGGGAAACCACTGTACCGGAATTGGTATTAACCGAATACAATTTATACAGCAAGAAAAAAGCAAAATATATTTCGTCCATTACACAAGCCACCTGGGATATTATCTGGCATACCCATTCATTATTACCCGAAATGTTTGCACAGGAAATAGCAATATCTAAAAATTTTAATGACAGCACCAAATACGAATGGAAAATGCGTTGGGGTAAAAACCGTCGCTTTTACAGCAGCGAGTTTGCCCGCCAATACAACAAAGCATTAGATAACAGCATTAATAAACAATTATTATTATCTGCCGAAAATATTGCCAGTTTTTGGTATACCGCTTGGGTAGATGCCGGCAAACCCAACCTTAGCACTTTAATTGACACACCGGTTGATGGCAAACAATTAAAAGGCGAATTAAAGTTGTATAAGAAAAATAAGTTGATAGAAAATAAAACGCTGATTGCAACAGAAGTAAAAACAGATGATTAGGGTTTAATTAATAATTAGTAATTAAGAATTAATAATTATTGTAGTGGAGGGTTCGTCATGCCGACGCAGGAGGCATCTCCTGCTATTGTAGGACTCTTTCAAATAAATTAGTGACATACAATTTATAGTAGTTTTTTTGTTAGTCAGCAGCAGGAATACTAATCAGCTTTGGTTGCGTCGCACACTTGTGCTTTCTGTTCGCTATTCAGCATCGTGATATTATTACAATTCTTACTAGAGAATGAGATAGCAAACTTTCATTTATCTTAATCAAGAAAACTATTCATAAACAAGTTGAAGAAATAAAGAAATGAAACTACTCTGGTGCTGGAGATGCAAAATGGAAGTACCCATGCTTGACAAGGATGAATATGCAAAAGCTCACAAACTATATGGAGAATGTATGAGAGATATTCATAAGGAAGGAGGACGTTTGGCTCGTTTCAAACCGCTGCTGGATTACTACAAAGAAGTTACCGGCTGGGACGAAACAGAACCTAATGCCATAATGCATCATAGATTTGAACAATATGGTCCGCCATGTGAAAATTGCGAAAAACCGTATCGAACCCCACAAGCTTCATTTTGTGCAGCTTGTGGGAAAGCGAACATAAAAGGGCTAAAGGTAAATAAAGACTTAGTATTTATAATTCGATTTAACTTTAGTAAAAATCGGACAGTAAACTACTATCATGGCATCATCAAAAAGTTAGCGAATTTAGAAAACAAGAACATGCTTCAATACAAAAGTGAATATTTTAAAGATTATTATGTAAAAAATTTGAAGTACAGTCTGTTTGCATGTTACAAATACGAAATAGTCGATATCAAGGGAAATGTAGTAACAATTTATACATCTGAATCGGTTACTTTAGTTTGCTATTCTGACATTGTATTACGTATTGAACGAAATCGAAGATTATTCTCAAAACCCCATCATTATATTTACGACAATAAAAGTAAGGAACAACTAGGTGTTTTTGAATTCCCAAATTGGCAAAGTGCGAATAAAACACAATGCACACTTCACCTGAATACTGGGGAGGTATATTCATTTTTACAAAACAACGACCACAAACGCTTGCTAAAACCATCGACATGGAACAGATTCATTTTTGAAATGACAAATAGCAACAACTTAATTAGTTATGACGGAAACAGAAAATCAGGATCTATTACTTGTACGAATGAGGCTAACATCATGTTGATAGCATTAGGACTTTTTATTATTGACGAAAAATTTCGAATATATGATGAAACTTAGGAGAGAATTTTTTTAGCTTTCGTATGTAGGCAATTGTTGTGTTTAATTTTGAAAAATTAGCAATAGCTAAGATCAAATACTTTTCAATTAAAAAAAGAAGTACTTCCACATTGCCCAATAGCATTACTACAGCACAAGTGTGCGACGCAACCAAAGCTGATAGTAGTAATGCAGCTGACTTAATAAAAATAATACTACAAAACTTAAGACTTTAACTGCACCAGTATTGCTTCCACCACTCTTTCACCATCCATAGCGGCGCTAACAATACCACCGGCATAACCGGCACCTTCGGCGCAAGGGTATAAGTTTTTTATTTGCGGGTGCTGTAAGTCATCGGCATTACGGGGAATACGCACGGGTGAAGAAGTACGGGATTCCGTTGCCACCACAATAGCATCGTTGGTGTAATAACCACGCATTTTTTTGCCAAACTCAATAAAAGCTTGTTGCAGACTATTAAATACAAATGCAGGCAATACCTGTTGCAAAGAAGTGGAATGTACACCGGGTAAATAGGAACAATCGGGCAAAGAATTGGAGACAATGTTTTTAGAAAAATCGGCCATGCGTTGTGCAGGTGCTACCATTTTACCACCACCAGCTACAAAAGCTGCTTTCTCCACCTGTTGCTGAAAATGCATTAACAATAAAGGATTGTTAGCATCGCATTTTATATTGTTTTTTTTGTTGTGTTTTAATGCATCTTCTACACTTACCTGCACCACCATACCGCTGTTGGCATGTGGGTTATTGCGCTTGGATGGCGACCAACCATTTACCACCAACTCGCCGGGTGCAGTTGCAGCTGGTGCAATAATACCACCGGGACACATACAAAACGAAAATACACCACGGCCTTCCACCTGTTGCACCAAACTGTAAGATGCAGGCGGTAACAAACCATCACGTACGGCACAATGGTATTGGGCAGTATCAATAATAGTTTGTGGATGCTCGATACGTACACCTAAGGCAAAAGGTTTAGCTTCTATTGTTATGTTTTTTTTGTGTAATAATTCAAAAATATCACGGGCTGAGTGGCCGGTTGCGAGTATTACTGCATCGGCCATCATGGTATCGCCATCGGCAGTAACTACTCCTTTTATTTGTTGGTTGTTGATGACAAAATCGGTCACCTTTTTTTCAAATAAAAACACACCACCGCTACCTACAATTTGTTCCCGCATGGCGGTCATAATTTGCGGTAATTTATTAGTGCCTATATGCGGATGTGCTTCGAACAAAATATTTTCTTCGGCACCAAAATGTACAAATATGTTTAGGATGCGATCTATATCGCCACGTTTGCTGCTGCGGGTGTATAATTTACCATCGCTGTAAGTACCTGCCCCACCCTCGCCAAAACAATAATTACTTTCGGGGTTTACAATGCCTTCTTTATTTAAGGCAGCTAAATCGCGGCGGCGGCTACGTACATCTTTGCCACGCTCCAGAATAATGGGTTGCACACCTGCTTCTAATAATCGCAAGGCGGCAAATAAACCGGCCGGGCCTGCACCTACTATAATTACTTTGCTGGTGGCTTTATCTACCTGTTTGTATTGTAATGGAATTAAAGTACGCTGTTGAAAAGGCTCGTTTATAAAAGCATTGAGAGTTAAATTAACCCAAGGTTGTTTGCTACGGGCATCGATTGATTTTTTTTGAATAACGAAGCCTGTAATATTTTTTGGAGAGATGGCTTCTGCCTTTGCAATAATTTGTTTAATGCTATTATCGCTGGCGGCCTCGGATGGCAATACTTTTAAGGTAATTTTCTTTTGCATATACTTGTCAGGTATTTATCCTGAAAGTGCAAAAATAAGCTACTATTAAATAAATAAAGAAATAAGAAAAATGGCGTGCCTAACTTAGAGATTGTTTAAGTTTCTTAAAACAACCTTGTTTATTTTTTTACCCGCAGATGAGACTTTTATTTGCGAAAATCTGCGGTGTATTGTTCTGCGTAATCTGTGGGTGATTTTTTAAAAAAAAAACTTAAACATTCTCTTACCAGCCCGGCCCGGCATACTGGTAAGCCAGTATTAATATTACCGATGCCCAAAAGAATATTAATGGCAATATTTTGTAAGAAGCATGCATATAACCAAATGCATGGAAGGCGGCCATGGGTAGCAAGGCCATTATCCAGCTTTCTAAACTATTACCTGTATTTACAAATGGAATTAATAAAGCAATGAGCAGGTAAAACAATAAAATGCTCCACCCTTTACGTATTTGAATTAACATTCGGCGTAAATGATCCTGCACATAATAACCACCTACTAAAAAAGGCACCATGATTAAAAACACACTACCGGCCATCCAGGCAGATTGTTTTAGTTTAGGTAAACCAATACTTATTTGTGGTAATAACACCTGCCAGCTAAAGCTATCGTCCAGTAAAAGAAACACAGCTAAAAAGTAATAAGGTGTGGTGATGCCTAAAATGCACAACAGCCATTCGTTTAACTTAAACGGACGTAAAATGGATAGTGCCAGTATTACCCACAAGCCAAAGAAAATAATGGGCGAATAAAAAAACGATGCTATACCCAATGCTAAACCAATATTAAATATACTACCTCGAGCCTGCGGCTTATTGTAGGTATTAAATATAGAAGGCAATATGTACAGTAAAATAGTATTGGCCAGCAGTGAGGCCGAAAAATAATTCCAATCGGGTAACAATGAGGTAACAACTATGTAGGCTAAACCGGGCAGGTAGTTTAACCGGTTCATCATCCTGTGTTGGTTAATAAACCTGGTTAATAAATTTGCCTGTAAAAATAAAAGTGTAAAAGCCAGTATGGGGTATAACAAAGGAAACCCTTCTGCGGAAGGGTTCAACATTTCTACAATACGGGTGTAAAAGTATCCATCGCTGCTTTGTGTTACAGCCGGATGCGGGTTAATAAAAGCAGGCAGTTTAATTAACACGCCTACTATTAATAGCATTAAAATATTAGCCGGACTCTTTTGTTTAAATACACCTATCACGCAGTACAATTATTAATGTTTAGCATGTACGGCCGGTTAAAACCGTACATGCCGGTGCAAAATACAACGTGTACTACTCAAAATCAACTTTTGCAAAACAAATATAATTGCGGTACAGGCAAGGTATAATCATTTGCCCCCTGCCTACCTGCTTGCCGTAGCGTGGCATAAACTCACGGCCACGGTCTAAGTTTTTAAGTGTTGGGTTACGTTTCATCTCTCCTTCAGGCGAAACGGTAAAGTCGCTTAATAACTGCGCTTTAGATTCCAGGGTGTTAAACATAAAATGCAATTGCCCACCGGTAATTAATAACTGGTACGAGAGTAGGTTATCCGACTGATCGTTAAACTGCTGTTTGGTAATTACATTATTCCATTCGTTATTGCCCTGGCTGTCAAAAGACGAAATGGTAATATTATCTGCCTGATAACGTACATTATCGTTGTTATTACCCCAACGGTTCATACCCCAATAGGCATTGTTGTAATAAGGCGAGTAATAATAGTAGTCAAACGGACGCATGAATGGCGAACCAAAATAGTTCCACCTGTTAAAACCACCACCACGAGAACTGGTATAGGCCGATTCGCTGGCTATAATAAAACCACCATCCCCTTTTAAAATAATGTTTTTAATAAAATTATCGTCAAAAGCGGCCTTGGTAGAGGTATTGCCTTTTGCTTCTTTGCGCAAATTTTCAGAAAAAGCCAATGCTTTTTCTTGTATCACCTGATCCGATTTTTTATCCCACACGTACAGGTAATACCCTTCAATATTACCACGTTTTGTTTTGTTGTAAAACGATACCATTACCAAGCGTTTGTTTACATTGTCGGGTTTTATTTTAATATCGTCCAGATAAATACCATCAATTTTAATAGGCCGCTCCACCAACTCATCACTCATGGCGGCTTTCTGTATAAAATCAACCTTGCTTATACTTTCGTTACTTAAACGGTTAAAACGGGCAAAAAACAAATCACCTTCATTATCTACTGTAAACTCACCCAAGTAATAATCTCTTTCTTCCATGGGTACAGTAAGGCGGCTTAATTTCAGGGTTTGTAAATTATCGTCCAACAAACGAGTGGTTAATTGAAACAGCTTTTTGTTTTTGCTGTTAATTTTATACAACACAATTTTACTTTTATCCTCGCTAAAAAGCGTGGTGTAAATTTTATTATCGGCACTATAACCAATGCGGGTAGTATCCAGCAACATTACATCGCCAATTTTATCACCCGTTTCATTTAAGCGGGCAGCCTCGCAATACACAATGCCTTTGCGCTGATACTGATAAATTACGTAGAAAAAGCTGCTGTAGGGAATAATATCTACATTAATAACCCTGTCGCCGTTGGGCAAAAAGTCAAAATTCTTTTTGGCTACCGGTTCCATATCGTTGTTTAAAACCGATACCCAGTGGCGGCTTCTGTTGCTTTTATAAATAACAAAATTGTTGCCCATTTTGCCCACCACTTCAAAATTAATGCGGTGTACATCATCCTTTTCGGCTTCGGAGTATACAATATGTTGGGCCTTAACCCCAAATCCGGCTAATAAAACCATTACTAGCAAATACAATCGTTTATTCATTCTGTTCATCTTTATTTTTCCTTGTATTAAAGTTACAAATAGTTAGCCACATTATTTAACTGATGCATTTTGTGGCGGCATTACATTAATAACGACATATAAATTTGAAAAGTTGCTTTAATACTCTTAAAAAAGGCATTAAAACACAATTTGGTTTGTTAAAATTTACGCATTCTTCATCCAAAGCCTTTTTGTGCCTATAATTTTTATGTTACCGGCTGCAGTTCCCTGATTGATCGTCCCTTGCGTCGCACTCTTGTGCTGCAACAATTCTATTGAGCAATTTGCAATACTCCGCAACGTAATTGGAGTGCGGTAAGACTACTAACCATTTTTTAGTTTTCTAAAATAGTATTCGACTCCAACGGAGTCGGGTTCACCTTTGTAGTTCCTGTTATAAACATGTGATACCTTCGGTATCGAAAACAATTAAAAGCAGGCTTAACTACAGCTAGATAATTGCGACGGCTTCCCATCCCAGCGGGATGGCATGTTTATAGAACAAGAGTAGCCCAATGGTTTTCGACCCCGAAGTGGGTCGAATGTTTATATTTTATAGCTAAGAACAAATATTTTGTTCTTAATCCACACAACATCTGCTATTTAAATTTGGCTAAAGCCATTTCCATATTAATGCCAATCCGCCAGCTAAAGCTGGCGGCTATTAAAAAGATACGAGTTATAATTTATAAGATGTTTACACATTATAAAATTCATCGGTGGTATTGTAACACCCTTACTCAACATTTTGCTATACTTATTATTGGTAAAAGCTGGTGAATTAAAAAGTTCTGAGTATTTATTATAAAGATTAAAACGCCATTAATTTAAAACAAACATACTCCTGCGGAAACGATAACAGGCGTTAGCGGGTGAGGGAGTATCGAGTTCATGTTTATTGTTAATAGCCTCGATGAGGGCTTCGCCGTTGCAGCAATTACCCCGGTGAAGGTTTGTGCGGTGGCTTTGTGCCGGAGTAAAAGCGTAAAGCCCGACCCGAGGTACGAGGGGCAACCCATAAAAATAAACCCTTAAAAAACGATTGTAAAAAAAAAGTTAATACCATTCAATTATTGTATGCCGGTTTTACATATAACTTTGTAAGTCGAATTGCCGGTGTAGATTGTTACATCGGTTTTTTCGTAAATTTTAACAAGTGAAAGGACCTACCAACAAAGTCACCGCAGCAGGACTTCTAATAGCACTAGGAATTATTTTTGGGGATATTGGCACATCGCCGCTTTATGTTTTTAACGCCATTATTGGCGATAGAGAAATTAACGAGCTGCTGATTGTAGGTACCTTATCCTGTATTATCTGGACACTTACTTTACAAACTACCATTAAGTATGTAATACTTATACTACGTGCCGACAACCGTGGTGAGGGTGGAACATTTGCCTTGTATGCCTTAGTTAGGCGAAGACGAAAGTGGCTGGTAATACCCGCTATGCTGGGTGGTGCTGCACTATTGGCGGATGGTATGATTACGCCACCTATCTCTATTACATCGGCCATTGAAGGCCTTTCTAAAATACCTTACTTAAAAGAATCGCTTACCACTAATACCATTATGGTAATTGTGTTAATTATTTTAAGTCTGTTCTTTTTCATGCAGCAGTTTGGTACATCATCAATAGGTAAGTTTTTTGGGCCTATGATGATGATTTGGTTTACGCTTTTACTAATACTGGGTCTTGCCCACGTGTTTGACGACATATCTATTTTTAAAGCACTTAGCCCCTACTACGCTATTGAGTTTTTAAGTACTTACCCTGAGGGTTTCTGGTTATTGGGTGCTGTATTTTTATGTACCACAGGTGCCGAAGCATTGTATAGCGACTTAGGTCACTGCGGCCGTGGCAATATACGTATGGCCTGGATATATGTAAAAGCTTGTTTACTGATACATTATTTTGGACAAGGTGCTTACATGTTAAGATACTACGATGGTGTGGTGGTAAACAAAAAAGCACCACAACTGAATGCCTTTTTTAACCTAATGCCTGAGTGGTTTATATTACCCGGTGTAATTATAGCAACACTGGCAGCCATTATTGCCAGCCAGGCTATGATATCGGGTGCCTTTACATTAATAAGTGAAGCCATGCGTTTAAACCTTTGGCCAAAACTTAAAATACGCTACCCATCGGAGGCCAAGGGCCAATTGTTTATACCGGGCATTAACCTGTTGTTATATGTAGGTTGTACCGGTATTGTGCTGTACTTTCAAAAATCATCGGAAATGGAAGCGGCCTATGGCCTTGCTATTATAGTAACCATGCTTACCACTACCATTTTATTTGCAAACTACATGGTACTGCACCGTATTAAAAAACGTTGGATATATATTTTCCTTGTTGGATACTTTATTGTTGAAATAGCTTACTTTATTGCCTTAATGGACAAGTTTACCCATGGTGGTTATATAACCGTATTATTGGGTGGCTTTATGTTCCTGGTAATGTATGTGTGGTACCGTGCCCGCAAAATTAAAAACCGGTATGTGGAGTTTGTTCGGTTGGAGCATTACATTCCTAAAATTCAGGAATTGAGTAACGACAAATCGGTACCCAAATATGCTACCCACCTTATTTACTTAACCAGTGCCAATAACCCTAAGGAGATTGAACATAAAATCATCTACTCCATACTAAACAAAAAGCCTAAACGTGCGGATATATATTGGTTTGTACATGTGGATACATTGGACGACCCTTATACCTGCGAGTACAAAGTAGAGCATATTATACCTAACGATATTATTCGCATTGATTTTAGACTGGGCTTTAGAATGGAACCACGCCTTAACCTAATGTTTAGAAAAGTAGTGGAAGACCTGGTTGCCAATAAAGAAGTAAATATTATTAGCCGCTACGAAAGTTTGGCCAGCAGTAATACCGTAGGCGATTTTCAGTTTATGGTAATGGAAAAATACCTGAGCCAGGATAATGAACTACCATTTTTTGAAAGGGTAATTATGAAATTCCATTTCTGGCTTAAAGATCATAGCCTGAGTGAGGAAAGAGGCTTTGGACTTGACCTTTCTAATGTAACGGTTGAAAAATTCCCCTTGATTGTAGCACCGGTTACCAACCTTAAACTTACCCGTATTAACGACTAGTTTTTTTATACCGATAAAGGACGACAAAAAAATAGGGGTGTATAGAAATACACCCCGCTTTTAAAATCCAATATCCTATGAAAAACCAGGACAAATATATTTATCCGGTGTTGCTCGCCGGTTTCTTTTCGGTGAATTGATATTTATCATCGACCAATTGACATTTTACGAGGTTAAAAGAGTACAACCTATAATTATTGCCATTTACATGTAAATAAATGTAAAACAAATACTTACACCGTATTTTTACTGTTTTTCATTGGTTTAATAATTCGCTGATTTTTTTGTTACCAGCTGTATAGCCCTGATTGATCGTCCCTTGCGACGCTCCGTTCAACAGCAGTAACACAGATGATCATCGTGTTACCGCATGAGGTATTACTGCTATTACAATTCCTTTATACGAATGTTTTTAAAGTAGGCCTTATTACCATGATCCTGCAAAGCAATAAACCCTTTGGCTGCTTTACCATAATCAGGAAAATCTTTCCATTTACCGGTTTCTCGTTTTTTTGTCCACTCGTCTGTCCAGGCTTCAAAGGCAACTATTTTCTCACCATTTAACCAATGCTCTACTTTTCCTTTGTTAAACACAATCTTACTATTGTTCCACTCCCCCACCGGTTTTAGTTTTTTGTTTGGGCCTGCCACGTTCATGGCATAATCAGCTCCGGCTTGTTGCCAATCTTCTAATTTACCCGGAAAATTTACATCATCAATAATCTGGTACTCGGGCCCGGTTTGATAAGGGGCATGGTATTTTTTATCTTCTACTACATGGTACATTACGCCACTGTTACTTCCACTGTCCACTTTCCAATCCCACTCCAGTTCAAAGTTTTCATATTGTTTGTCGGTAACAATATCACCACCGGAATCATGCTCAGCATGGCCCAGGCAAACCAACGCACCATCTATAATTGTCCAGTTTTTTATAGTGGCAGTATCTTTATTATAACCATGCCAACCGTTTAAGGTTTTACCGTCAAACAGACTTACCCAGCCTTGGTTTGCAGTATCCTCGTTTGGTTTTTCTATACCGCTTGCCGCATCATTTGTTTTTTTATCATCGTTACCACAAGCTAACAGACAGGTTGCTGATACAACAGCAAATAAAATTTGTTTCATTATGTTATTAATTAAGATTTCAAAAAATGTAAGATTTAGTAGGGGCTTTTTCTATTACACTAACTTTTTCATATTTACCGGATCCCAGTGCATGGGTTTATTTTCTATTAAACTATCGTTGCATAATAAAGCAGGCGCAGCAGCACGGTAACCAAAAGCAGCATCCTCGGCAATGGTTTTATTACTACCATTACGAATGGCGGTAAAAAAGTTAACCATGTGATCGTAAGGACCACCTTTATAACCGGTTTCGGCTTTATACGTCATGGTAGATGGTGGCAGTATTTTTTTACGAGCTTCATTTGTGGCTTGTCCGTTTTGTGGTTTTAAAAAGGGATCTTCGGTTGCCGTAAATGAATTCTTTTTCAAAGTAACATCATCCCAGGTTACATCCATCGATCCTTCGCTGCCTACTAGTTTTAAATAAGTAGTGCCACTGGTACCATCCACAAAATTGCAACGTAACGAAAGGTTAAATGCAGGGTGTACCATAGTTTTAGGATAATCAAAAGCACCTAATTGAACATCGGGTACTTCACGGCCATCGTTCCAGTAACGCAGGCCTCCGGTTGAGTAAATTCTATCAGGCCCTAACGAATCGGTAATAAAATGCAGACTGGAAAATAAATGCACATATAAATCGCCGGCCATACCGGTACCGTAATCTTTGTAATTACGCCAACGGAAAAAACGCAACGGATCGAAGGCACGCTTTTTTGTGTTGCTGGTGTACGCATCCCAATCAACTGTTTTTAATGATGCATCAGCAGGAATAGGATATTGCCACACAGCAACAGGCGTACGACGGGCCCAAAAACCCTCGGCATAATTTAGTTCACCAATGGCACCTTCTTTTAATAACTGTTTTGCTTTTTCGTTACCAAGCGATGAAACACCCTGGCTACCTACTTCGAATACCATTCCCGTTTTTTTCTGTGCAGCAATTACTGCCGGACCTTCCTCTACAGAATGTACCATTGGTTTTTCGCAATACACATGTTTGCCGGCGTTCATGGCATCAATAGAAATTTTTTGGTGCCAGTGATCGGGGGTGGCTATAATAACCGCATCAACATCTTTACGGTTCAAAATTTCTCTGTAATCACTTGTAGTAAAAATATCGGCACCCCATTTTGCTTTAGCTTGTTGTAAACGGGTTGAATAAAGATCGCAGGCTGCCACTACCCTTACACCGGGAACCATTAATGCCGTATCTAAATCGGCACCACCCATGCCGCCTGCACCAATAAGTGCTACGTTTATGTTATTGTTGGCATCAAATGTTTGGTGGCGTGTAAGTCCGATTATTTTTCTTGTGGTATCATTACCGGCATATAAATGAGTACCGGCAGCAAGTGCGCCTGATGATAGTATGAGTTTTTTTAAAAAGCCTCTCCGGGCAGTTTCTTTATCCATATAGCAATTTGTTTTTTTTATTTACCCTGTCAAAATACAAAAAAATACAACACGTTACCGTTAGGTTTGTATTTAATAATAAGTGGATAATATTTAGTTGTAAAAATTATAAGACTAAATGTGCTATTTACGATGATGAATAAGGTTATACTGTTGAAGGGCTGCCCGACTGGCCCCGAATAACAAAAACTACGGCTTTTAATAAAAGCCTTGTTTTTTAACACGGGGCTTGGCTATAGTATGTTATTGAAGGGCTACCCGACTGGCAGTAGTAGCTGCAATAGTTTGTGCAAATGTGTGTGGGCATTGCACTACTACAGAAGGCGGGAACAGTAGCTGAAGGTTGTACTAAGCTGATAGCCCCAAATTATTGCTGTGGCTGTTACTTTAATTTGTGTTAACAATGTGTTCGTTTTTTATTAGTACTATAACAGTAGCGTATTAAATATTTTAGCGTGGTATGATTACAACCTTAACCGGTTGTACATAATTTTTAAAAAGTGTAACCACTACAACATGCTTAAAAAATTTATTTTAGTTTGCTGCATTGCTTCGTTAATAATTGCGTGTAATAAAAAAAACTATGTCGGCACAACGCCTGAGCCCATTGACCCCGGTACACAGCCATCTGTAACTGACACCTCACATTACCCGCCATACACCTGGCAGGAACATTGGTTTGACCACAGGCAACTGGTGAAACGTGTACATTTTAATAACAATATTGCAGTATATTTTGATGATGATGTGAACCGTAGTAAAGCCGGTTGGTTATTTGATTTTACTGATACGGTATGGGCTTATACAAAAAAAGTATATGGTGCATTTGGCCCGAATGATACTACCAACAGATTATTTGCGGTGTACCACACCGGCAAATACGGAGGCGGACATCCGGATACATATTTAAATGGTGCACATGATTTTAGAAATATGATTGACATTGGATCGGGATGGGATGCCTGGGAAAATGTAACTGCATGGGAAACCGATGTGATTATACATGAGATTGCACATATTGTAGAAGGTGGAAGTAAGGCAATAAAAGAATCGCCGGCATTTGGTATTTGGGGCGATAGTAAGTGGGCCGAAATTTTTGTGTATGATGTGCATGACGGCATTGGCAATAACGCTGCCCGCGACCGAGTGTACAACACTTGTATGTCCAACACCGATACTTATCCAAGAGCTAATACGGCATGGTTTAGAAACTGGTTTTACCCTATTTATAATAAATACGGTAAAGCAATTGTATTGAATAAATATTTTGATTTACTATCTAAAAACTTTCCGACAAAAATTACAGGTGGTATAACCAGTTATTCAAGAGCATTAAACTTTGGAGAGTTTATACATTTTTGGAGTGGAGCTGCAGGTGTTGATTTATCGTACAGGGCATTGATGGCTTTTGGTACAAAAGATAAAGATGGAAAAGACTGGCAAGCACAATTAACGATTGCTAAAGCTGCTTTCCCTGGTATTACTTATGGCGCAGACAATAATTATGGCAAAGACTTAACGGAGAATGCTACATTGAAGGTGAGTACAGAAAATGCACAAGGTGCAGGTTCTGCAGAGGGATCGTTAAAGTTGATAGATAAAGACAATAATACAAAACTGTATGTAAGTACATATACCAACACCTTTAATGTGGAACAAACAATTACCGGTGCAGAAGTGGCTAACGCATACCTGATAACATCGGGCAATGATTTTGCAACAAGAGACCCTAAAAGCTGGGTACTGGAAGGATCGGTTGATGGTAATACCTGGCAGGTATTGGATACAAAAACCAACCAGACTTTTACTTACAGAAACGAAATAAGAACGATTGACTTTACCAACACAATAGCCTATAAACATTACCGCTTACGCATAACTGAAAATGCAGGCGGCAGTGATTTGCAGTTTAGTGAATGGCGATTGTTTAAGAAATAGTTTGTTGAGTAAAAGTTGTAAATCCGGCGAGAATAATACTTTCGCCGGATTTTTTGCGTACAACAAAACCCTTAAAAACAAAAAGTTAGTTTGTATTGAAACAAGCTTTGTTGGAAAATATTTTATACTTATAAGTGCCTAAAATAATTTTTGGCACTATATTTTGTTAGTACAACACATCAATGCAATTTTTTGTATTGCTCCCCTCTACTACTAATGGTGATGGCAGCTGTCCTTCTATTGCATGATATAAATTACTTCATCATTTAAAACTATGGAATATGAAAAAGTTGTTATTCTTATCGGGATGTTTTGCTGTGCTATTTACTGCTTGTAATAATGAAGCATCAGACCCCGTAGCAAAAGCCGACTCGGCCAACGAAGCTAAGCAGGACCAAATGCCTGTACAGTCTGACATGACAGAAAACACCAGTGAATTTTTAGTAAAAGCTGCTGACCATGGAATGGCAGAAGTGGAACTGGGCAAATTAGGTGAGCAAAGAGCCACACAAAAATCAGTAAAAGATTTTGCAGCTATGATGGTGAAAGACCATACAGGTGCAAATGGAGAAGTAGCTGCATTGGCTGCTAAACTAAATGTAACTTTACCTGCTACATACTCAGAAGATCATAAAAAAACAGCCAGCGATTTAAGCGATAAAAAAGCAAAAGATTTTGATAAAGATTTTATGGATGCCTTGATATCAAACCATAAAAAAACAATTGATGCTTTTAAAGATGCCAGTGATGATGATATAAATGCAGAAGTAAAAACATTTATAAACAATACATTACCTACTTTACAAGCTCATCTTGAAACGGCTGAATCAATAAGAAAAGGATTGAAATAATTGTTTCAGACTAATATTATTTAAAGACCGGTTTTATGCCGGTCTTTATTTTTTTAAGTACCTGTACATTTCGCATGCGGCTAATAGGAAAGCACCAACACCGAAATTGGCTGTAGAATTTTGGTCAACCACTTGCCCGGGAATTGCTTTTTCGCCAATGGGTTGAACATACCCTACCCTGCCATCAGGCTGTAATGCAGTATAACGCAAGTATTGCCAACCTTTAGCAGCAACAGGTAAAAACTCTTTTTTGCTTAACAAGCCATTATTAATACCCCAAAGAAAACCATAAGTAAAAAAAGCAGTACCACTTGTTTCGGCACCCGGTGCATGTTGGGCATCTTGTAAACTTCTTGTCCAGTAGCCCTCATGCTGTTGAATTAAACGCAATGCATTTGCCATTGCCATAAACCTATCTTCAAATACTTTTCTGTATTTATGTGTAGTGGGTAAATCTTGTAATACTTTGGCCAGCCCTGCAAACACCCAACCATTACCTCTTGACCAAAAATCTTTATTCCCATTAACCGATTTATGTGCAGGATAAACATATTTTACATCGCGGTAGTACAATTGTTCTTTTGCATCGTACATGATTTGGTTGGCGTAACTCCAATATTCATGTAACTTTTCCAGGTACAAATCATTACCTGTTAGTTTATACATTTTGGTCATAACCGGCATCACCATATACAAACCATCAGCCCACCACCAATAATCATTTTTACTAGTACTCATCTGGTACTCCATCACTTCTTTAGCACGGGCAATTTTCTTATCATCTTTTTCAATATTGTATAAATCAATATAGGTTTGAAAACATATCTGCCAATCGCCAAATAGTACAAACTCCTCCGCTTCGCCATAAGGGCTGTATCTCCATTTTGTTTTATCTGTACTTTTTGCACCCTTCCATTGATTATGGATGGCCCAATTCTCTGAGTAATTTTTATACTTTTCGTTATGGGTAATTTTATACACTTCCATATTACCGGTATGATAAGCAGCAACATCCCAAAAAGCTCTTTGTTTAGGCGACTGGTTATTTTGCCAGTATGTGTTTACCTTATCAATAACGTTTAAAACATCTTGTGCATTATTAGTAACCGAAACGGTGCTTTTTTTTGCAGTACCACATGCAGTAAAAACTAAAATGGAAAATAGTAGAAATAGTTGTGTGGAAATTTTTAGGCTTATCATATTTTACTTGTTGGCTTGTAAGATAAACCAATAAAACAAAATATTAAACCTTGCTACTCAGATCATCTAAAAATTGGAGTGCTTTAGCCAGGTTAACACCCTTGCCCAAAACAGGCTTGAATAAATCTCCCATCACTTCAATTCTTTCAGGAACATTAAAAACGGTGAAATCAGTAGGCTTTAATCCTCTTTTTATTTCAGTCCACTCAAGCGGTGTGGAAACGGTAGCTTCCTCCGTTGGACGCAGACTATATACAGATGCCAGTGTTTGTCCTCTTCTATTTTGTAGATAATCCAGGTATATCTTTTTCTTATCTCTTTTTTTCAAACTTCGTTCTAAGGTAGTGATGGACGGCAGCGCTTCATTCACTTGTTTCATTAAAAGGTGGGCAAAATCTTTAACCACATCGTAATCATATTTTTTGCCTAAGGGAATATAAATATGCATGCCCGATTTGCCGGATGTTTTGCAATATCCTTCTATCGCCAATTTATCTAACAACTCTTTGGTGTATTGTGTCACTTCTATCAACTCATCAAAACTATTTTTTTCTGATGGGTCTAAATCAAGCACCATATACCCGGGGTTTTCGGGTTTGAGTATGGTACTACTCCAAGGGTTTAAATCAATACAACCCAGGTTGTTTAAGTAAGCAAGGGTAGCTTGGTCGTTACAAATAATATAGTCGATGTATTTATCGGTAGACTCCGAATACACCGCATGTGTTTTTATCCATTCGGGATTCTTCTCACCTGCATCTTTTTGATAGAAACCTGTTTCCGTAATACCACCTGGAAAACGATTTAAAGACAGAGGTCTGTTTTTTAAATATGGAAGAATGTAGGATGCCATAGCCTGGTAGTAATTAACAACATCGCCTTTGGTTAATTTTAGTTTAGGAAAATATATTTTATCCTGATTGGTAAGGTTTACTTTTTTACGATTAATCACCATACCATCGTTATCTTCCGTTGTCTTCTTCATTGTTTCGCTTTTAAATCCGGTAGATACTTTATCATCTCTTAATCTTATAAACACAGGATGTCGGTACATTGCGTCTCGAGTGATAGCTGTAAACTTTATTTCAATAACAACTTTAGGTTTAACCCAGGTTGGTTTATCGTTTGTTTTTGGTACTTTATCAAAAGGACATTTTGAAACAATGTCTTTTTTAAGCAACTGATAAATTTCTTCAATCTTACTTGCATTAAAACCCGTACCTGTATGGCCACAATACACCCATTTATCACCTACATATCTTCCTAATATTAATGAACCGAAATTTTTCCTGCTGCCTTTGGGTGCCGTAAAACCACAAATTATTACTTCATCCGTTTGATGGTGTTTTATTTTAAGCCATTCACTACTACGGTAGTTTTTTTTATAAACACTCTCGGCTCTTTTGGCAATAATACCTTCTAACCCCAAGCTTTTTACTTCTTTAAAAAGTGAGGTGCCTTCTGCTATAATATGATCACAATATTTTATTTGCTCTGTTTCTTGCAACGCTTTTTGCAGTAACTCTTTTCGTTGTAACAAAGGAAGACTTTCAATAGAATGACCGTTTAACCATAACAAGTCAAACACATGATAAACCAATCGTAGGTCCGGGTTTTCTTCTGCCTTTTGCAGTTGTTGAAAATCGGGCACCCCTTTTTCATTATAGGCAACCACTTCCCCGTCTAAAATCATTTCGTTTGTTTGTGCTATCAAACCACCAAGCAGGCCTTCAAACTTTTGCAGAAAAGAAATACCATTTCGTGAATATAACAATGGTGTTTTATTACGCAAGTCGGCTATTGCACGGTAGCCGTCCCATTTAATTTCAAAAACCCAGTCGGCATTATCAAAGGGTTTTTGTGCTGATTGTGCCAGCATGGGCTTAACCATTTTTGGGGAGGATTTGGAAGGCTTTTTATCAATACCGGCCGGATGCTTTTTCTGCTTTAAAAAACGGTTCACAGTAGAAGTTTTTGCCACTTCTTTTTCGGCATCATACGGCGATACAACAAATTTGTCTTTCTCTTTTATCAACAACCAGGCATTATCTTCTTTGGTTTTCATTTTAGCCAGTACAAAATTTCCTTTCAGTTTTTTACCTTTTAGTGTAAACTTTATCATGCCCGCTTTTATCTTGTTGCTGCCACTAATTTTACTTCCCTCTTCTAATAATGTATAAGTTCCTTTATCCCAAATTTCTACTTGTCCTGCGCCATAATTTCCTTTGGGAATATTTCCTTCAAAATCTTTATAATCAAACGGATGATCTTCCACCATCACCGCTAATCGTTTATCTGCCGGATCTAAGGATGGGCCCTTAGGTACCGCCCAGCTTTTTAATACACCATCCATTTCCAATCTAAAATCATAATGTAATCGCCGTGCAGCATGACGCTGTATCACAAAAATTAAATTGGTAGATTTCGTTTTTTTTACGCCTACAGGTTCTGTTGTTGTAGTAAACTTTCGCTTTTGTTTATACGCTTTTAACGACATGGTTAAGATGCTTTAGAAGACTTAGATTTTTTAAGGCTGGCTTTTAACTGTGCCATCAGGTCAATTACCTTTCCTTCCTCTTTAGGTGCTGCTTTTTTAACGGTTACACTTTTGCCTCTGGCTTTTTTATTAATAATTTTCATTAAGGCAGCAGAATAATTATCCTTATACTTTTTAGGATCAAATTCATCCGACAATTCCCTAATTAATGTTTTAGCCATTTTTAATTCAGAAGGCTTAGGTTTTTTTCGTGTAGATAATTTAAGCGATTTATAATCTCTTATTTCTTCGGCAAATCTTAATCTGTTAAGTACTAAAATATCATTGTTATAAGGTTTTATTACACCTAATGCTTGTTTATCCCTTAATACAAATGTTCCCAGCCCAACCATCTTTGAAGTACTCAATGCATGTAATAATAAACCATAGGCATTTTCACCATTCTTTTGTGGTTCCAAGTAATAAGGCATTTCATAATACACGCTATTTATTTCTTCTTCCTTCACAAACTGATCGATAGATAATATTTTATTCTTCTCCGGCATAACTGCTTCATAATCTTCATCCTCCAGAATTACATATTTATCATTCTTTAAATAGCCCTTTACAATGTTTTCCCACTTTACTTCTTTACCTGTTTTTTCATTCACCCGTTTAAACTTTATATTGGAATAATCAGCGCTATCCAGCATATCCAGATCCAAGGTACTGGTTTCCACTGCTGTGTAAATTTTAATGGGAATATTTACTAACCCAAAGCCAATTGCACCGTTCCAAATAGCTTTCATAATTCGTAGTTTATATATTAGATAACAATTAATATACCATCTTCAAGTTACTCATACCAGTTACCCACATAAAAAAAGTGGAACCAATGGTTCCACTTTTAAAAAACAAGTTTTATACTACATTAAGCAGCATCTCTCAATGCCTTAATCTCGTTATGAGACTTAAGCAACTCCTGCTTTTGACTAGTTATCAACGTTTTTGTTTCTGCCATTACTTCTTCATCTTCCAAGGCAGATTTATAAGCATTCTGCGCAGCATCTTCACCACGTTCACAGTTGCTTAATACTGTTTTTCTATCACCGCCTGTAAACACGGCTTTAACATCCATCCATGCTCGGTATAATTTGCCGGAAACCGTAGTACCATCAGTTACTTCACCACCGTAAGCAATCACTTTTTGTTCAAGCTCCGATTTTAGTTTTCTACTTTCCGTAATCATTTTATTGAATAAGGTCTTCAAATCCGCATCAGCGCCGTCTTTCAGTTCATCTATCGCTCTTTCATAACCTACAATACGATCATTGTTAATTTTTATCAAATCATTTAATGCTTCGATACAAGCTGTATGTGCCATAATTAAATATTTTATTGAATGAATAATTTATATAGCTAGTAAGACAATTAGCATGCCAAGTGAGTTTATAAAAATGATATGTTATTAACTTACTTTTGCTAAAAAATAATGCCATTATAATTTTATCATTCATTATCAACTTAAAAATTAAGACATAGTACTTACAAAATTTCCAAAAACTATATCGTAATACGTCCACCCGTTGCAGGCAAAGTTGCACCCGATATATAACTGCTTTCATCCGATGCTAAAAACACAAACGATGGTGCTATCTCCACCGGTTGTCCAGGTCTGCCTACGGGTGTATTCTCACCAAATATATCTGCATCCTGCCATTTTGTAGATGGAATTAACGGCGTCCATACGGGGCCCGGCGCTACCGCATTTACTCTTATTCCTTTCCCTGCACTTAAAAAAATCTGACTAAGATTGGCTGTAAAATTTTGTATGGCGGCTTTAGTTGCTGCGTAGGGCAACAAATCATCCGAAGGGTGATAAGCATTTACAGATGTAGTATTAATAATAGAACTGCCCGGTTTTAAAAATGGCTCCGCTGCTTTGCATAAATAAAACATGCTATGAATATTTACTGCAAAAGTGTATTCCCATTCTTCCGAAGGTATGTCCTGTAACGATTTACGTGCCATTTGAAAAGCAGCATTATTCACCAGTATATCAATTTTACCAAATGATTGTATTGCTTTATTGATAATCTTTTTACAATTCACTTCCTTCGAAATATCGCCTTTAACCAATACACATTTTCTACCGGCCTCTTCCACATACCATGCTGTATCCAAAGCATCCTCATCCTCTTTATCATTCAAATAACTAATCAATACATCGGCACCTTCTCTTGCAAATGCAATAGCCACGGCTTTACCAATGCCTGAATCACCACCGGTTATAATGGCCACTTTACCTACCAATTTACCCGATCCGGTATAACTTGTTTGCCCATGATCTGCTAAAGGTTTCATCCTTGCTTCAATGCCCGGAAACTGTTGTCGCTGTTTGGGAAAAGGAGGTTGGGGAAATTTTGTTTTAGGATTTTCTTTTGCTGACTTTGTTGTACTCTTTTTCATGTTCATTGGTTTTAATGAAGTCAATCATGTATTTGTACGGAATCATATTCCATCACAACTACACAAACTTCGTTCCAACCATCACAAACAAAAAAATGTCACTTTAATGATGTAATGTAATAGAGGTATTATTTTGGTTATCAGCAGCAGTACTACTATCATCGTCTGTTGCGTCGCACTCTTGTGCTGCACCAATTCTATTCAGCATAATGCAAGCACATGTGTATTCTCTACCATTATCAATAACAGCAAGCTAAATTTACTCTTCTTCTTTTTTATATTTAAACCCTTTGTACTGGTATGATTTATCAGCATCTTCGCCGCAAGCCGTAAAAAATATACTAGTGGTACTTACCTTGTCTTGCTCCAACGGTGTACTGCTTTTTAAATTGGGCTGTAGCTTCACATACTTTCTTAAATACCTGTCATCCCGGTATTCATCACTGCGAAAATATGCTTCGTTATCAGCAGCATTATCAGCAATATATTGGTTAGTAGCCGCATCTAACTTATAACCCTCCAGTTCCTTATAAAATACATTGTAATGTGTATTGGCCAGTAAAGTTGTTTCGTTCATTGCTTTGGTTCTATAATACTCTTCTTTCATTTCCAATATTTCCTTCCACTGCTTTTTTTCATGCTCGGTTATCGGTTGTTTACGATAGCCTTCTTCACCGCCATAGTTAGTTAAAGCAAGATGAATTTGTTTGCTTTTTGAAATGTAAAAAGATGCTGCAAAATCTCGCTGTTCTCTCTTTAAAGGATTGTGCACCAATATAAAATCATTGTACTGTTCCTTATTCTCGTAATACCAGTTACCGGGAAACGTTTCTATAAACTCAGCATCATACGGTACATTAAAAACGGTAAACGTAGATAATATACCTTTTTGCTCATGTACATAAGGTGAACTGAAACAGTTTGCATCATCGTTAAAAACCCTTTGAACACTATCATTACCCAATTGAATATAGGTTTTGCCACCATCTTCAAATCCCACAAAATTCATACGTGTATTATTACCAATACTTTTGTTATGATGGGCATATACATCAAACAAGAAAGGCTTGTCGGTATAAAAAAGTATATGCTCTTTTTCAAATACATATTTACCAAAAATAGCAGTAGCATAACCATATAACATAAATGTACTGTCTTCAAAAAGACAAACACCTTCATTGCCACCATACCTGCCACTCACTTGTTTATAGCGGTCTTTTTCTGCCGGTATAAAAACTTTCGACTGTGCCGGTAACTTTATATTCATCATACAAATACTAAATACAATAATAAGTAGTCTCATTCATCTGCTGTTTTAAATAATCTCCCAAACTTTATATACCAAAAGTAACCAATGCCAATTTGCCAATTACATAATTTATAAATTTGATGATTGGGAAATTTAATAACGAGGGTTTACAAAAAAAGTAAAGAGGCTTACACAGTGCCCAATAGTATTATTTAGTTCATTTAAATTGTTATTAGCCTAAATGAGGGCTTCGCCGTTACAGGACACCCCGATTAAAATACCCCGAACAGCGGGGATAGAATCGGGGTACTGCAAAAGGGCCAATAGAATTAATGCAGTACAAGAGTGCGACGCAAGGGACGATGATAGTAGTAATACAGTCGGTAACATAATAAAAAAAGGGCTCGGCTTAATTAAAAGCCAAACCCTTTATGGTAAACTTATACTATTTTATGTAGTAATTAAAACGCTCTTTTCTCCAGGTGATCGTCCAGTTTTGATTTATCAATACCATCTTTCAACCAATCCGGAGCTGCTTTTCCTTTCAGGTGATGATCAAAAAATTCCATCATACGCACGGCATAATCTTTTCTGTTTTCTAATTTAGCAATACCATGATTTTCGCCTTTATACGTAATCATTACCACCGGTTTTTTTAAACGACGTAATGCATTATAAAACTCAATGCCTTGTGTAAAATCAACCGCACCATCTTTATCGTTGTGTAACAACAAAATTGGTGTAGCTACTTTTTTAATATGGTAAATAGGCGAGTTGCGTAAATACGAATCCCAGTTTTCCCAAGGCGCTCCTTTAAAACGACCTTGCGATGCTTCGAAGATGGACATATTACCACCACCACTGTTCCAATAAATAAGATCGTACATACTTACCATATTGGTTAAGGCAGCACCAGGAGCAGCGGCTTTAAACATATTGGTTTGTGTAACTAAAAATGCAGTTTGATAACCGCCCCAACTATGGCCTTGTAAGCCCATTCTGTTTTCATCAATAATACCTGTTTTAAGCGCAGCTTTAACAGCAGGTAATACACACCATACCGCACTCATACCGGGATCATCCATTTTATAAACAATATCCGGCATAAACACTGCATAACCATTGCTGGTGTACATGTTTGGATTAAAACCATTACCCGGAAAATCGGGATTAACATAACTGTTTAAACCTTGCGAAGTTTTTTCGTAGTAGTAAACAATGGTTGGATATTTTTTTCCTTTTTCATAACCGGCAGGTAAAAATAAAGCACCTTGTAATGTGTCGCCTTTATCCGATACATAATCTACCAATTGCGAACCGGCACTCCATGTATATTTAGCTCTGTCAGGTGCGTTATTGGTTACCTGATCGGCAGTGGTTAATTGTTCGTTACTTGTATAAAACTCTGTTGGTACATTAGATTTTTCTTTGGCATACATATACACCGCAGCATTTTTTGCTTTTGCTAATGCTGATACTCTTGCATCGTCCCAAACCAATTGTTTAACACCCGGTTGCAAACCTGCTTTACCCGGCTCTATTCTACCAATGCCCGATTTTTTATTCCACTCGCCATATAAACTAATGTAAACCGGCTTTTGTAAATCAATACCTTTTTCATCCTGGTCAATTATATATCTACCAACATGTCTTGTTTTTGTAGCAGCACCTGTTTTAGTAATATTAACAGCCGCAGTTTTATTGTTTGCCGCAATCTGCCATATATCCCAAAGGTCTCTTATTAAAACATATTTATTATCGCTGCTCCAACCAATAACCGGTGTAAGTGGCAAAGCCACATTATGGTCATCATCGGTATTAACAAACGATGTAGGAATTTTTTCTGTAACATTGGTATTGGTTTTTGCCACTAAATCGTACACATAAAAATGTCCGTTTTTACCATACACAAACTTAGTTCCATCAGGCGATGCTTGCGGCCTTGATGTAAATGCAGGCATATAAAACTTTTTCTCCAACAAAGTTTTACTACCATCTTTTAAATCTACTACATACAGGTCGCCATAGTTCTGCCCATCCAGGTTTATATCCAGCTCATAATCTCTGTCATCAATTACTAATGCAAATTTTTGCTTGGGCAAAATACTTAAGCTACGTGAGCTACTATCATTCAATTGTTTAAACGTAGCAGTGTTTACATCATACATACCAATGTAGGTAAAATTTTTGTCGGCCATTTCTGTTACCTGTTGTCTACTTTGCAAACGTTTATCCTGCCAATGCCAGATAATCATATCGGGCTTTGTTGCATTGTTTTTTGCCACAGCCGGTTTTGCTTTAACAGTATCTAACTTGGCCAATGCATTTTTAAGATCGTTAATTGTTTTAATCGCTGTGTCTTTCTTAAGGTTCTCTAACTTTTCTGCCTCGGTTAGTTTTACAACCGGCGCTGATTTCTTAGCACTATCAGTACTTGGTTTATCCTCTTTTTTAGCAGGCTCCAATGCTGCTATACCAAAAAATAATTTTGATAAATCATCACTCCAAAATGGTCTTCTGTTTTTACTAATGGTTTGGCCTGCAGGAAAATTAACAGAATCCTTTGCCGGATCGTAAGTAGTAATAGTGGACGACTTGCCAATATTTTTAACGCCTAATACAACACCTTTTTCAGTTTTATATTTTTCGTCGCTTATTAATTTAAGTAATGCAAAAGCAGTTCCCTCTTCGTTCCAGGCAATTGATTTGTACACCGCCTTGTCATTATCTAACACCATTACTTGCTGTGCAGCTACATCACGTACATACAAACCGTTGCCCGATTTATTAGCAGCATCTACACTATAAGCTAAATAATTACCGGCTTTGTTAAACGAAAACTCGCCAACATTACCTACGTTTTGTATTTTACCCGAAGCCAATTCTATTATCAATAAATCAGTACCCGCTGCATCGTCAGGTTTAGATGCGCCTCTTTCTTTTACAATAGATACTGCCAGGTGTGTTGCATTTTTTCCGTTAAACGAAAAACCACCGGCACGTTCCACCGTTGTTTGTTTTCCACTTGCTAAATCAACCAATATTAATTTATCAAACAATTGTTTGCCCGGTGTTTTAGCGGCAGCTTGTATGTCGCTGTATTTAGATGCTTCTTTAAAAGCAATCCATTTTCCATCTTCAGAAAATGAAAAGTTTACAAATGATGAACCACCAACCGGATACTTTCTTAACAAAGTATCGTTTACTTTTTTCACCATTAATTCGCCGTCACCTTCTCTGGTGGTTAATGGGTAAGCCACCCATTTTCCATCGGCGGATAATGTAACATTAAAGCTACTTACCGAACGCCAGGATGAAATATCCTTCCAGCCCATGGCAGCAGGTGCTTTGTTGCCGGCTTTTTGCTGCGCATACAATGCGGAACAGCTAACTAACAAAAGAAATAACAATAATTTTTGCATAATATAACCTGTTTGTTTTAATTAAATGGAAATGTAGCCAGACAGAAGTAGGGATTAAAATGGCCTATAACCGAGAATCCTTCAAAAATAATACAGAAACACTAATAATAAGCAGTAAAGTTTTTACATAATTTAAACGCCTGCATTATGGGTATTTATTTATGAACCGAGCTTCAGTTCCTTGAGCATCGTCTGTTGCGTCGCACTCTTGTACGTTCATATCGCTATTCAACATTAGGCAATACGCCAATATTCAATCTAAAATATTAAATATCTATTTCCCTATTAGCATACAACACCGGCAATGTAATAGTTGCCACTGTACCACTGTTATCTAATCCGCCACTAATAGTAAATGTGGCGGTTGTAGTATGGTTTTGTACATTAATCATATCAATACGTTCTTTGATGGAGGAAAGTCCGATTGATTTTTCTTTTACCGAAATTGGTTTTCTGGTTATTTTATGACTGTTTTCAATTCCAATACCATTATCAGAAACCGTTACACGTAGGCTATCTGCGGTTTTTTTTAAAGTTACTTCAATATGCGCATCTTCTCTCCTATTACCCATTATGCCATGCAAAATGGCATTTTCAATTAATGGTTGTATTAACATAGGCGGCAGGAACAATGTTTTTAACTGCAAAGCTTCATCAACTATAAAACTATAGGTAAATGAATTATTATGACGAACAGCCTCCAACTCCGTGTATAACATTAAAGCTTTCCATTCTTTATCGGCAGTAACCAGGCTTTTAGTGGAGTTTTCTAAAATTAACCGGCTTAATGAGGCAAACTTTTGTACCAATCGGGATGCGGTGTTTTTATCGTTATCCATAATATAGGATTCGATAGAATTTAAAACATTGAAAATAAAATGTGGGTTCATTTGCGAACGGATAGCTTTCAACTCGCTTTCTGATAATTGATTTTCATGTTTTAATTGTATGGCCATTTGCTGCGCCTCACGAAACTGAATTTCGTTTTTATGTTTTAACCTTCTTACACGGTAAAGGTTTAATAAATAAGCTAACACCGAAAGCAAGACAACCAGGGCCAAAATACCATACAACCATAATTGTTTAAGTTCTAACTGATCCAGTTTTTGTTGTTGTGATAAGGCACTTACTTTATTGGCTTGTAACTTTTCGTTGTTTTGCGCAATGATTAATTGTTTCTCATTTTCTTCATTTAACAACTTTTCGTTTTGCAATTGCACCTCCTGCAAACGCCTTAACTGCTCCACCTGCTGAAACTGTGATGTGCTTAAAGCCAACTCTAATTGTTGTTGCTTTAACTGCTCATTGGTGAGTAGTTGTTTTTGTTTATACACTTCTTCCGTTTTGTCAAACTCGTACTTCATGCCCATTCTGGTAACTTCCCGTTTGTTGTTATCGTTACTAATGGAGTCTGAAAAAACAGTGAACAGTTTATAATAATGTAAAGCGCTATCGGGCATAGCCATAGCTTCGTACACTTCGCTTAAACCAAGGCTCGCTTCTTTTTTAATTTCTACAACACCCAATTCCTTACCAACTTTAAATGCGCCCAAACCATATTGTTTAGCCAATTGTAAATTTCCTTTTTTTAAATAAGCCGCAGATACATTTTGTTGGTTAAACCCAAAGCTTTTAATACTGCTTAATTCTTCATTAATGGCTACTGCTTTTAAGCCGTATTGCAAGGCCAAATCATGTTGTCCCATTTTATTGTAATAACCGGACAGGTTTCCGTTTTCACGTCCTTGCGATCGCTTGTCACCAACTGAGTCGGCAAGTTTTAGTGCCAGCTTGCTATACCTGATGGCCTCGGGTAGGTTATTATTTTTAAAATGTACAATACCAATATTGGTTAAGGTATTGGTTTGGCCTTCAATATGTTTGCTTTTTTGAAAACTGGCTAAGGAGGTTTCATAATTTTTCATCGCCTGGGCATAATCGCCTAACTCAGTGTAAACAATGGCAATATTGGCCCTTATAGCATTAACATCATATTCGTTATTTAATTTTTCGGCTTTAGCAAGAGAACGAAAAAAATATTGTAATGCTTGTGGAAATTTTGACTGAGTCATATATACCAGCCCAATGGTATTAAGATCGCCGGATTGACCAAAGTCACTTTTCAATGCTTCATCGATTTCCAATGCTTTATGTAAACTAGCTAATGCCTCAGGAAACTGTGATAAATTTAAGTATGAAATGCCCTTTACCCTGTAAGCCGCAGAAGTAATGTTTTTATTCTTTATATTTTTTTGAAAAGCTACTATTTCATCTGTATAATTTATGGCAAGTTTGGGGTTTGACGACAGTATTGGTGCTGCCATATTAAAAAGAGCCAATGCTATTTCATCTGCTTTTGACGGATGATTTCTTATTTCTGCCTTCAAGGAATCAAACACCGCATTTTGTGCTTGCAGATTATTTACTCCCTTACACAAAAAGGCAAGGACTAATACAATATATAAGCATTGCTTTTTATTGACCAGGTTACTCATAGCTAAAGAAATATGCATTATCATTTTCATATCTGGATAAAATATAGTGGTAGCAATAGGCCGTAATTGCATTTACCAAATATAGTATTAAGATGTGCAAGTAGCCTTTTTATTCGCTCGTTATAAAAAGGGGTTCACGCATTATAATACCCTTTTCAATCAATTGCCTTAAAAACCGTACAAATCAGGTATAAGTTTGACATAGAAAGCGAGAGAAAACAATTTGGCAATTTGGTAATTTGAAAATTTGGCAATGACAGATTATCGAATATTAGAATGAGACTAGATTAAAGCTTAAAATATTTTAGCCCATCTAACCAAGTTGATATGAAAATTCAGCCATTAATCATTAAACCTTTTCAATAGAGCTTGTTTTGGACGCTATTGAACAAAACAAGCTCTATTGAAAAAAGGAAAAACTGCACAAGGCCCAATAGAGTTGTTGCAGCACAAGTGAGTGACACAACAGAGAACAATTTGAAAATTAGATAATTTGAAAATGTGCTAATGAGGTTTTTAGAGAAAGTAGGAAACTTACATTATGGTGAGTAGAATTACTGGACGTACCACCGATAAATCGGGGTGCACCTTGCACAATGCTGAGTAATGTTACAGGTGCACAAGAGTGCGACGCAACCAAACTCCCCTTTAGGGGCTGGGGGCATAGTAGCAATGCAGTTGATAACAAAAAAAATACGTACCCATTTACTTTTATTCTGTATTAAATATTTAAACAAAACAATTATGTCAAAGTTATTTTTTTCGACCATTATTTTAGCAGTTACCATGCTATTTGTACAATGCCAAAAAGAAGGTGTAACAGGGCCTGAAGGACCAAAAGGCGAGCAAGGTGATAAAGGAAATAAGGGTGATAAGGGCGACAAAGGTGCTACAGGTAACGCCAATGTTAAAGTAGATACTTTTAGACTAACCAATACGCAATGGATTTATAATAGCAATTATGTGTTTACTTATGAGCCAAATGTAGCAATATCAGTACTAACAAGGTACAGTGACAGGAATTTTGCAGCCCTAACACAAGATGTATTAAATACCGGAATGGTGCTTACATTTATGACGCCGGCTCTTTCCTATAATGCAAATAACTGGGCACCGATTCCCTATACCATGCAGGAAGCAGGAGAGAGCTATAGTTACAATATAGCCAGTGAAACATTTGCAGGAAAAATAAGGTTCCATTATTTTTTTCGTCTTAATCAGCAAGGTGTAACGCGGCCTAGCCTTAGAGATGCAGTTATTGCCACGCACAAATTTAAAATTGTTGCTATTACCGGAGCTATTTCAGCGGGTAGAATGATGAATAATGGCCGCAGTGAAAAACAGTTAGCCCTAAAAGGAAAAAACTATACGGAAACTGAATTGAAAGCCATGCCTTATACTGATGTGTGTAAGTTGCTTGACATTGCACCTTAACTATACATATAGCTGTAAAAGCTGCCTGCCATTATACAGTTGGCGGCTTTTTATATTTTTTAAAACAGGTTAGATTTGTTATACCACTTGGAAAAAATTTGACTACAGTAATAAATAACCGAAATTTACGTAAAGCAAACCCCATATGTTAAAAGCAGCCATTTTAGACGACGAAGTAAGAGGAAGCAAATTGTTAGCACAAAAGCTAAACATTTTTGAAGACGAATTACAGGTAGTTGGTGTGTTTAACAACCCGGCTAAAGCGTTGGACGCTATTGGCGAATTAGATATTGATGTACTTTTTCTGGATGTAGAAATGCCTGAAATGAATGGCTTTCAATTTTTGGAGCGGCTAGGTAGTTTTAGTTTTGAAATTATTTTTACTACAGCCTATGATAGTTATACTTTAGAAGCATTGCGTTTAAGTGCAGTGGACTACTTGCTTAAACCGGTAGATAATGATGAACTGCAAACTGCTATTACACGTTTAAGAAAAAGAGTGAGTGAGAAAAGTACATTTAAAGCAAATAAACCACAAAAAAATGTAAGCACCAGATTGCCCTTACCTACAGCCGAAGGTGTTTACATTGTAGACAAGAATAATATTATTCGTGTTGAAGCGATGAGTAATTACAGTGTGTTTTTATTAAGCGATAATAAAAAAATTGTTGTATCGAAAACGCTGAAAGAATATGAAGCATCATTAGATGATGAACGTTTTATGCGCATTAACAGATCGGTTATTATTAACCTTGATTTTGTTATAAAATACCGCAAAGGTGATGGTGGTACATTGGAATTATCTGATGGAACTGAGATAGAAGTATCGCCGCAAAAAAAAGATATTTTATTGCAGCGCCTATTTTAAAAATATACTTTTATACTTTTCTATTACGCATGTGTAATACATTTTTAAAAAGGATGTACTCTTCATCTATTTACTCATGGTTAATATACACACACTTGTACAGTGTGATTTTATTACATTAACGATGTTGCAACATCGTTAGTTGTGCAAGGTTATTTTATTATTACAAAATGTTGTACACCTTCATATATTAAAATTAAATTAGATTTATCCATTATTTTTCGTTAATATGTGTTGTTAATATTATTGTTACTGTGTGGAGCCCAAGAAAGCCAGCCCCAATAATTTTCGTTCACACAATAACCACTACATGGAAGCAGTTTTCACACGAGAGCAAAAAAAAGTTCTCATTAATAATCTCATTCAGGAAATATCTACAAACAGCGAAGAATTAAGACAAGCACTAGAAGACAGAGACATTTTACTTTTCAGGTCTTTTCGCTTAGCCAATCCTCACTTATTTGTTAGTGAACGTTCAGATGAACCCATTTGTATTGACTCATTAAAAGATGAGTTTAAGGATTACCTGTTGACCCTTTCACGTATGGGTTTTTTAACTTACTACCTGGATTAATCATTTTGCAATTTTATTAAGCAAGTAATTACATCTTTTTAAAACAGGTGAAGGATTACTATGTTTAAAATGAAGTAACATTCAAGAAAAACTAACATCCTATTCGGTGTTAGTTTTTCTTATTGCCATACAGTAGTAATCTTTTAAAAGCATATATAGCGGGGAATTTTTTATATGCTTTTTTAATCCGGCTTTTATATGCTGTTATAAAAACTTCTTGTTCATCGTTAGCCATACGTTCTATGTATGGTATTAATGCCGAGCCTGAAATAAAATCAAATAATGTATCAGGTGCATCAGCAATAATGGGATAAACTTTTTGTACAATCTGAATATTTTTCAATCCGCAGTTAAACATTATTTCAGCATATTCATCAATGGTCAACATGGGTGTTTCTCTTTTCCAACCTTGTAAATAATCAACAAAAGGTTTTTCCTGCACCAATTCTAATAATAATTTATTCAGCAAGTTTTCACTTTGTACCGGCATTTGCACGGCAAACTGTCCATTGTTATTTAATAAAGAAATTAATGTTGGGAATAATTCCCGGTGATTATCTGACCATTGTAAAGCTGCATTGCTAAATATTAAATCCCATTTTTTATTGGGCTCATCAGCTATAAAATCTTCCACCGTTTTTTGTTTAAACCGGAGATTTGCATGCTCATAAGCCCTACTCTTTTCTAACATTTCCGGCGAAGCATCAATGCCTGTAAAATTTGTTTCCCTAAATTTTTCAGACAAAATACTGGTTTGTTCACCGGTACCACAACCAATATCTACTGCAGTTTTCAAATCTTCACTTGAAATCATGTTCATCAAATCAAAAAAAGGTTGATACCTGATATTTTTAAATTGGTTGTAAACTTCCGGATGCCAAGGCATAGTTTGTTATTTTAAAAGATATTCATGCAGTGTAAAAAATATAGTAACTACAATTTTACCTTCTGCTCCTCTTTAGTTTCTAATTCACTAATTAAAGCAGCTTTTATAAGTGTAAACGTATGGTCTTTAGCTTCGGCAAAAGAGATATTATATTTACGCTGAACGTTTTGAAATTGTTGTGGAAAACGAACTAATAAAGTATTATAATATGCATCCAAGGTTTCGGCATTGGGCATTTTAAAATTGATGCGTAACTGAAAACGCCTGGTTAAAGCAGTATCAATAATTTCCGGGTGATTGGTAGCGCATAACAACAATGATTTTTCGGGATAATAATCTATCAATTGTATTAAAGTGTTAACCAACCTGCGCATTTCTCCTACATCCTTATCATCATTACCACGGGCTTTTCCAATCTGGTCAAACTCATCTAAAAACAAAACAGCTTTATCACGGCCGGCTTTGTCAAATATTTGTTTTAAGTTTTGCGATGTCTCACCTATTCTTGCACTAACTACATTGCTTAAATTAAGTATGAGTATATTTTTACCCAATGCACTGGCAATGGCTTTTGCCGTCATGGTTTTACCACAACCCGAGCTACCTTCCAATAAAATTTTATTATTTACCGGCAGTCCGTACTTAGTTAATTCACCAATGTAATTATGCTCTTTTATTAACTGTATCAACTGTTGCTTGTTGGCTTCATCCAAAAACACATCGTTTAACGATACTTGCTCTTTGTCATGTATTATCAGGTCAAATATGTTCATCATTTACTTCAGCCTTATTCAAGTGTTTAATAATATTCAACAAACTTACATGTAAAATGTGGGAATAATTATGTTATCAGCAGCATTACTAGTAGCGGCCTAAATGCCTAAACGGACTTTAAAAGCCGACTAATAAAATAAATAATATTTTGTTACCAACGTCCCACCCTTGATTGGGCTTTAGTTGTGTCACTCACTTGTACGTTCTGTTCTTTATTCACCAATATGCAAGTTTCCTTACAAATAATAACGCTTAATACTAGAACAGTGCAGCAAAAAAGCCGGGTACTGCAAAGTGGCCAATAGAATTAATTCGATATTAGTTATTGGCTTAGCCTCATTGATGCTCCGCGTTGTTGCAGCACAAGTGAGTGACACAACAGTAGCTGATTAGAATTACTACAGCTGGTAACAAAAAAAACACTTCAACTATTAGTGTTCGTGACCACCCGCATTGCTCAATTTAGCATTAATAAAAAAGGCGCCTTTTGTAACAATCTTCGCATCTTTAGCAATGGCGGTTACGGTGGTAATGGCTGTATAACCTAATTCAGAAACACCTTTTGCAATTTCAATTTTTTCGAAATTTATACTTTTGCCATGTGATTTATTTTCAGCAACATCGTCATGTTTCTCCCCTTCTTTATGTTCGTGAGTATCTTCTGCTGCTTCAGTTGGCGCTTTATCTGTATGAACGAAAATATAATATTTACCATCAGCTTCAACAATAGCCGCATCGGGCACTGCAGGAACCGTAACATCGTCCACACTTATCATACCGGTAATATTCATACCGTCAATCAGGCCATCTTTATTGCCGGTAACGTTGCAATGCACTGCCACCGTTTTGCTTTCGTTTTCAAAAGAAGAACCTATATTATATACTTTAGCTGTGTAAGTAATTGTGGGGTTATTGGTAATAGCAAAATTAACCACCTGTCCTACTTTTATACTGCTTAAATCACGTTCAAACACTTGCAAATCCAAGTGTAATAATCTGTTGTCAACAATTTCAACAACAGGTGAAGATACATCTACATAACTACCAATTTTTGCAAACTCATTACTCACTGTTCCGTTAATAGGGCTGGTAACAAATAAGGCCGATCGTAAATTATTAGCATTAACACTAACGGGATTAATACCCATTAACTGAATTTGTTTATGCAATGAGGCTTTGCGTGTACGCAAGGTATTCAGTTCGGCAGTAGCGCTCTGAAAGTTTTTTAAAGCCCCTGCACTACCCTCGTTTAACGCTTGTTGTCTTTGCATTTCCTGCTCAGCCAACGTTATTCTGTTACCCATGGTTATATATTCTTCCTGCAATTGAATAAACTGTGGGTTTTCAATTGTAGCAATAACCTGACCTTTACGAACATAGTCGCCCATTTGTACTTTTAGTTCCTTAATTACACCGCCATATAGTGATGTTGCATTTGCTTTATTGTTATTAGGCACTCTTAATGCACCATTTGCTTTAATAGTAGCAGTAAGGCTTTTATTCTCTATATTACCCATGGTAATGCCCACTGCATTTATCTGTTCAGGCGTAAGTGTGGCAATTGTTTCGGCTTTTTCTTCATGTTTATCCACTGCTGCCTCTGTTTTAGCACCGGACTTTTCTTCATGCTTATTAGAACCGCAAGCAGTAAATGTGATAATGATAATAGAAGTGAAAATTATTTTTAAAATACTGTTCATACTGGCTTATTTGTTAATGAAGTAATTATATTGGATAGTGGACTGATTGTATTGATTTAGAACATCCAGGTAATTTTGACGAATACCAATGGCTTGATTTAAAAACTGGCTTAGCTCTGCAAAATTTATTTCGCCGGCTTTGTAACTTAAGCTCGCCGCATCAATAATTTCTGTTGACTGTTTTAAACCCGTGCTTTCATAAAAATTTAACATGGCAATATTCTTTTCCATTTCTGTTACCGCCGTTGTTCTTTGCGTTTGTAAAACCTGGGTTTGATAGGTTAATGTTTTTTCCGCCACTTCTTTTTCCGCTGCTGCAAACTTCACTTTATTTCTATAGGCTCCCGAACCAAACAATGGAAATGCGGCTGTAACCGAAAAACCGGTAAAGGGATCTTGTGCACCCCATAAACGCTGACTAAAAAATCTGCCAGAAAACTCCGGTCGGTTGGTATTTTTTTGAACGCTTATATTGGAGCTGGCTACGTTCACTTGCTGTTGTTGTAAATCTAATAAAGGATGCAGGTTATTATTTTCTGACAATACTCCATCCAGTTTTTCCAAACCAGAAGCCATAGGCAACATCCATTCATTTTTGTTTAACAACATCATTAGTTGTTGTTGCTGTATAGTCATTTCTTTTTTATTCTGCTCCATAAAAGCTTTTAATTCCCGCAACTTTGCATCGGCTGCAATTTGATCCAACTTAGGAACATCACCGGTTTTAACACGCAATTCGGTGGCTTTAAAAAGCAATGTGTACACACTATCCAGGCGTTGAAACAATAACTGTTTGTCCTGCAAATACCATAACTGATAATATGCTGTACGTACATCTCTTTTAATGGCAGCAGTTAAAACAGCCGTATTCAACTCTGCATACTTTAGTTGTTCTTTCAGGTAATTTTTTCTGGCAGCATACAGGCCGGGCCAGGCAATAGCCTGCGATACACCAATTTTAAGAATGCCGGTATTATCGGAAGGACGCAGGTCTTCATTCTCGGCAAACAAACCCGTTTTAGGAATTTCATTTGCCGTTTTCGCATTTAGTCCTGCACTTTTAATCTCTGCATTATTAACTGCTATCTGGCCATTGTTTTTTAATGCTGTTTCTATGGCATCCGTAATGGTTATTCTTTGCTGCGCATTAGCAGCAGTTAAAGAAGCAAGGCATATAAACAACAATAAGGCAATTGTTTTCATTGTAGGTTTTCTTTTAAAGTTGAATTTTGTATCGAACAAGATGTAAAGCAAGGGCAATACAAATAGTGTTAAAAAGGTTGCAGTAACTAAACCACCGATTACTACTGTTGCCAAAGGCTTTTGCACCTCGGCACCGGCACTTGTACTAATGGCCATAGGTAAAAATCCTAATGATGCCACCGTGGCCGTCATTAATACCGGACGTAACCGGGTTAGTGTTCCTTCTTTAACACGCTGAAATATATTGGTAACACCATCTTTTTTAAGCTGGTTAAACGTACCGATGAGCACTATGCCATTTAAAACCGCTACACCAAACAGTGCAATAAAACCTATGCCGGCACTAATGCTAAATGGCATTCCCCTGACCATTAGGGCAAATACACCACCAATGGCACTCATGGGTATAGCTGTAAAAATAAGTGCCGCCTGTTTAAATGAACGGAATGTAAAATAGAGCAACATGAAAATGAGTAATAGCGAAACAGGAACGGCTATCATTAAACGTGCGTTGGCTTTTTGCAGGTTTTCAAACTGGCCACCGTAGGTAAAATAATAGCCTGACGGTAATTTTACTTTTTCTGCTAATTGTTCCTCTATATCTTTTACTACAGTTTGTACGTCTCTACCGGTTACATTAAAACCAATAACAATCCTGCGTTTACCGGCTTCCCTGCTAATTTGTGCAGGGCCCAATTTATAATTAACCGTTGCTATTTGTGATAATGGAATTTGAATACCTGTATTGGTAGGCACCATCAGGTTACTAACATCATCCATACTGCTTCTGTGCGTACTATCTAATCGTACTACTAAATCAAAACGCCTTTCATTTTCATACACCTGGCCGGTGCTTTTACCGGCAAAGGCAGTGCTTACCACATCATTTACATCTTCGATGGTTAAGCCGTAATTGGCAATACGGGTACGATCATATTCTATATTAATCTGAGGCAAACCACTTACTCTTTCTACCTGTGGGGCTGTTGCACCCGGCACTTTTTGTATTATTTCACTTACTTGTTTTGCGTAGCTTACCAGAGAGTCTAAATTTTCACCGAATATTTTTACTGCTACATCCTGCCTAATACCCGTCATTAATTCATTAAAACGCATTTGTATCGGCTGGTTTTTTTCAAAGAACACACCGGGTATTACTTCCAGTTTTTCCATAATCTCATCAGCCAATTCATTATAACTCCTACCTGATTTCCATTCCTTCTGCGGTTTTAAAACAACCATTAAATCACTGGCTTCCGGCGGCATAGGATCAGTAGGTACTTCTGCGGCACCGGTTTTACCTACCACCATTTTTACTTCATCAAACTCCTTTATTATGCGGGAAGCCTGCATAGAAGTTTCAATGCTTTGCCCCAATGAACTACCCTGCGGCAGAATACAATGAAAGGCATAATCGCCTTCCTGCAATTGTGGTATAAATTCACCGCCCATGCGACTAAAGAAAAATAAAGTAAGGGCAAATAAACCCACCGTAGCTGCAACCAATGCATACTTAAACTTTATAGCCTTTTGTAACATAGGTTGGTAAATGCTTTGTAGCTTATCCATCATTTTATCGCTGAAGGTTTGTTTGTGCATTGGCTTTTTTGATAAAAACAAAGCACACATCATGGGTATGTAGGTAAGCGATAATATTAAAGCCCCGAAAATGGCAAAACCTACTGTTTGCGCCATGGGTCTGAACATTTTACCTTCTACACCAACTAAAGTAAGTATGGGAATATATACTATGAGAATAATGATTTCTCCAAAGGCTGCGCTGGTACGTATTTTAGAAGCAGATTGAAATACTTCTATGTCCATCTCGGCTTGTGTAAGTCGTTTGGTTGATTTGCGCATACCCAAATGATGCATGGTTGCCTCGACAATAATTACAGCACCATCTACAATTAAACCAAAGTCAATTGCACCTAAACTCATCAGGTTGGCACTTACGCCAAAAACATTCATCATACCCAAGGCAAATAATAAAGCCAAGGGAATGGCAGAAGCTACAATAAGACCTGCCCGTAAATTACCAAGGAACAATACCAATACAAAGATGACAATCAATGCACCTTCAATCAGGTTTTTTTGTACGGTACCAATGGCCCTGTCCACTAAATCTGTTCGGTCTAAATACGGCTCGATGGTTACATCATCGGGTAAAGACGACTGAATAGTTGGTAGTTTTGCTTTAATGCGATTAACTACGGCATTACTGTTTTCTCCTTTCAGCATCATCACTACCCCACCCACTGCATCTACTTCGCCATTGTAAGTTAATGCACCATACCTAACAGCATGACCAAAACGTACTTCAGCTACATCATTAATATAAATGGGAACCGCACCGGTATTTTTTACTACTATTTTTTTAACATCATCTAATGATGTAACCAAACCTATACCACGTATAAAATAGGCATTGGGTTTCTTATCAATATAAGCACCGCCTGTGTTTTGGTTGTTTTTTGCGAGGGCTGTAAAAATATCGGGTATGCTTACACCCATCGCTCTTAGTCTATCCGGATTAACTGCTACTTCGTATTGTTTTAGCTCGCCTCCAAAACTGTTTATTTCGGCTATACCCGGTGTGCCGTACAACTGACGGGCAACAATCCAGTCCTGCATGGTACGAAAGTCCTTGGCATTGTATTTATTTTCGCTTCCTTTTTTAGGGTGAATAATATATTGATACACTTCACCCAAACCTGTACTAACCGGTGCTAACTCAGGTGTGCCAATGCCTGGTGGAATTTTATCCGTTGCTTCTTTTAATCTTTCAATAATGAGTTGCCGGGCAAAATAAATATCTACGCTTTCTTCAAACACAACAGTTATAACCGATAAACCAAAACGGGAAATACTTCGTATCTCTTCTATCCTGGGTACATTGGCTATACTTTGTTCAATAGGAAAAGTTACCAACTGCTCCACTTCCTGTCCTGCCAATGTAGGACAAGCCGTAAAAATCTGCACTTGGTTGTTGGTGATATCAGGAACGGCATCGATGGGTAATTTTGTTGCACTCCACACTCCCCAGATGGTGAGCAGTAAAGTCATTACACCAATAACAATCTTATTCTTAATACTAAACTGAATAATTTTATCTAGCATATATTCTAAACTATTTGGCTATGCACCTACCACTGCTTGTAACGACAGCACATCGTTACAAGCTAGGGGCATTGCTTAAAAAATGAGTATAATTCTAATAACCTTTACCAATATTGATTGGTAGGTCAAAAGGTTACTTTACGGGTTTTTGTTTGAAGTAGTAAATACAACAAAACCTAAATCGACTATGGATTTAGCACACGTAGATAATAAGTGTAAGCTTAACTTAACCGAGGGGGTTGCCAAATATTGCCGTAGAAGCCGGCGGTGCAAGTGCTATTATAAACAGGAGATTTTTTTGTATTGTTAGAATAAACCCTGTCTTCTCGCAGCTTTGTAAAATTGGGTTTTGCATTTACCGATATATTGCAGCAGCTACAAGTACAAAAAGGACTGCAAACATCATCTGAGTCGTTACCATGACTATGATTGTCTTTATCGGGAGTTGTAGCAGTTTGTGCAGAAGGTTCACATGCGTTGTAAACATCGCCACAAGGTATTACAGCAATACCCAGCAAATAAAAACATAGTATGTAAACTAAATGCCTCATTGAGAGAACAAAGGTACTGTTTTGAAATATTCATCAAAATATTTCCGTTAAATACTGAATTTTAGTATTTACCAATAATTAGCAAGCAAGCTGAAAACAGCCACCATACTGTATTTATAAGGTGCCAATTATTAATGCAACTAAGTAGCGAAAAGGACAATTGGACAATTGGGTAATTTGAAAATTTGATAATGGGGTTTAAGGAATAAGCACAGAGGCTTACATAATGCCCAATAGGGCCTCCCCTCTAACTTCGTTATTTCCCTTACGGGAACCTCCGAAGGAGGGGCTTTATAAACCCTCACCTTATAAAAAACTATTGTCTCATATATTTGCACTTGCATAATGCCCATCTGTGTTAATGCAGTACAAGAGTGCGACGCAACAGACGATGATAGTAGCACAGTAGCTCGTAACATAAAATGCTGATGTTGTATCAGGCTCTCTCTAAGCCCCTCCTTCGGAGGGGTTGGGGAGGCTTCAATCAGGGCGGGAACGCTGGCAAACAAAATAAAACTTGCTTAATTGTACTATAAAGTCCCTTTAGGGATTTAGGGTTGATAGTAGTAATGCAGTTGGGAGCAAAAAAATAACATGTACACAGCAGGCACATAAATAAAGGCCCGATATTAAATCAGGCCTTTACGATTGCTATAGAATGTTATGTGTTTTATTACTGAAGAACTGCTTTTTCCATTTCGAGAAACTCAACGTTGGTAATAACAGGCTGCGAGCAAAAGTTGATGGCATAGTTAACCCAAAAATGTAACCATTTAATATGGCAAGCCATGGTATCTTCCTTAGCCGGAATTGCTTTTTTCAATCGTCCGTCTATACCAACCATAGCGTATTTTACCGCCTTACAATGTGGATAGGAGTTGAAAAAACGATTGTAAGCATCGTTAATATGTGCCACATGTTTGTTGCTGATGGGTGTAATGTCGCCGTCCTTTTTAAATAACCCACATTCTTCATTGTAAAACAAATCGGTTAGGTTTAAAAATTCCAATGTATCAAACCATTCTTGCTCAGTTATTTTGCGGGTATTACAAAAATCAAGTGGCTCTCCTAATAAGGGCGCATATTTATTTTTTGCATTTTCTACCCCTAAAATAATAGAAGAATTATTTTCGTTTGAATTTATAACAGTTTGCAGTTGGCCGATTTTGATTATCATTTTAAAAAGTTTTTTGTTTAAAACAATAGGCGTGTTAAATAAGAAAATTGGGTATGCAAGCTTTATACCATTTTTAAAAAAAATGAAAATAATTTTTATTTTTTTTAAAAACTGCTTGCTTTGGTTTTTTCCTGGAAGGAAAAAATCAGGCTAATAAATTAAGGTATAGGCAAATTGGCGTACTGCCTGCTATCACTAGCTTTTGTTACATAAAAGGGCATGATTTTTTTTTAAATAATTTTTAAATAAAATAAGTTTGGCCCGATTATTATTATAATCTTATTACAAGTGTATGTGAAAAATGGAATACCTCTACCCGAGGTTGCGTGGTGCTTAATTTTTGTGTTATTCAATTATTTATCATCATCAAATTTCATTGTTATGACCAAAACAATTTTGTATCTGGCCTTTTGCCTTTGCTTATTTGTTTCGTGTGAAAATGCCGGCACCTGGTTTAATAAAAAAACCGAAACAACCTCGGAAATTTATAAAGAACAGGAAATGGTGGCACTGGAAAATACCAAACTGTTTTTAGCCCAAATTAATTTATTAAGTACGAAGGAATCAGAATTTACACAATTGGCGGCTGAAAAAGCCAGAAAACCAAAAGTGAAAAAATTTAATGATGGTTTAGTAGAGCAGCGCTTAGGCGTATGTGCGGCTTTACAATTATTTACTAAACAGTTGCCACTAACGGTACCGGTTACAACAGCCACTGTACAATCACCCGTGGTATTGCAAAAACCTGCCTTAAGAAATTTTGATAAAGTATTTATGGATACCATCATAGATACACACAAAAAAACTATTGCGCTTTTAGTTGATGCTACAGATGACAACATTCTTCCTGATGTAAAAATAATTATTAACCAGGCATTACCCCGGTTACAATCTCATTTGGAAATGGCCGAATCTGTTCGTCACGAATTATTATAAAAATTTTATCCCATCAACCTTTCTAGTGTTTGTTCTAGTTTCAAAAGTAAAAGACCGGCTAAGCCGGTCTTTTTTATTGGGGCATACTTCTTGCATTTATAACATACCCTAAATAAGTAGCCCATGAATACTTCTATAATTCCGGAACAATTTACTGGTAAAAAAAATGACATTTCTGTTGAAAAATCTTTTAGCACACACACAGCTACCCTGCCTGTATTTACACGTGCCTGCGACCGATTATTAAGACCCAACATCTGGCATTTATTAGCAGGTGATGCTAAGGCTGGTTTTACACTTTTTGACCACTTTGGTAATACTCCCGATAGATTATTACAAGCAGGCGATTATATACGTATTGATATACCCGGACCCGGATCGAAAGAAGGAAATGGCTACGACTGGGTAGCGGTTAAAACAATAGATGATCACCGGCAATTAAGTAATACATCGGCGGAGCTAGGTATATTAATGGTTGTATGTCCTAATCCTTTTCATTCATCAACCGATGCTGCGCATTTTTTTTCATCGCCGGCCAGTTCATCAATTATTGTTACTATGAAAGATGATTTGGTTTCTACATCCTATCATGGTAGAAATGAAAGCATTAATAACAATACTAATAGTGTTGCAGATAATATTCGTAATACAGTTGTAGGCTTAGGCGCATTTATTGGATTATCGGAAATACAGTGGAAAGCCCTATTGGAAGGCTTATTGAAGGATTAAAAAATATCAGCTATTTATTTTTATACCTTAAAGAGAAAAATACAATCAATAAATTCACCACAATAGAAAATGCATTGGTTATAATAACGGGGTAATCGTTTTGCATAATACCGTACCATACCCAGAACGATAAGCCCGTTATCAAAATACTAATCATTACCAATGAAATTTGTCCGGCTTTTTTTTCTCTAATAATTTTTATTAATTGAGGTATCATGGCAATTGCAGTAAAACAACCGGCCACAATACCAATTACAAGCGGATTAATTTCCATAATATATTTCAATTAATTTATCTCTTACAACTTTGTCAATAATAGTGCCGCGGTAACAGCTATCTTAATTAATAAAGCTTGTTACTTTCAATAAAAAAACAGGCATAACGTTTTGGTATGTTATTTGAAACTTTTACTAAGTATATTTTTCTTATTCTTATTTATCACCCTTAGCTCCGGTTTGTATGCCCAAAGAAAAAATTACATTCAAAGGAATCTGGCAGGTTTTAAAAGACACTTTCAAAGGTTTTTCGCAAAACAAAGTAACCAAGTTAAGTGGTTCGTTGGCATATTACACCGTGTTTTCCATGGGGCCGTTATTGGTAGTTATTATTTCTCTTTGTGGTATTTTTTTACAAAAAGAAGCCATCGAAAATGAAATTTATATTATACTGGAAGATTTTGTTGGTAGCGATACCGCCTTGCAATTACAGGAGATTATTAAAAACGCCGCTATAGGTAATAAGAGTACTATTGCTGCAATTATTGGTATTGTGGCTTTGTTAATTGGTGCCACTACTGTTTTTGCCGAAATTCAAGATTCCATTAACACCATCTGGGGGCTTAAACCCAAGCCCAAACGGGGTTTGCTTAAAATGTTGATGAACCGTTTTCTATCTTTTTCAGTCATCATTAGTCTTGGTTTTTTATTGCTCGTATCACTCACCATAACCGGTGTTATTGAAAGTATCAGTACCCGGCTACAAGCAAAATTCCCTGATGTAACCGTTGTGTTATTTTACATAGTAAACCTCATACTTACTATATGCATTTGCACACTCATATTCTCCGTTATATTTAAAGTATTACCCGATGCCCGCATTAAATGGAAAGATGTAATGGCCGGTGCTTTCATCACCACTATTTTATTTATGATTGGCAAGTTTGGTATTTCCCTATACATATCGCAAACAAAAGTTGGCAGCACCTATGGTGCCGCAGGCTCCCTGGTTATATTATTGGTGTGGGTTTATTACTCTTCCATAATACTTTACATTGGCGCCGAGTTTACCAAGGCTTATGCCATACATTATGGCGATGCCATTCATCCAAATGATTATGCTGTTACAACCAAAGAAATTACAGTAGAAGCCGGAAATAAAACCATACAGGAAGTGCAGGATAAAGAGATTTAAAAATATTTTTTTGTTAGTCAGCAGCGGTAATTCTAATCATCGTTCCTTGCGTCGCACACTGCATCGTTCTGTTCGTTAATCAGCATTTTGCAGGTTGCACTATTAATCAATACGTTATCATTCTGCCAGTGTTTAAACCTTGTAAAATAACTTTTAGTGCACCTACTATCGGCTTTTTCACCATTTTGCTCTTGTTGAAAATTGTAAGCAAGAAACTTATACAGTGCTCAATAAAATTATTGAACGTACAAGTGAAAGTCTTTAATTCATTTCCACAGGAAATAAATTAAATCCCAACCTTATCAGGTTACTACAGAAAATGACAATAGTAATGCAGCCGGTAACAAAATAAAAAGAGGCTGTTTCAAAAGAATTGAACAGCCTCTTTGCTTGCTATATAAACCGATGCTTACTATGCACCAGGAGTCTTTCTATTTTACTCCGTTTAACACGCCCCCGTAAGCAGCTTTTTTAGTACCGTCTTCTTTGTATAAAAGCGGATGATCTTTCCCATCGTTGTACAACCAACTATGGTTATCGGTAACACCCCAAATTGTTATACCATGCTGTTGGGCTGCAGGCACATGTTTAAGGTATGATTGAATGACATACTCATACATACTAGCCTGATATGATTCCCATAAAGCGTTAAATTCAAAATCTTGTTTCGTGTTAGGGTTTACTCTAACATCCAGTTCAGATATTCTAACCAACAATCCAGTTGCTGCCAATTTTTTAAACATAGCATCAATACCTGCTCTTGGTGTATTCCAGCTTACATGCATTTGTGTACCAATACCATCTATTTTTGCTCCCTTTGCTTTTAATTGATTTACATAAGCAATAGTGGAATCCAATTTAGTTGCATTGGTTTCTAAATTATAATCATTAATAAATAATAATGCATCCGGATCTGCTGCTGCTGCATACTGAAAAGCTTTTAAAGCAAAATCTCTTCCTAAGTAATCCGCCCAGAAAAAATAGTCAGAGGCGTCCGCAGTAGATGATATTGTAGTATTGGAACTGGTACGTAGGTTACCCGATTCTACCAATGCTTCATTTACTACATCCCAGGCTTTAACAGAAGGTTTATAACGGGTTACCATTGCAGTTATAAAACTTTCCATTGCTTCATCCACTTTTTCAGCAATATCATTATCGGAAGTCGGAGGAGGAATACTAGCGTCAGCTATAGCTACATCATCAATAAAATAAGTATTGGCAGTCTTGCCTAAATCAAAAGAAATTTTTTGGTTCGGCTCATTTGCATTCATGGTAATTGACCATGATACTTGTGTCCAACCTGTACCAATCCCATCCTGATCACCCTGGTAAGCGTTTGTAACGGTACCAGTTGGTGCAGCGGACAATCGCACAGAACCTCCTGCTGTGGCTGCCCTTATCCAGAAAGACACGTTATATGTTTTTCCGCTTTCGGCAGCAAACCCCGGAGTATGTAATTGTACTCTCCACTGGCTTGTACCATAATTTTGATTGGTTACTACTTTTACCGCTGAGGTACCCGAACGAAATTCGCCTGTACTTGTAGTTAAGGTAATAGGAGAAGAGCCTGCCGGATTACCGGTGTTTGCAGCAGTCCAACCGGTCATTCCATTTTCAAATCCACCATTAGCTAATAATGGAGGCGGTGGTGGTGCAGCAGGATCAAAAACTTTAATATCATCAATGAAATAAGTATTGGCCACCTTTCCCAGGTCAAAAGAAATTTTTTGATTTGCTTCATCTCCTGTCATGGTAATAGACCAGGAAACCGGTGTCCAATCGGTACCGATACCATCCTGATCACCCTGATAGGCATTGGTAACCGCTCCCGTTGGTGCAGCAGATAAACGAACTGAGCCTCCGGGGTTGGCGGCTTTTATCCAAAATGTTACATTGTAAGTTTTTCCGTTTTGTGCAGCAAATCCCGGTGTGTGCAACTGTACCCTCCACTGGCTTGTACCATAGTTTTGATTGGTTACTACTTTTACGCCAGAAGTGCCTGAACGAAATTCACCGGCAGTTGTCGTTACTGTAATTGGCGAAGATCCCGCTGGATTACCTGTATTTGCAGCTGTCCAACCAGTCAAACCGCTTTCAAAACCAGGATTACTAAGAAGGTTTACTGTGGGTGTCGATCCTCCACCAGCAGTAAGTGTTTTTAAATAGTTGCCATTCTGGTTCTGATGCCAAACCAATGTATGACCAAAAACTTTAAGGCCTGCAGCAGAAGCCATAGAAACAAGCTGATCGGCTCTTGAAAAATTAAACGATCCATTATCCTGAACAATGGCTCTATGTTTCATGTCCCATTCAAAAGTAACAATGTCAAAATCTGAATTGGCAATATTTGTATACACACTATTACTAGTATAAGGACCGTAGCTTATAGCTGTTCCAATAGGAATATTAAAAGCATCTTTTAAACCCGGGCCACGGTTGCCAAAATCACCTTGATCTAGTACACCAATTTTCAATTCCTTTCTACATGAAAACAAGACCACCGAACCCATCAGCAGCATTGTAATAAAAAGTTTATATCTGTTATTCATAAAACTGATAATTTCTAAAGTTTAAAATATTAGTATCCGGCATTTTGATACTTCTGGGTATTTTCTTCGGCAACCCTGTCTAACTGCGATTGAGGAATAGGTCTTAATACATGATGCGGCTGAATAGCATTTGCGGCATCCGTATTATACAACTTTACTCTTTCCACCAACTTACCTCTCACCGCCAAATCAGGCCAGCGGCTACACTCGCCTGCCAGTTCCCTTGTACGCTCATCCAAAATATAATCTAACGTAACCTGTGAACCAGAAGTAACACGTATAACATTATATGCCGTAGTTCTATCAGCTGTAGATAAACCAGGTCTGTTAGCCGCTCGTTGTTTTAATACATTAATCAGCGTCATTGCCTGATCAGTATTCTCTATTTTCATGGCCGCCTCTGCTGCTAATAAATAAGTTTCGCTCAATTTTGCAACAGGAAAAGGTCTTGCACCCGGATAGTTTGGCGTACCTCTTTCAGGATCTTCATATTTTTTCATGGAAGGAAACATATTCGAGGTACCTGTTGTTGCAGAGCCATCAGTAGAACCGCTGATAAAATAAAACTCACTAGGCGCAATGGCTCTATAAGGTTTTGTAGCATTTAGTGTTGCGGCTTCTGCATTTGTGCGAGCCATAACAAATGCCGTATCAACATCTACTGTAAAAGGGCCAATTGTTACAGAAGCCATATAAACAGTACGGAAAGTACCTTCATAACGACTGTCATTAAACTTATCGGCAAAAGCTACATTGTATAACCAAGGTGTAGGACAAAAACGTCTGATAGGTCTGCCGTAAGTAACTGTTCTTGCAGATACAGGTTTTTGGTTAACCGTTTTTGTAGGAGAGTTAACCGCTGTATAATCGCCACAAAAATCGTTTGATGCATCCATACCTTTTGTACCACTGATACCTTGTGGATTAGGAACTTCGCTGGCAGCATAGTTACCGGGAACACGCTCTATAGAAAACAATACCTCGCTGTTATAATCATTTCCGGGTCTGTGAACGTCTGCATAATACTCTAGTAAAGATGTACCATAAGTGGATTGATTATTAATCACCTCCATTGCTGCATCGTAGGCATTTTTAAAATCGTTGCTTTCCGCTGCACTTGAATACCCTCTATGTATGTAAGCTTTTGCAAGCAAATGATACGCCGCTGATTTTGACAAACGGAATGCATTGGCCGGCCTTTGAGTAGGTAAGTTTTGTGAAGCAAAAATTAAATCTTCAATAATAGCATTGTAATTTTTTACGAGTAGTTCATTTACTTCATTTCTATTAAAGCCTTGAAAAGGGGTTTGATTAAACTGTAAATCGCCGCTGCCTAAATCGAGTGGTACGGCTCCGAAGTATTGTACCAGATTTAAATAATATAAAGCTCTTAGAAATCTTATCTCACCCAAAGCCTCATTACGAGCAGCATCGCTGATGGCCACTTCAGGTGCAAAAAGAATCAATCCATTTGCAAGATTAATACTACTGAAACTTCTGTTCCATGGTGTAAGTAGCTGCCCATTGGTGGCACCAAAAGTATATACGCATAGTTGCGTTAAATCACCAGCAGCACCTCCTCTGGCCTGATCGGCCATACCCCATTCATCAGTTCCTGCCACACCCATGGCTACTGCACCCTCTGGGCCGAAAAGAAAACGAAAGCCTGAATATAAAGAGGCAATGCCTGCTTGTAAACCTTCAGGTGTTTTAAAGTAATCAGTTGAAAATACGGTGTACGATTTTTCTTCCAGTTTTTTAGCACACCCGGAAAATGCTATTACCATTACGACCGCAACAGCTGTAAATATTTTATTTAACCATTTCATATAATAATGTTTTAACGGGTTTAAAGTGTTATGTTAAGACCAAAAGTTATAGTACGTCTTGGCGGCGTTCCTAATGTAAGTACCAAGGCACCATTGCCTCTATCATTAGGACGAATATTATCATACGCTCCGCCCTGGCCCCTATCTCCTGCAGCTGTTGCCTGAGGGTCAAATCCTGTTTGTTTGTAAAATGGTGACCAAAGTAATGCAACATTATCTACAGCCACATATACACGTGTATTAATTAATCCTGCTCTTTTAAGTAACTTACTACTAAGCGTATAACCTAAATTGATACTTCTTATTCTTAAGAAACTTGCATCATAATAACCTAGAGTCCTCCAACCATCACTTACTGTTGAAAGTGTAGCATGTTGACCCGCCGGCATAGGATACCAATTAGTTGGATTAGTTGGTGTCCAGAAATCAACCTTTACTGAGTTTCTTTTTCCATCCAATTGTGTAATATATGATGCTCCCGGTGCATGTACCTGACTTAACAACAGCCCTCCGAAACGTGCATGCATTACGATACTTACATCTAAGCCTTTGTAAGAAAAACGATTGGTAAGACCACCTTGTAATTTGGCATCCATGTCACCAATAATTGTTCTGTCGTACCCCGATTCTACGATACCGTCCGGATGCCCACCCGGACCACTTAAATCAGCTAGTTTAATTTGTCCGGGAACAGCTCCTAATGCTGCAGCTTCTGCCGCTTCATGTGCTTGCCATATACCCAGTTTTTTATAATCATATATCGCCGTCATTGAACGACCCACAAAAAGCTGTGCACCTATTTCTCTTTCTACGCCACTACTTAACTTCAACAATCTGTTTTTATTGGTAAAAAGATTCAAATCTGTACTCCAGCTAAAGCCTGAAGCAGTTTCAACGTTTAGAGAAGAAAGACTAAGCTCAATTCCTTTATTAGACATTTCACCCACATTGGTCATAAAATTACCTGCAACTCCGGATGTAATAGGAAGTGGTAACCCGAATAGAATATTATCAGTTTTAGAATTGTAGTATTCCAATGAACCTGTTAAACGATTGTTTAACAATCCAAAATCAAGTCCAAGGTTAAGCGTACTGGTAAACTCCCAGGAGAGTTGTGGATTAGGTAATGATGTTATATCATAGCCTGTAACAATAGTAGGGCCGTAGTTATATCTGATAACAGCACCAGCCGCACCAATATCACCACCCGTAGGAAGGTTATTATTGTTACTAACCAGACCTCTGGAATCATAAGGGTTTACAGATTGGTTTGAAGTACGTCCCCACCCTGCCCTTAGTTTTAAGAAGTTAACCTTTTTTATGTTTGACATAAAGTCTTCGTCGCTTATAACCCAACCGGCAGAAACTGCGGGATAGTCAAACCATTGATTTCCGGGAGATAACCTTGAAGACCCGTCTCTACGATAAGTAAGTGTAAGTAAATAACGATCCTTAAAAGAGTAGTTCAATCTAGCCATATACGAAATCAAAGCCCACTTAGATTCACCACCACCAATGCCGGTATTGGCACCATCAATTGGAGAAGATTGAGCCAAATTATAGAAGCGAACAAAGTCTTCGGTTATATCCTGTTTCTGTACCCATGAATCAAAAGATTGACTCTCTTGTATACTATATAAACCTGTAAAATTAAATTTATGATTGTCTTTAATTGTTTTGTCGTAGAACAAAAGATTTTCCGCTGTATAACCCCATGTTTCACCATTACTAACCCGGGCTATATTGCCATCACCGGGTCTGGAAAAACTAGGTGATATTTCTTTATCGGCAGCTTGAAACTGACCTTGAAATTGTTGAGCATAATTTAACCCTAGGTTAAGACGGTAGCGCAAACCTTTTATAATTTCGTATTCTCCGTAAAGTGTATTAAAGGTTCTCAACCTACGAGTTCTATTATCCCAGTTTTTTTGTCCGTCTTTTAAAATAAGCGGAGAATATCTGTCAAAACCATTAACATCATCAATATTTCCTGCAGGTGATAGATATACAGAACCGTCAGCATTATATCCCGGCATTAAAGGACTTAGTGCAAGCGTGCGAAAGATAGGAGATACAAACAAGCCATTTGCCAAACTAACTGAATTTTGTGTAGTTAACCCTACTTTTATTTTTTTGCCTATACGAGAATCTATTGCACTCCTTAAAGAAAAACGAGTAAAGTCTTCGCCGGGCAATACCGTTGTTTCTTTAAAATATCCTCCACCAATTGAGAATGTATTACCATTTGATCCACCTGATACATTTAAATTATGGTCTGTACGGTATGAATTTTCGTACAGCAGGTCTTGCCAATCTGTATTTCTTCCTTGTGTAATACCATTTAACTCTTCGGGCATGTAGCCCTGATTCCAAGTAGATAAATCTCTTACCAAACGGTATTCATCTGCATTGAAAACAGGATATTTATTTGCCACTTTTCCAATACCATGATAGCCATTATACGAAATCTTTGTATCACCGCTTCTACCCTTTTTTGTTGTTACTAATATGACACCATTAGCACCTCTGGAACCGTAAACCGCAGTTGCAGAAGCATCTTTTAATATATCTACTGATGCAATTTCATCGGGATTGATATCATTAAGGTTACCATCCCAAGGAATTCCATCCACTACTAAAAGAGGCTCATTAGACCCTGTAATAGAACGTGTACCTCTTATTCTTATTTGTGCTCCTGCGCCGGGCTGATTACCTACTTGGTTTACCTCCAGGCCGGCAGCACGGCCCACTAATGCCTGTTGTAAATTTGACACAGGAACTTCTCGTAAAGCTTTTTCGCTTATGGATACTACAGCTCCTGTAACATCTTTTTTTCTTTGTGTACCATAACCAATTACCACCACTTCGCCCATATTTTGATTAGAAGATATGAGTTGAATATTTATCACACTATTTTCACCAACCACTATTTCTTTACTTTCATAACCCACATTTGAAACAACAAGCGTTTCGCCTTGCTTGGTGGCAATAGTATATTGTCCGCTTTTATTTGTTGTAACACCGGTAGTAGCCCCTTTTACCTGTACAGAGACACCATCTAAAGGTTCACCGCTAACAGAGGTTACCTGGCCGGTTACTGTTTTATTCTGGGCTGCTATTTCCAAAGAGGGAAAGGCAAAACAGGCCGTAAACAAAACAAAAAACAAGATGCGCTGCGGCAACTTGGCAGTTGAATTGATTGGCCATTTTAGTTTTTTGAGTTTTTCTCTGATCATTGTTTGGCAGTTTAAAGCAATTAGTAATTGTATTGATTATAATGAAGAAGAATGATGAGCTAATAAATAGGTGTTAACTGGTAGCGGTGTACTAATACCTGTTTTAATAACTGTATTGCAGCAGTATAGTATAATATGCAAAGAAGAAAAAGATTCAATCAGTTTCATACAGCAGCATTTTTAGTTTAAAAAGACAATCGTTGACAATAATTTTAGTTATTGTCAGAACGAATATACTAAAAAAATTAAAAACTGCAACCGATTGCAATTTTTTATTAAATAAAGTTTAGTTTTACCTTAGTTCCGCCATAAATTATCATAGTATTGGAAAAAGAAATAACGATATACGATATTGCCAAGCATTTAAACATTGCAGCTTCAACCGTAAGCAGGGGGTTAAATAACAATCCATCCGTAAATAAAACAACCCGTAAGAAAATTGCAGATGCGGCCAAGGCTTTAGGTTACCAATCAAATACTTTTGCGAGCAGTTTACGCAGCAAGCAAACACACACCATTGGTGTGCTTGTACCCCGTTTGAATAGTTATTTTATGTCATCGGTACTGGCGGGAATGGAAAAAGCGGTTAATGCCGAAGGTTATACCTTAATTATAGCCCAATCCCTTGAAAATGTAGAACGAGAGATAGCCAATGCCGGAACTATGTTTAATAAAAGAGTAGACGGCCTGTTAGTTTCGCTTGCATCGAACACCGAAAACTTACAACATTTTGAGTCCTTTTTTAAGCGGAAGATACCTGTAGTATTCTTTGACAGGGTAATGCCCCATAACCATAGCATGTCGGTGGTAATAGACAATTACAAAGCCGCCTACAATATGACCAAACACTTGATTGAACAAGGTTGTAGCAGAATTATGCATTTAGGTGGCAGCCTTGTAAGAAATGTGTACAAGGATAGATTAGAAGGTTATAAACAGGCTTTAACAGACCATAAGATTCCATTTATTAAAGACTTACACCTTACTAGTAAACTATCCGAAAGTTGTGGCGCTGAAGCCGGAAAATATATTTTATCGTTACCTAAAGGGAAGCGACCTGACGGTGTTTTTGCTGCCAACGATACGGCTGCCGTTTATTGTATGCTGGCCTTAAAAGCTGCAGGTGTTTTAGTACCACAGGATATTGCTTTTGCGGGCTTTAATAATGATCCTATAAGCAGTATAGTAGAACCCAACTTAACCACTATTGAATATGACGGCAGCAGCATTGGACATATAGCGGCCAGTAATTTACTGAACCACCTGAAAGGCATTACCAACCTTTACATTACTAATAATATTACGGCTAGGGCCAACATTATAATACGTGACTCATCGCTAAAAAACAGGGTTATTTAATTTTTTCTATATTTAGCAACCGATTGCAATATTTAAGTCAGTATATTGTATATTGTATATTGTACACCATTTATAGTAATTCTATGCATTTAATTGTTTGTTTAGATGCTATTACAAACTAGGGTTATGCGTAAATAGTAGGGGTTGAAGGATGGGTTTAATCAGGGGTATGCAGTTGAACGGAGCGTCGCAAGGGACGATCAATCAGGGAACCGAACGGTGGTAACAAAAGTGAATTTATTATTACCGAGGTACATAACTGACAATTTTGGGTAACGACTAACGATGGCTTTATGAAAAAAAATATTCTTTTATTTATTATTATTTTATGTGCGTTTACAGCCACCGCTGACAACGGTTACAACCTTTGGCTAAACTACAAACCGGTAGATAATAAAACCCTGCTACAATTATATAGGAATAATATTACTGCGCTAAACATACAAGGATCGTCGGGCACATTAGATGTTACAAAGCAAGAATTAACCACTGCGTTAACAAAGTTGCTTGCGAAAAATGTAAACCACACATCCACACTAAATAATAATGGAACCTTATTAGCGGGTAATGGCAAAAGTTTGAAAGCATTCAATATTACCGGTATTAACGACCTGCTGCAACAAACCGGGGATGAAGGATATATAATTGTATCGAGAAACATTAATGGAAAAAAAATTATTGTAATAACCGGAAATACGGATAAGGCCGTGTTATATGGTAGCTTTCATTTTATTCGTTTGCTACAAACGCAGCAGACTATTAACAACCTGAATATAACAAGCATACCACAACTACAACACCGTATATTAAACCATTGGGATAACCTTACCCGTTATGTTGAACGAGGATACGCCGGTATTTCGATTTTTAACTGGCATACACTACCTGATTATATTGATACCCGTTATATTGATTACGCAAGAGCAAATGCATCTATAGGAATTAACGGAACTGTATTGACGAATGTAAATGCTAATGCTACCGTACTAACCGCCGCTTATTTACAAAAAGTAAAAGCTTTGGCAGCTGTTTTCAGACCTTATGGTATAAAAGTTTATTTAACAGCCAGGTTTTCGGCACCATTAGAAATAGGCGTATTAAAAACGTCTGATCCGTTGGATGCAAGTGTACAAAAATGGTGGCAGGAAAAAGCAAAAGAAATTTATTCCATTATACCTGACTTTGGTGGCTTTTTGGTGAAAGCCAATAGCGAAGGACAACCGGGCCCACAAGACTACAAACGCAACCATGCTGATGGTGCAAATATGCTGGCTGATGCTGTTGCTCCTTACGGTGGCATTATTATGTGGCGGGCTTTTGTTTATAGCCATGAAGTGAATGAAGATCGTTTTAAGCAAGCTTATAATGAGTTTAAACCATTGGACGGGCAATTTAGAAACAATGTAATGGTGCAGGTAAAAAATGGACCTATTGATTTTCAGCCCAGAGAACCTTTTCATCCTTTATTTGGTGCCATGACAAAAACACCCTTGATGATGGAGTTTCAATTAACACAGGAGTATTTAGGACAGGCTACACACCTTGTGTATGAAGCGCCGATGTTCAAAGAAATATTAGCATCGGATACTTATGCCAAAGGCAAAGGTTCGACCGTGCAAAAAGTAATAAACGGTAGCTTAAATAATCATTCATTTAACGGCATGGCGGGTGTGGCAAATATTGGTAACGATGTTAACTGGACAGGACACCCATTTGGACAAGCAAACTGGTATATGTTTGGTAGATTGGCGTGGAACATGGATTTATCGGCTGAAGAAATAGCAGCAGACTGGGTGAAACAAACATTTTTAAATAAGCAAAAAGTTGTTCAAACTATTTTGCAAATAATGATTAATTCCTACGAAGCGATGGTTAACTATATGACACCATTAGGACTTCATCATATTATGGGCAACGGCCACCATTATGGCCCTTTACCATGGGGTAACACATTACCACGTGCCGATTGGAACCCGGTATATTTTCATGCCGGCAATGATAAAGGTATTGGGTTTGACCGAACCAAAAGTGGTAGCAATGCATTAGCACAGTTTAATGAAGAAGTACGTAACCAATGGAAAGATGTTAACACGATTGACGAACGTTTTATTTTATGGTTTCATCATGTACCATGGAGTTTTAAAATGAAATCGGGCAGGACATTATGGGAAGAAATTTGTTTTAAATACAACGAAGGTGTAAGTAGTATAAAAGCTATTCAACAGCAATGGAATAGCCTTGAAACCGATTTGGACAAAGAAAGATTTAACCAGGTAAAACAATTATTGGCTATACAAGTGAATGAAGCTATCTGGTGGCGGGATGCTTGTTTGTCGTACTTTCAAACATTATCCAAACAGCCTATACCCTTACAATACGAACAACCAAAACATAGTTTAGAATATTATAAAAGTTTATCCTTTCCGTATGCCCCCGGCGATGGAAAATAAGAATTGATTTTTTTATGAATGAAACAAAAAGAGTAGCCATTGTTACCGGTGGCGGATCTGGACTTGGATTTGCCATTGCAGAAAAATTTGTGCAGGCAAACATTTACACCATTATTGTTGGCAGAGACAAAACAAAGCTTGACAATGCCCAACAAAAATTAGGAAGTTTATGCGAAGCGATTGCCTGCGATGTAGCAGCCTTATCAAATATACCGGGATTAATTACCGGCATAATAGAAAAACATGGGCAAATTGATATTTTAGTAAACAATGCCGGTATTAACCACAAGAAAGATTTTGTGGAGGTAACGGATGAAGAGTTTCAACGTGTAATTAATACCAACCTGACATCGGTATTTTGTATGAGCCGGGAAGTGGTAAAAAATATGCTTACCAAAGAAAGTGGCAGCATTATTAATATTAGCTCCATGGCGGCACAATACGGTTTGCCTTATGTAATTGCTTATAGCGCCAGCAAAACCGCTATTGATGGTTTAACCAGGGCAATGGCAGTCGAACTATCGCCAAAAGGAATACGAGTGAATGCAATTGCTCCTGGCTTTATTTATTCTGACATGACCGCTAAAGCTTTAGACAGCGACCCCCAACGTAAGGCCAAAGTATTTGGCCGTACACCTATGGGTAAAATGGGACAGCCCGAAGATATTGCGGCTGCGGCTTTGTTTTTAGTAAGCGAGGCTGCCAGTTATATTACCGGCGTGGTATTACCTGTAGATGGCGGTAACTCGATAGGGTTTTAACAATTAAATTAGTTGACATGGTTAAAAAAATAATTTTCCCGTTTGCAATATTATCTGTTACTTTTTTAGCATGTAGCAGCAGTAAGCAAGCCATTAAACAGCCAATTCTTAAAGAGGTTTTCAAGTCAGACTTTGCAATAGGTGCAGCATTAAATATTACACAAATTGAAGAGAAAGATTCGCTGGCAGCCGCAGTTATAGTACAACAGTTTAATGCGGTAACACCAGAGAATATTATGAAAACCGAGGTTATACACCCGGAGTGGGCTATATATAATTTTGAGCCGGCCGATAAACTGGTAGCCTTAGCTAAAAAAAATAAGCAGCAGGTAAATGCACACACACTTATATGGCATAGCCAGCTTTCGCCTTTTGTACACCAAATACAAAGTGTTGACTCCTTTCGTACTTTTTTTTCGGGGCATATAAAAACTATAGCTTCCCGTTACGATGGTAAAGTATATTCCTGGGATGTAGTAAACGAAGCATTAAATGAAGATGGCACCATGCGTCAATCTGTTTTTTTTAAAAAAATGGGTGAAGATTATGTAACCGAAGCCTTTAGGTTAACGCAAGCCGCTAGTCCTAATACGCAATTATACTATAACGATTACAACAACGAACAACCCGCCAAACGTGCAGGATGTATAAAACTGATAAAAAAAATACAAGCTTCCGGTGTAAAAATTGATGGTGTGGGTATACAAGGTCATTGGCATTTGGGAAAAATTCCTTTAAAAGAAATTGAAGAAAGTATTATACAATATGCAGCATTAGGTATAAAAGTAGCTTTTACCGAAGTTGATATAGAAGTATTACCCAGAGAGTTTACCGGAGCCGAAATAAGCCAGCGTATGAAAAGTGGTGACCCATCATTAAACCCTTACGCAGCAGGATTACCGGATAGTGTACAACAACAATTAGCAAACGATTATGCGGCTTTGTTTAATTTGTTTTTAAAACATAAAGATAAAATTGACAGGGTTACTTTTTGGGGAGTAAACGATGAACAAAGCTGGTTAAATGACTGGCCGGTTAATGGCAGAACAAATTATCCTTTATTGTTTGACAGAGCCTTTAAACCTAAACCAGCTTTTTACAAAGTAATAGATACCAAGAGCAATAAAACAGATGCTAAAAAAGCATTTTAATAATCTTCTTTATTATGCATACGCCATCACAAAAACTTTCAGTTATAGAAAAAGTAGGTTACAGCCTGGGGGACTTAGCGGCTAACTTAGTGTTTCAAACTTTAGTAACATGGATATCTTATTACTACTTAAACATCTATGGTTTAAAATCTGAAGATGCATCAATCTTAACGCTTGTAATTGGATTGATTGCGGCATTTGCCTTTAACCCAATAATGGGTGCAATTGCTGACAGAACAAAGAGTAGATGGGGGAAATTCAGGCCTTGGATACTTTGGACAGCTATACCACTAGGTGTGGTATCTCTCTTGGCTTTTAGAACTCCGGATTTTGCATACCAGGGAAAAATAATCTATGCTGTTATCACCTACTCACTCCTATTACTACTTTATGCGGCTAACAATTTACCTTATTCGGCACTTAGTGGTGTAATTACTGGTGATATGAAAGAGCGTAACAGCATTGGCGCATATAGATTTGTAGCAGTAATGTTTGCTCAATTTTTTGTACAGGTATTCATGTATAATTTTATTATAAAAGCTGGTGGTGGAGACTCGGTTGAAGCAAAAGCAATTGGCATTTCAAAAGTAATGACAGTATTGTCAATTATAGGAACCGTAATGCTGCTAATATGCTTTTTAACAACAAAAGAAAGGGTAATACCCAAACCTGAACAAAGGTCGAGTTTAAAAGAAGATTTAAGCGACTTATTTAAAAACCGTCCATGGGTAATAATGTTGGTAGCCACCACACTTGTGTTTATTACATTGGCATTAAAAGGAGGATCGTATGTTTACTACTTCGAAAATTATGTAGACAAAGATGGACTCACTTCATTTCTGGAGCCCTTTAAAAGATTTTTACCAACTTTTGAAAATGACACATCACTTGGATTAGGCGTATTTAATGGCGGGGGTATATTAGCAGGACTGATAGGTATAATGTTATCGCAACGTTACGCCAATAAATATGGTAAGCGCAATGTGTTTATGACATCACTTTTTATTTCAACACTATTCCTTATTACATTTTACTTTTTTCCCGCAAAATCAATTGGAGTAATTTTTGGTGCTCAGGTATTGCATGGATTCTTTTATGGCATAAGTACTCCAATATTGTGGACAATGATTGCTGATGTTGCCGACTTTAGCGAATGGAAAAACAATAGAAGAGCCACTGCCATTATATTCTCTGCGATGATGGTTGGCTTAAAAGCCGGACTTAGTATCGGCAGTTCATTAGTATCTTGGATTTTAGGAAAATACAACTATGTAGCAAACAGTCTTGGGCAAACAGACTCGGCTATCAACGGCACAAAAATGCTCGTTAGTATTTATCCCGCAATCCCCTTTCTAATTGCCGTTGCTTTACTTTTCTTTTATCAAATAAATAAAAAAATGGAAGTACAAATAGAAGCAGATTTAAAAAGCAGAAGAGTTCTTTAAACTAGAAATATTATTTGGTTACCAACTGCAGTAACACAGATGAACTTTCGTTGCGTCGCACTCTTGTGCACCTGTAACTTTACTCACCATTGTGCAAGGTGCACCCCGACTTGTCGGCGGTACGTTCCGTTCGCTAATCATCATCGTGATATTGCTATTAAGATTACTGTAATATGCAAAGCTAGATGCTTGCAAATTGCTCAATAGAATTGTTGCAGTACAAGTGAGTGACACAACAGGCGATGATAGTAGCAATGCGGTTGACTAAAAAATAAACTCAAAAAATTATAATAAATGCCCGAAGATGCTATAGACCATATTGATTTTGATGAGCTGAATAAAAAAGCTATATCGCAACCATTGGTAAAACATATTTATACTGCCGATCCATCGGCACATGTTTTTAATGGTAAAATTTATATTTATCCATCGCATGATGTGGATGCAGGTGATGCATTTGATGATTTAGGTAGTCATTTTGCTATGGAAGATTACCATATATTATCAATGGATTCACCTGATGCATCAACAACCGACCATGGACTTGCCTTGCATGTAAACGATGTACCCTGGGCCGAAAAACAACTATGGGCACCTGATGCACATGAAAAAGATGGCAAGTATTATTTATTTTTTCCGGCAAAAGATTATAACGGCATTTTTAAAATTGGGGTAGCCATTGGCGATAAACCCGAAGGGCCTTTTACTGCACAACCCGAAGCAATTAAAAATAGTTTTTCTATAGACCCTGCCGTGTTTAAAGATGATGATGGCAGTTACTATATGTATTTTGGTGGCATTTGGGGCGGGCAATTACAACGTTGGCGTAATGGCGTTTTTAATGGTGAGCAACCGGATAGTCCGTTGGCACATTTACCTGCTGATGATGAACAGGCTTTATGCCCAAAGATTGCAAAACTTACAGATGATTTATTGGAATTTGCCGAAGCACCAAAAGATGTGTTGATTGTTGATGAAGCCGGTAACCCATTATTACAAGGCGATACGGACAGGCGTTTTTTTGAAGCAGCCTGGTTGCATAAATACAATGGAAAATATTACTTCTCCTACTCTACCGGCGATACACATTTTTTATGTTATGGCATTGGCGATAATCCATACGGACCCTTTACCTATGCCGGAAGAATTTTAGAACCGGTTGTTGGCTGGACAAGCCACCATAGCATTGCAGCGTTTAAAGACAAATGGTATTTATTTTACCATGATAGCAGTTTAAGCAAAGGCGTTACACATTTACGCAGTGTAAAAATAACACCAATTGAATATGACGAAGATGGAAAGATAAAAACCATACATCCTTACAGTAAATAGCTTTGATATGAAAAAACTACTAACGATAATTGCCATTATAAAGTTTACAAGTGTATACGCACAGGAATATAAATCATTCCCCATGTGGAACCCTTTGCTTTCAGTTGAAGAAAGAGTAAACGATGTGGTGAGCAGGTTAACGTTAGAAGAAAAAGTAGCCCAAATGCTTAATGCAGCACCGGCTGTTAAACATTTAGGTATACCGGCATACGACTGGTGGAACGAAGTTTTACATGGTGTGGCCAGAACGCCGTTTAATGTAACTGCTTATCCGCAAGCAATTGGTATGGCCGCCACCTGGGATACTAATTCCTTAAAATTAATGGCCCATTATTCTGCATTGGAAGGCCGTGCTGTTCATAATAAAGCAATGGCTTTAGGCAGAAACAATGAACGTTATATGGGGCTTACTTACTGGACACCGAATATTAATATTTTTCGTGATCCACGTTGGGGCCGTGGCCAGGAAACCTACGGCGAAGACCCATTTTTAACGGCAAAATTAGGTGTAGCATTTGTTAGAGGTTTACAAGGCGATGATGAAAAATATTTAAAAGCAGCAGCATGCGCCAAACACTATGCGGTACATAGCGGGCCGGAGCCATCAAGACATTCAGATAACTTCAATCCATCTGCTTACGATTTATGGGACACCTACTTACCAGCCTTTAAAGAATTGATTGTAGATGCAGATGTAGCGGGTGTAATGTGTGCATACAATGCGGTGGATTCACAACCTTGTTGTGGCAATAGCCAATTGATGAATGATATATTGCGCAAGCAATGGAAGTTTAACGGTTATGTTACCAGCGATTGTTGGGCAATAGATGATTTTTTTAAATACCATAAAACACATCCTGATGCAACATCGGCCGCTGTTGATGCAGTAATGCATGGCACCGATTTAGAGTGTGGCCAAACAGTTTATTATACATTAGTAGAAGCTGTAAAAAAAGGATTAATAACCGAAAAACAAATTGACATTTCTTTAAAAAGGTTATTCACTATCCGTTACCGGCTGGGCATGTTTGATCCGGTAGAAATGGTAAAATATGCACAAACACCTGCCTCTGTTTTAGAAGCTGCCGAACATAAAGCACATGCCTTAAAAATGGCGCAGCAAAGTATAGTGCTTTTAAAAAATAGTACCGTTGCGGCTTCAAAAGAAAAAACGCTTCCTTTAAATAAGAACATTAAAAGAATTGCGGTTATTGGGCCTAACGCAGATAATAAAATTGCAGTATTGGGTAATTATAACGGTATTCCATCACGGGTAGTTACTGTATTAGATGGCATAAAAGAAAAATTGGGAAAAGAAACAGAAGTGATTTACGAAAAGGCCATCAATTTTACTAATGACACTTTACTGTTACAAAGAGATATTTCGCTTTTTTATACACATAACGGCAAGCCGGGTGTAAAAGCTGAGTATTATGACAATGATAGCTTACATGGTAAACCGGTGTTAACTACTACAGAAAAAGAAATTAATAATTACTGGCAAGAAGGTGTGGCACCTTATACCGGATTAAAGTCAACTTATTACTCGGCCCGATATACTACTACCATCATTGCCGATAAAGATGAGGTCTTGAATTTTGAATCGGAAGCTAATGATGGATACAAAGTAATAATTAACGACAGTGTTTTTGTGAATTTATGGGACAGAAACAGATGGGGTGCCAAACAATTTAATTTACAGGTAAAAAAAGGTGCCGCTTACCATATTGTAATGACCTTTAGGCAAGCTGGCGGAGAAGCCATGGTAAAATTAACTGGCGGCAATTATGTAAAAACTAACAAAGCCGAACTGTTGAAAAGAATAGGGAATGTGGATGCCATTATTTTTGTTGGCGGCATTTCTCCGCAATTAGAAGGCGAAGAAATGCCGGTAAGTTATCCCGGCTTTAATGGCGGTGATAGAACTTCCATTATGTTACCGGCAGTACAAACCGATTTTTTAAAAGCATTACACGCAACTGGTAAACCGGTAGTATTTGTTATGATGACAGGTAGTGCTATTGCAACGCCTTGGGAAAGCGAAAATATTCCTGCTATTTTAAACTGTTGGTATGCCGGCCAAAGTGCAGGTACTGCTGTTGCTGATGTATTGTTTGGTGATTATAACCCTGCAGGGCGACTACCTGTTACTTTTTATAAAAGCGACAATGACTTACCACGCTTTATGAGTTATGATATGAAAGGCCGTACGTACCGTTACTTTAAAGGGGAGGCATTATATCCTTTTGGATATGGCTTAAGCTATACTAACTTTTCATATAACAACTTACATTTACCTTCAAAACTAGTAAGTGGCAAACCTGTAACGGTAAGCGCCACTGTAACCAATACCGGTAATAAAGATGGCGAAGAGGTAATACAATTATATTTACAATTCCCGGAAGCAAAAGGCAAAGCACCTTTAAAAGTGTTGAAAGGATTTAAAAGAGTATTTTTAAAAGCTGGTGAAAACAAACAAATTGAATTTACATTAACAGCAGCAGACATGACCCTGATAAATGAAGCAGGCATTACTTATACTCCGAAAGGTAAAATAATAGTAAGCATAGGTGGCGGGCAACCCGGTGTAAAAAATAAAACTACTAGTAATGTAATTAGCAAGGCTGCTACTATTTTATAATTCTGAATGGACAAATGAAATATATTTTCACCTACATCGCTTATTGTATCGTTATAATTATCGGCACGTATAATACATGTAAAGCACAAGTTGCTGTTCCCTGCCTGTTTAGTATAGATACCAATAACGCATTAACCATTTCTTTAAAAAAGCAACCATTATTATCCTATCAACATCATCTGACTTATCCAGCTTCGGGTATTGATTCTATTTATAAACGTAGTGGGTATATTCACCCATTGTACACGCCTAATGGACAAATACTAACAGCTATACAACCGTCCGATCATCCTCACCATTACGGCATCTGGAATCCATGGACTAATGCCATATTTGAAAAAGACACTATTGACTTTTGGAATTTACATGCCCGTAAAGGCACGGTTCGTTTTGTAAAATTCACCCAAAAAAAAGCCAACAAAAAATTTGCCACTTATACAGCTTTACATGAGCATGTGGTGTTTTATAAAAACAAACCAGAAAAAGGGGCAATCAAAGAATGGCAGACTGTAAAAATATATACACCTGATAGCTTACAATACATTATTGATATTACCAGCAAACAAACCTGTGCAACCAATAGTCCGGTACAAATACTCCCCTATCGTTACGGCGGTGGATTTGCCTGGCGTGCTACCAATTTTTGGAACAAGGATAATTGCGAGATACTCACTTCCGAAGGAAGGGAAAGAGCAGATGCGGATAGCAGCACAGCCAGGTGGATTATAGCGCAGGGTGCTTTACCGGAAAATGATTGGGGTGGTATACTTATACTTTCACATCCCAAGAACTACAATCACCCTGAACCACTGCGCATTTGGGACGAAAAAGGTAATAAAGGCCGCGGCGATTTACTCCTCAACTTTTCTCCCACTAAAACAAAAGCATGGACTTTTACTCCAGGCAATGAATACATTTTAAAATACAGGCTTGTAGTATTTAATGGAAAATTAGGTAAAGATAAAGCAGAAGCGGCCTGGAACAATTACCTACAACAAGTAAAATAATATATCATGCGTGTTTATCTTTTAATGCTATTGGTAATAGCTTTTACAGTAAGCAACCTGAATGCACAAGTAAAACTTCCTGGTATAGTAAGCGACAGCATGATTTTACAAAGAGATACCAAAGTAAAAATATGGGGCTGGGCAGCACCCAATGAAAACGTACGGGTAGCTTTCAACAAAAAAACGTTCAAAACAAAAGCCGATAAGGCGGGTAATTGGTTTTTATACTTGCCGCCTGTTGCAGCAGGCGGGCCTTATTCGCTTACTGTTAGTGGTAATAAAAACAGTATCACTGTAAACGAAATACTATTTGGCGATGTATGGTTTTGCAGTGGTCAAAGCAATATGGTGCATCAATTAAATATTCACGATGTTACCTATGAAAAAGAAATTCGTGAAGCCAACTACCCGCATATACGTCAGTTCTGGATTCCTACTATAACTAATCTGCAACAACCTCAAAATGATATTCCCAATGGCGAATGGAAAGCTGCCATTGGTGATAATGTCCGACCATTTTCTGCAGTAGCTTATTTCTTTGCAAAAAAAATAGCGGACAAGTATAATATTCCGGTAGGAATAATTAATGCAAGTGTTGGTGGTACACCCATACAAGCCTGGATAAGCGAAGATGGATTAAAACCCTTTCCTGAGATTTTTGAAACTATTCAAAAAAACAAAGACACGACTTATGTAAACGAAACCAACAGAAAAGCCCAATTAGCCAATGCACCGGCTCCATCAAAAGACTTAGGCTTACTTAACCCAACAAAATGGTTTGATGTAAATTATAAACCAATCGGCTGGCACAATATTAATATTCCCGGTTATTGGGAAGATCAGGGAGTAAAAAACCTGGATGGTGTAGTCTGGTTCAGAAAAGAAGTTTATATACCCGCTGCTATGTCATCAAAAAACTCAAAGGTATTTTTAGGACGCATAGTAGATGCTGATGAACTATATATCAACGGTAATAAAATTGGTAATACCGGATACATGTACCCACAGAGAAGATACCCGGTGGCACCCGGTATTTTAAAAGAAGGAAAAAATACTTTTGTTATCCGTGTAACAAACCATAACGGTAAGGGAGGTTTTGTCCCTGATAAGCCCTACTACATTTTTGCTGGTAACGACACAATAGATTTAAAAGGCACCTGGCAATATAAAGTCGGGGAAGCATTTCCTTCTAACAAGATTACTGTACCAAGTATCAGTTTGCAAAACCAACCATCAGCCTTATACAATGCCATGGTAGCACCGGTTAATCAATATACCATCAAAGGTTTTTGCTGGTATCAGGGCGAAAGTAATGTAGGATATCCTATAAACTATACAGCCTTACAAACTGCACAAATACATAACTGGCGCAACAAATGGAACATGGGTAACCTACCCTTTCTTTATGTACAACTGCCGGGTTTTATGGATTATAATTACCATCCTACAGAAAGCAGTTGGGCACAATTTCGGGAAGCACAATTAAATGCTTTATCAGTACCAAATACCGCCATGGCTGTTGCTATAGATTTAGGCGAATGGAATGATGTTCATCCCGAAAATAAAAAAGACGTAGGTGAAAGACTGGCATTAGCTGCTTTAAAAATAGCCTATAATGAAAATATCGTTCACGCAGGCCCTTTGTATCAATCAGCATCAGTACAAGGTGAAAAAATCATTGTTCAGTTTACAAACACAGGTAGTGGATTAGTTACTAACGATCATCAACCACCCGCTGAATTTGCCATTGCCGGTGCCGATAAAAAATTTGTTTGGGCTAACACAAAAATAGAACGTAATACCATTATTGTTTGGAGCAGCGAAATTAAGCAGCCAAAATATGTGCGTTATGCATGGGCGGATAATCCCGTAAACCCAAACTTATATAACAAAGAAGGATTCCCGGCTTCACCGTTTAGAACAGATGATTAATAGTCAATGATGAGTTGTACTTTTCACTTCAGACTTCCTGACTCACGCACTTCTCTCAGATGATTATTAATAACAATAAAAAAAATCACATATTGAAAAATATAATTTTACCTTTTGTGTTTTGAATAATTGTATGAGTTATAATAACAATTAAAAGCTATAGTATGTATAAATATTTTTTATTGCTGACAGTATGCAGCTTACACATTTGTTTTTCTTTTGCGCAGAAAAAAGAACCGATTGCCATTTTAATAGTGGATGGTTTTAATAACCATAACTGGCAACAAACTACTATATTAACAAAAGGCATTTTAGAAGAAAGCGGATTGTTTAAAATAGATGTATCTACTGTTCCTATGGATAGTGTGGAACGGGAAAAATGGAATCCTGAATTTAAAAAGTATGCAGCTATTATTCAAAATACCAATAATATTTTTCAGTATCATTTAAAATGGCCACGGCATGCTGAAGTGCAATTAGAAAATTATGTACAAAACGGCGGTGGTTTATACATACTTCATGGGGCTAATAATTCTTTTCCGCATTGGGCAGCGTATGATAAAATGATAGGCCTGGGTTGGCGACCGGCAAGCTTTGGCTATGCGTTGGAAATAGATGCTAATAAAAACATTGTGCGTATTCCGCCTGGCGAAGGGCAAGCCACCGGACATGGTGACCGCTTTGATGCAGTGATACAAAAATTTACCAATCATGCAATAAATAATAATTATCCCCAGCAATGGAAAACGGCCAATATGGAAGTGTACAACTTTGTAAGAGGCATAGCTGAGAATGTTACTGTACTTTCTTACACATATGACAGTACAGCTACCAAACGTATGTGGCCCGTAGAATGGGTGGTAAACTATGGCAAAGGCCGGGTGTATAATTCAAGCATGGGTCATTTATGGAAAGGCGATGTATATCCGGAAGCGTATCGTTGTATTGGTTTTCAAACAACCATGATACGGGTAACAGAATGGCTGGCAACAGGAAAAGTAAATTATCCTTTGCCTAAAAATTTCCCGGGAAAAGAAACAGTTAGCGTCAGAGATAAAGATGACCTGCCTAAAAGAAAAAGTAATAATAAATAACCCAACCTGATTATTTAACTATTGATGAAATTTTTATTATGCAACAATTAAATAATCAATCAAGAAGGCGTTTTTTATATAACCTAAGCCTTGCAGGACTAAGCATTCCTTTTATTTCCGCAACAAGTAATTGTGCAAACGATAATACCAATAAGATGAAAGACTTGAAAAACAAAAAACTGGGTATTGCATTGGTAGGGCTTGGCGGTTATGCCACCGGTGAGTTAGCACCGGCATTATTAAAAACAGAACATTGTTACTTAGCAGGTATTGTAACCGGCACACCATCTAAAGCTGCAACATGGAAAGAAAAATATAATTTGCCCGATAAAAATATATACAACTACGAAAACTTTGATAGCATAAAAAATAATCCGGATATAGATATTATTTATGTAGTACTTCCTAATTCAATGCATGCCGAATATACTATTCGTGGATTTGAAGCGGGCAAGCATGTCATATGCGAAAAACCAATGGCCATTACGGTTGAAGATTGTGATAAAATGATTGCGGCATCAAAAAAAGCCAACAAGTTTTTATCCGTTGGTTACAGGTTACATTTTGAACCACATAACCTGGAAATGAAAAGACTTGGCACCAAACAAGTTTATGGAAAATTAAAAAATGTAAATGCAGGTTTTGGATTCATTGCAGGCCCTAATCAATGGCGTTTAGATAAGGCGCTTGCAGGTGGAGGCCCATTAATGGATTTGGGTATTTATTGTGTACAAGGAATGTGTTATACCACAGGATTAGAGCCAATTGCTGTAACGGCAAATGAAGGTGCTAAAACAGATATGGAACGTTTTAAAACGGTGGAGCAATCATTAACCTGGCAGTTTGAATTTCCGGATGGCATTGTAGCCAACGGTAGTACAAGCTATAACGACAATTATAACTACCTGAAAGCCGAAGCAGAGAAAGGTGCATTTGAACTTAATCCTGCTTATAACTATAGCGGAACTAAAGGCATTACACCCGAAGGGGCCATGAACTTTGCACAAATAAATCAACAGGCTGCACAAATGGATGGCATTGCTTTATCCATAAAAAATAATCAACAAAGTATTGTGCCCGGCGAAATGGGAAGAAGGGATGTAAAATACTTGCAAGCCATTTACGAAGCTATGCGAACAGGCAAAAAAATAATAATACCGGCAGGTTAATATGTTAACAGGATGCATCAATACTTTGCCTTTATTAAACTATTCTAAAAAGGAGTGAACTTTGCACAGTGGTGAGTAAAGTTACAGGTGTACAAGAGTGCGACGCAAGGGACGATCAATCAAGGCTAGAACGCTGGTAACACAATTACTTACTTATACAAATTTGTTATGCTTAAAACATTTTTTTTATTTTGTTACCAGCTACAGTTCCCTGATTAAGCTGTTGTTGCGTCGCACTCTTGTACTGCATTAATCCTATTGGCCATTTTGCAGTACTCTGTACTTTAATCGGAGTGCATATCGCTAATCAACAGCCTTAACTACAACAATAGTTTTAGATAAACTTTATACCTCAATATTGCAAGCATATGAAATATTTAATTTTAATTTTTTGTGTTACTATTTATAGTTGCAACAATGCACAACAACAAAAAAATAATACTGTGTACAAAACAACCGGAACCGTAGAAAAATTACAACCCGAACTGGATGCTATAATTGCCGAAGATGCTACCGGAGAAATTATATCAGAAGGTTATAAATGGAGCGAAGGCCCATTATGGGTAGAAAGTGAAAAGATGTTATTATTTTCGGATGTGCCCCAAAACACTGTATTTAAGTGGACCGAGAAAAATGGAACCGAAATATACTTGCAACCCAGCGGCTATACGGGCACAGAGCCCAGTAAGAGCAAAGAACCCGGCAGTAACGGTTTATTACTATCGCCGGATAATGCCTTGGTATTATGCCAGCATGGCAACCGCAGCATGAGCGCCATGATTGCACCTTTACACTCACCTAAAGCTAATTTTATAACATTGGCTAACGAATTTAATGGCAAACGTTTTAGCAGCCCTAACGATGCAGCTTATAACAATAAGGGAGAACTTTATTTTACCGACCCTCCATACGGATTACCTACGCAAAGTGATACAGACTCATTAAAAGAAATAGCATTTAACGGTGTATATAAAATTAAACAAAATGGCGAAGTAGTTTTGTTAGTAGATAGTATTACCCGCCCCAACGGCATTGCTTTTTTTCCGGACTACAAACAACTTATTGTAGCCAGCTCCGATAACAAAAATCCTAATTGGTATATATACAATGTGGAGAACGATGCCCTGACAAATGGAAGAATTTTTTACCCGGAAATAAGTAACACAACTGATAAACCGGGATTACCAGATGGACTTAAAATAAACAAACAAGGCATTGTATTTGCAACCGGCCCCGGTGGTATTTGGATTTTTAATCGCCAGGCAAAACTATTGGGTAAAATAAAATTATCAGCACCCGCATCAAACCTTGCTTTATCGGCCGATGAAAAAGTGTTATACATTACCAATAACAACCAAATACTACGTGTAGCTTTAAAATAATAGTTTATTACTTATTCTTAAAATTTGTGAAACATATCCAATGTGTTAAACGAGGCCGCAACTCTATCCTGCCTTGTTTGTTTCATTAATTAAATACTAGCGATTCGTTGTTCTTGATTTTAATTTTGCATGGCTGTTATTATAAACCTTTCCTTTTTTGGGATGGGTAAATTTTAATGCCGACCAAGTTGCATCAATACTTAAACAAGTGCTTTCTACCAATCCAAATTTATAACCAATGCTAATTACTTTTGGTAAAGACAAATCTGTTTCCAATTGTCCGCCTTTAGGCCAGGACACCCAAAGCATACCATTTAATTCCAGGTGTTTTTTAAGCGTAGGGAAAATGTCTTCTTGCGCTGCCTGTGTTTTTGCAAACAAATGAATATAATCAAACTCACCTATTAGTTTTTTTAACAACTCAATATCGGGTAAGTTTATTGATGCTATGGCTGTGTCAGGCGCATTATAAAAATACGCTTTGACACCTTGCTTAATACCCATTTTTTGTGCTACTGTTTTCATTGATTTAAAAAGTTTACAGCTTAAAAAGTGAATTAAGTTTTCATTACGATATCGATTCAAATCGCTATTTACCCCCTCCTGAAAGTTAACAAATTATGCGGACGGTTTTTGAAAGAAATATTTTAATACATAAAACGCCTTGCAGTAACACGATGTTGATTAGCGAACAGAACGATGCAGTGTGCGACCCCGAGTTCCGCTCCACTCGTCGGGGCTGGCGCAACAGACGATGATTAGGATTACTGCTGCCGGTAACATAAAAAAAAATAAGCTAATACATGGTTTTCATGTGTGGTTAATCTTTTGCAGGTCTTTTAACTTTACATATACACCATTTGTCCAACCAAAGCCATCCTGATTTTGGTATTCGCCACCACCGGCTTTTAAGGTAGTATCTATCACGTTATATTTTTCCATTAGTTTACCTGTTGTTGCAAAAACATGCTCAACATTTTGCATCCAGTTTTGTGCAATTTTATTGGCCAATGATTTTCGTTTATAATTAATGGCCGCTTTATAACCTATCCATTGTAATGGTGCCCAACCGTTTGGCGCATCCCACTGCTGACCCGTTTCTACCAATGTGGTAACTAGTCCTCCTGTATGTAAAAAATCTTTTTCCATACGATCCAGTACCATGTCTGCATGCTCTTGCGAAGCTATACCACAAAACAATGGGTAAGCCATAGCCATGGTAACCGCTCCGGAAGATTTTTTTTGTACAAAATCATAATCGGTATACACCTGTTCATCACTGTTCCAAAGCAAAGTTTCTATAGCTATTGTTCGTTTTGCAGCACGTTGCTCATAGTTGGATGCCGTCTCCGGCTTATCATCTAACAAATAAGCTTTTGCTAAAGTTTGCTCCAAGTGCCAGAGTAGGCTGTTAAGATCAACCGGTAATAATTCACAAGTATGTATACTTTGAATATGTAAGCCATCTTTAAACCAACGACCGGAAAAATCCCAACCTGATTCGCATGCACCACGCACATGACGGTAATGATCCGATGGATCGGCGGATGCTGCTGCATGTGTTTTTAAATCCGCAGCATAACCTTCTACACGAGGCGTATTTAATTCATCCCAATACCTGTTGAGTATATGATTGTTGTTTACTAAAACTGTATGCTCTTGTGCAGGATCTTCAGGGGTTAAAAGATCTGAACCATTAAGCCAGAATTTATACTCGGCTGTTAGTTGTGGTAAGTATTTTACTAAAACACTCTCCCCTTTTTCTTGCGCCAACAACTCAACCATATGTGAAAAAAATGGCGGCTGCGATCGGGTAAGAAAATAACTGCGATTACCATTGGGAATAAGTCCGAATGTATTAATGAGGTAAGCAAAATTATCAACCATGGCTTCTATTTTATCAATAAGCCCCGCTACCTGTAAGCCCAACATGGTAAAATAAGTATCCCAATAAAAAATTTCTCTAAACCTGCCACCCGGTACTATAGAGGGTTGTGGTAATGCAATGAGTGTTCCACCATTTTTATTGGCATCACGACTTAAAATATTCCATAGATAACTGATGTGATCGTCGATAGTATATTTTGCAGTATGTGCAGGCTGCTGCACGGCAATAGGAAGAGTGAAATTGGCTAATATAAAGTTGAGTAAATCCTGCGGGTCTTGCTTTTTGTAAGCCCGGTATTTTTCTATAATTTCGTTTGCCGGAAATTTAGGCACACAATCCACAAAGGTTTTTTGATCGGGAAAAATTTTCTGATGCTGTACATCCACAAACAATTCTTCCAAATCTTCCATATAAAATAAACCGGGATGTTTAGCCATAGGTTTTAAAAATTAATTAATAATTTTTGGGTAGTTATAAGCATGACCTGCTTACAACAATTAAGCATCATTATTGTGTACGCATTCAAGAATAGTGCCACGGGTATGGCAGGTTATTTTTTTATTAGCCAAGCTGTATTACTACTATCTTCGCCTGTTGCGATCCGATAGGATCGGGATTTAATTTATTTCCAGTGGAAATGAATTAAATACTCACACTTGTACTGCAACAACGCGAAGCATCAATGAGGCTAATCCAATAACTAATATCGAATTAATTCTATTGGCCACTTTGCAGTACCCCATTTCTAACCCCGCTGTTCGGGGTATTTTAATCTGGGGGTCAAGTAATTCTATTTAACATTTGGCAGGTTGTACTACTAATGCCTGCAGGAAAATAACACGATGTTGATTATCTGTAACAACACTTGTAGTGATACGAATATCATATTACTAATCAACCTTTGATTTACAACCTGTAAAAAAACATTACAGCAGTTGCCATTACAATAGATATTTTATTTAGCCTTTTAATAACGGAAATAAACAAGAATAAAAGAAAAACAAACCTAGTAAAAATAAAAAATCCTGCTAATCAATGATTACAGGATTTTTTTTATTTGACTTTGTGTGCCCGAGACGGGATTCGAACCTGCACGCCGCGTTAGCAGCGCTACCACCTCAAGGTAGTGCGTCTACCAATTTCGCCACCCGGGCTCCGGATTGCAAATATAATGGGTAACAGATTATTGTATTTAAAAACTTACCACACAACAAATTTTACCGTTTTATGAATTTTGCGGCAATACAATTCTAAAGGTTGTGCCCTTGCCCGGTTCGGAGTTTGTTACAAATAACTCGCCTTTATGGTATTGCTCAATAATACGTTTACACAAACTAAGGCCTAAACCCCAGCCTCTTTTTTTTGTAGTAAAACCGGGGTTAAATATTTTATCTAAGTGTTGCTTACTTATTCCCTTGCCGGAGTCTTTCACATCAATAACTATCTTATCTTTTTGCGATAACATATTTACGGTTATCTGTCCTTTGCCATCCATGGCATCTAAGGCATTTTTTAATAAGTTTTCTATTACCCAATCAAACAAGGGACCTGATATTTTTGTAACCAACATTGTTTTATTATGGGTTTGTACTTCAAACAAAACCTTATCTGGCGAACGACGTTTAATATAATCCACCATGCTGTTTACCTGCGGAATCAAATCTCGTTCTTCTAACTGCGGGGTGCTTCCTATTTTACCAAACCTGTCCGATACTAACCGCAGGCGGTTAACATCCTTCTCCAGCTCTTTTACAATTTGTTCATTGGCGGGCATATCTTTCATCATTTCTACCCAACCTTCTAACGATGATACAGGTGTGCCTAACTGATGGGCTGTTTCCTTAGCCATACCGGCCCATACCTGGTTTTGTACAGATAAATAATTGCTACGCACCGTTAAAAATACCACCACAATAAACAAACCTATAATTAGTAACTGAATTAAAGGATAGTAACGCACTTCGTTAAGTAAACTGGTATGGCCGTAATAATAACGATTAACCAATGTTGAATCTTGCGGATTAACATACACAATGGGTTCGTTAATTGATTTTAAGGTTTTTAACCTGCTTGGTAAGTAGTCTGTATTGTTAACAGCTTTTGCAGAATCTATATTTACATAACCAATAATGCTGTCACGTTCGTTGGTTTCTATAATGGGTATATCGGTGTTTTGCGATATAATTTTAAATGGCAGACTAACAGAAGTTTCTTCAGGATCTAATAAAGATTTACTGGCTTCTACCCACAGCTCAACCTTTGCTCTTTCTTCCTGGGCAATTTTTTCTGATATATACCGTGAGTAAAAAATAGTACCGGTTACAATAGCTATTGCTACTACCGCTAATAAGGTTCGCCAATTTAAAAGCTGTTGAAACATATTTCGAAGATAATAAAACTGAAGTAGTGATAAAACAATTAGACAATTAGGTAATTTGAAAATTTGCTAATGAGGCTTTCCGATAAAGTAGAAAGCTTGCATAATGGTGAGTAGAGTTACCGAACGTACAAGTGAGAGTCTTTAATTCATTTCCACTGGAAATAAATTAAATCCCACCCCTATCGGGTTACAACAGCCGATGCTAGTAGCAATGCAGCCGGTAACCAAATAAAAAAACCTCAGCAATTGCTGAGGTTTTCTCTGTGATTCCGCTGGGACTCGAACCCAGGGCCCCATCATTAAAAGTGATGTGCTCTACCAACTGAGCTACGAAATCAACCTGTTTTCCCGTTTTGGGAGTGCAAAAATAAGGGGGGTACATTTCTTAACCAAATACTTTTTACTTTTTTTTAAAAAAAATATTCATTTTTTATTTTACCCTCAATTATTTAGCACCAATGCGGTTTATAAAGTTAAAGTATTAATACCAAAATAAACAGATAGTTTATCGGCGTATAAATGTTACTATACATACCCTACTATTAAATTAGCACATACTACGGTATATGGTTTGTTTGTTTACTTTCGCATTAATTAAAAAATATGAGCGGGCCTAAAGTTGCTGTTGTAATATTAAACTGGAACGGAGTAAAGTTTTTGAAACAATTTTTACCATCGGTAATTGCATCTACGTATGCAAACATGGAAATAATTGTGGCAGACAATGCATCAACTGATGACTCATTATTATTTTTAGCAGTTACTTATCCGCAAATAAAAACAATTATACTAGAACAAAACTTTGGTTTTGCCCGTGGCTACAACGAAGCGTTGAAAGAAGTTCAGTCTGACTATTATGTTTTACTTAACTCCGATGTAGAAGTGGAACCCAACTGGTTACAGCCCATGGTGCAATTATGCGAAAGCGATAAAACCATTGCTGCCTGCCAGCCTAAAATTTTAGCCTACAACCATAAAGATACTTTTGAATACGCAGGTGCAGCCGGTGGATGGATTGACCGCTATGGCTACCCATTTTCACGTGGCCGTGTGTTTGATAATTGTGAAAAAGATGAGGGACAATACAATGATGCTGTTCCCGTATTTTGGGCAACGGGTGCTTCGTTGTTTATACGATCGGCAGATTACCATACCATGAATGGTTTTGATAATTTCTTTTTTGCGCATATGGAAGAAATTGATTTGTGTTGGCGTTTGCAGCAAGCCGGTAAAAAAATATATGTATGTCCACAGTCTACAGTTTACCATGTTGGTGGTGGTACATTGCCGCAAGGCAATACACTTAAAACGTTTTTAAACTTTAGAAACAACTTAATTATGTTGTACAAAAATCTTTTTTGGTGGCAACGTATGTACATTTTTCCAATAAGGTATGCGTTAGATACTGTTACTGCATTAAAAGGTTTATTGGCCGGACAAACCGGATACTTTTGGGCTATATGCCGCTCCCACTGGGCGTTTACAGCATGGCTTTTTTGTAAACAAAAACAAAGTGTTTTTGCAAAACATAAAAAAAATAAAGTGTACGGAATGTACGCCGGTAGCATTGTTTGGGCGTATTTTATAAAAAAGAAAAAACTATTTACAGAAATTGTTAAAAAAGACTAAGTTTTTTTCAATTGAATCCTTATTTTTGCGCAACAATTTATAACAATGTCACATACAGAAGATTATAAAAAGGAATTACAGAAAATACAGGATAAAGATTTTACTCATAGCTGGGTATCTTCATCTGGTTTTGTTTTTTACTTAAGCATCGCATGTTTAGTTGCATTTGCTTTTGGTGGTTGCTATAAACTTTATACAAAGAAGTTTGAGAAGCCTCAGATTACCATTCAAGAGAGTACATTGTACACTCCAAAATATAAATAAAATTTTTTCGAAAAAATTTGTTTTATAAGGTTGCAAATCCTTAATTTTGCACTCCCAAAGTTCTTTGACGCTGAACAAATTAAATCAGCAAAAAAGCGGAAGTAGCTCATTTGGTAGAGCACGACCTTGCCAAGGTCGGGGTGGCCGGTTCGAGCCCGGTCTTCCGCTCCAAAGTCCCGCAACATGCGGGATTTTTTTTCCAACACCAATTGCCCTGGTGGTGGAATTGGTAGACACGCAGGACTTAAAATCCTGTGGCCAGCAATGGCCGTAACGGTTCAAGTCCGTTCCGGGGCACTAAAGCGACTAAGAAATTAGTCGCTTTTTTTATTTAGCCTATGTTTTACGTTTATATACTCTACTCTATAAAATGTGATAGATATTATGTAGGTTATTCTACAGATGTATCGGCACGTTTATTACGGCATAATAAAGGCATGGTAACTGCAACCAAAAATTGCGTACCATATGAGCTCAAAGCTTATAAAACATTTCCTACTGCTATTGAAGCAAAACAAGAAGAATATAGAATTAAAAAAATGAAGAGCAGAAAATTTATAGAAATATTAATATCCGGGAATTGGTAGACACGCCCCGATTTTTAATCGGGGTGGCCAGCAATGGCCGTAACGGTTCAAGTCCGTTCCGGGGCACAGTAAAAGGTAACTAAGCAATTAGTTACCTTTTTTGTTTTTATATACTTTCTTGTTTTCAAATTTATCAACTACACTAATAATTGTTTTTTTGTTACCAGCTGCATTACTACTAGCATCGGCTGTTGTGTCACTCACTTGTACTGCAACAATTCTATTGGCCACTTTGCAGTACCCCGTATTTTAATCGGGGTATCCGGTAACGGCGAAGCCCTCATTTAGGCTAATAACAATATAAATGAAGTAAATAATTCTATTGGGCAATGTGTAAGCCTCTTTGCTTCTTCTGCAAACCCAATTATTAATTACTAATTCCTAATTATTAATTAATCCCCACCCTACACTACAGGTTAGTTACGCAGTAATAAAACTTATCTTCGGATTAATCTGACTGTAAATATTTACATAGCATTATGATTTGAGATTGTAGTTTACAGTTAGCAAAACTTTTCAATTGCCATATTTATGAAAGTAAAAAGCCTTGTAGCTATACTATTACTACTCCTTAATGTTTATTGCATTGCGCAAAGCAATAACGCAGATCGTTTTCCTGATGGCAGCATTATTCCTGATTGGTTTAAGGACACTGCAAAAGTTGACTATACAAAACTGGGCAAACAGTTTATAATTACCCAACACGGTGCTAAAAAGGACAGCAACAAATTACAGACAGTGGTTTTGCAAGGCATTATTGATAAAGCCTCAAAACAAGGTGGTGGTGTTATTATTATACCAAAGGGTACTTTTTTATCCGGAGCTTTATTCTTTAAACCTAATACACATTTATATGTATCAGAAGGTGCCGTGTTAAAAGGCTCTGATAATATTGCAAATTATCCATTAATGCCATCCAGAATGGAAGGACAGAATTTAGATTATTATCCGGCATTGGTAAATGCTTATGGTGTTGATGGATTTACTATTTCAGGTAAAGGAATAATAGATGGCAATGGTAAAAAATTTTGGGAAGCTTTCTGGCAACGTAGAAAAGAAAATCCGCAATGCACTAACCTGGAGGTATCCCGCCCCCGATTAGTTTTTATATGGAAGAGTAATAATATACAATTACAAGATGTAACGTTACAAAATGCAGGTTTTTGGAGCAGCCACTATTACCAATGTAACAATGTAAAATTGTTAAACCTTACTATACTTTCGCCTGAAAAACCGATTAAAGCTCCAAGTACAGATGCTATTGATTTGGATGTATGTAATAATGTACTGATTAAAGGTTGTTACCTCTCAGTAAACGATGATGCCATTGCTTTAAAAGGCGGTAAAGGCCCCTGGGCCGATACGGATAAAAATAATGGTGCCAATACTAACATTATTATTGAAGATACCGAGTTTGGCTTTTGCCATTCTGCATTAACATGTGGCAGCGAAGCAATACATAACCGCAACATTATTATGCGCAACTGCAAGGTAGATGATGCAAAAAGAGTACTGTGGTTAAAAATGCGACCTGATACACCCCAACGTTATGAATTTATAACAGTAGAAAATATTACAGGCAATGCGTACAGTTTAATATTTGCCAAACCCTGGAAACAGTTTTTTGATTTAAAAGGAAGAAAAGACACCCCCATCTCCTACTCGGACAATATTACATTGAAAAATATAGATGTAAACTGTACGGTGTTTTTTGATGTAGCACCAGGCGAACATGATAAACTAAGCAACTTTACTTTTCAGAACCTTAAAGTAAAAGCAGAAAAATCCAACCTGAATAAAGCCCATGTACAAAATTTCATACTACAAAATGTGCAGGTAAACAATCAGGTTATTGACTAAGTTTATAGTCAATTGTACCGTATTATTGACCTGATTTGTATTTAGGCAGCAGTTGTTACCTTTGTAATATGGCAGCAACATTTAACTCCCTTATAAATGGCGACAAACCCGTACTGGTAGATTTTTTTGCTGTATGGTGCGGACCTTGTAAAACAATGGCACCCATATTAACCAATTTGAAAGAACAGGTTGGCGATTCGGTGGTTATTGTAAAAGTGGATATAGATAAAAGTCCGGAAGCGGCAAATACATATCAGGTACAAGCAGTGCCCACTTTAATACTATTTAAAAAAGGTAAAATAGTTTGGCGTCAGTCAGGAGTAGTTCAAGCCAATCAACTACAGCAAGTTTTACAAATGCATACCTAATGAAAAAACAATTACCTCTTTTTATACTTATTTACACCCTTGTCTGTAGTTTATCGGTAGCTGCTCAAACAACCGGTAAACCTATAGTATTTACAGCCGTCGATTTTAAAACCAGTTTGGATACAGCAAAACAAAAAACAATCATCGACGTACGCACTGAAGAAGAGTTTGCAACAGGACATATTGAAGGGGCCGTTAATGTTAACCTTTACGATAAAAATTTTGCCAATCGTTTAGGATACTTGGATAAAAGCAAACCTGTTTATGTTTACTGTAAAGGTGGCTTACGTAGTGCTGAGGCAGCATTACAATTACAAAAATTAGGCTTTACGAATATATATGATTTAAAAGGAGGCATTATGGCCTGGGGAAATAAGGAACTACCTATTTCGGCTGCTAACACAATTGCGGACACTTATACTGTTGAACAATTTGACCAACTGCTTGCTGATAACAATAAGATACTGATTGACTTTTATGCGGATTGGTGCCTGCCATGTAAAAAAATGGAACCGGGTTTGCGTAAGCTGGAAAAGGATTACAAAGAGAAAGTTACCATTGTAAGAATAAATGTAGATGAAGCCAAGGCCCTGACAAAAAAACTAAACTTAGAAGAATTACCAGTATTAACAACCTATTACAAGGGACAAGAATTAAAGAGAGTTACGGGTTTTCAAACGGATGCAATGATGAAAAAGCTAATGGTTGAGTTAGTGAAGAATAATTAGATAATTTGCTACTGAAACTTTTAGACAAAATAGGAAACTAACACATTGCCCAATAGAAACCTCACCCCAACCCTCTCCTAAAGCAGAGGGAGCTGTAACTCTGATAAAAAGAATTTACCACCAAATGCTCAATAGAATTACTACAGTACAAGAGTGCGACGCAAGGAACGATGATTAGAATTACTACTGCTGTTTAACAAAAAATAAACACCAAGATATAAAATGGCTAATGGAGCCTAAATGTTTAGCTCCAAGCCTTATTCACTAACATATCCTTCATCAATTAAGTGCGGGCCATTATCGGCAGCCATGGTAGCCAATACATCGCAGCGGTTATTTAGCGGATTATCTGCATGGCCTTTTACCCATTGAAATTGTATGCGATACTTTTTTGACAAAGCGTAATAACGTAACCACAGATCTTTATTTTTTTTGCCGCCTTTAAATCCAGTTTTAATCCAATTGTTTAACCAACCTTTTTCAACCGCATCAACAACATACTTACTGTCAGAAAAAATTTTAATTGGTAAGTCGTCACGCTTTAATGTTTCTAACGCAACAATTACCGCCATTAATTCCATTCGATTATTAGTGGTTAGCTTATACCCCTGCGACAACTCTTTACGCAAAGTGCCAAACAACAAAACTGCGCCGTAACCACCTGGCCCTGGATTACCACGTGCCGATCCATCTGTGTAAATTGTAATAATAGAATTGGTCATGAAAATAATTATACTTGAAAAACACCGGTTTTAAAAACTTCTACATTGGGATTATGATTAGCGGCAGTAATACCTTCGGATATTACTTTCCTTGTATCTACCGGATCAATAATAGCATCAACCCATAAACGGGCTGCGGCATAGTATGGTGATGTTTGTTTATCGTATTTATCTTTAATCTGGTTAAACATTTTTTTCTCCTCATCGGGAGTGACGGTTTGTCCTTTTGCTTTTTGAGAAGCAACTTCAATTTGTAATAATGTTTTAGCTGCCGATTCCCCACTCATTACTGCAATTTTAGCAGTAGGCCAGGCGTAAATAAAACGAGGATCATAGGCTTTACCACACATAGCATAATTACCTGCCCCAAAGCTATTGCCAATTACTATTGTTATTTTAGGTACTACTGAATTAGCTACTGCATTTACCAGCTTAGCACCATCTTTAATTATACCGCTATGCTCGCTACGGCTGCCTACCATAAAGCCCGTAACATCTTGCAAAAACACCAACGGAATTTTCTTTTGATTACAGTTTAAAATAAAACGGGCCGCTTTATCGGCACTGTCGTTATAAATAACGCCGCCCATTTGCATTTCGCCTTTTTTAGTTTTGATGATTTTACGTTGGTTGGCTACAATACCTACAGCCCAACCATCAATACGGGCATAACCACAAACAATAGTTTTACCATATTCCTCTTTAAACTGTTCAAATTTTGATTCATCAACTATGCGTTCAATCAACTCCACCATATCATATGGTTTACCATCGCTGGGAAACAAACCATATAGTTCGTTAGAATCTTTAGTAGGCAATACCGGTGTTACTCTGTTAAAACCAGCATTTGGTTTATCGCCCATTAACGACATCATGTGTTTTACATGATCTAAACATTCCTGTTCGGTTTTAAATTTATAATCGGCAATACCGGAAATGGAAGTATGCGTATCTGCACCACCTAATGTTTCAGCATCCACATCCTCCCCCACTGCTGCTTTTACCAAATAAGGGCCGGCTAAAAATATAGAACCATTGCCTTCTACCATCAAAGTTTCATCGCTCATGATAGGCAAGTATGCTCCGCCTGCAACACAGGCACCCATTACCGCAGCAATTTGTGTAATACCCATGGCACTCATTTTTGCATTGTTACGAAAAATGCGACCAAAGTGTTCTTTGTCTGGAAAAATTTCATCCTGCATAGGTAAAAAAACACCGGCACTATCTACCAGATAAATAATAGGCAAATGATTTTCCATGGCCATTTCCTGTAAGCGTAAATTCTTTTTGCCTGTTATAGGAAACCAGGCTCCGGCTTTTACTGTTTGATCGTTGGCGACAATGATACATTGCCTACCGCTTACATAACCAATGCCGGCAACAGTACCGGCTGCGGGGCAGCCACCATATTCTTCATACATTTCCCAACCGGCAAATGCACCTATTTCTATAAATGAACTGTTTTTATCAATAAGATAGTCAATTCGCTGGCGTGGTGTTAGTTTATTTTTTTCTGCTTGTTTGGCTATTGCTTTTTTACCACCGCCTTCATATACTTTTTGTAAACGTTCTTTCATTTGTACCAGAAGCGTTTTCATTCTGTCTTCGTGTAGGTTAAATTCAATGTTCATAGTTGCATCGTTGTGGGACAAAGATAGGAGAATGATAGCGAGGAAAAGTTTAGCTAATAATAAACAAAAAGGCGATTGGAATAATCCAATCGCCTTTTTATATTAAGAACTAAGTAAGCTTAGTTAAAGTTATAACGCAAACCAATTTGCATTGACCATGTAGTACCAAAAGTACGTAGATCCTGATACATTTGAGTTGGTAAAACCACTTGTCCGTTAACAGTAGCAGTATTCATTCTAAAAGTTGGGTTTGTACCTGCAGTTACTACAGACAAAGGAGAAGCTGCGTTAGTTACCCTTTGTTTTTCAATACCCCAATCAGAGTTTAGGAAGTTTGCAAAATTTTGAATATCTACACTGAATTGTAAGGAGTTTTTATTTTTACCAATATTAGTGAAAATATCTTGTAAAAATCTTACATCAAAACGATTGTACCAAGGCATTATAGCAGCATTTCTGGAGCTCATTGTACCTCTTGATTTATCTAAGTATTTTGAATTACTTAACAATTGATCAAATGCAGCTCTTTGTTGCTCAATTGTAAATGGATTAGCACCAGTGATAGCCACAAAATTCACTTCAGCTGCACTATTAGGAATGTACATTAAGTCATTCACAACTGCATCACGATTTACATCATTACCATATATAAAGGAATAACGACCTTGGTTTGCACCTACATAGAAAACTGAAATGGTAGTAGCAAGATGTTTTAAGTAAGTTTTTCTATAAGAAAGTGTTCCAACAATTCTATGAGGAAGAGCATCTGCTGAAGAAGCCATAGCTAAGTCGTTAGGACCATTTACGTTAGGAATAGCTCCCCATGCTGAAGTTGCACTAGAGAAGTTATTATCATTTGTATTGTTAGCCGTGGTATGACTGTAAAATAAAGAACCTGTTAAACCGCTTTTATTAGCACCAACACTTAAACCAACAGTTAGGTTAAATGAATGACCTTTAGTAGTATTAGTTAATGCCATTGCAGAACTACCACCCATTGCAGGATTATAGGCTAATGCAGCTCCACTGTTTGCATACAAATCTCTACCATCATACATTTTTTGGGTAGCAGGAGCCCTGTTTATACCAAAATTGTAAACCGCTTGTAAATCTTTAGTGTAAATAAAATCAGCAGAAACTGTTAAAGGTGATTTACCTAATCTTTTATCAAAACCTAAACTAGTTCTGAAAACTTGTGGCATCTTAAATTTATTGTCCACAACAGCTAAAGTACCCGGAACACCACCAGTTGCTTCCTTAATAAATACATTTTCTGCACCAGCAGGTGTATTGTTTAACCAATGCAATTTGTCTGGATTAAAGGTGATAGAATTTATCCATGGTGCTACTGCACTGTAACTACCTGGCTCAAACTGGTTTTGAATCATACCAGTAGTGGTAGGTACATTGGTTAGCCATACAAAAGGAACACGACCTGTAAAAATACCAGTACCGCCACGAATGATTAAAGATTTGTCACCGTATGGATCATATCTAAACCCTACTCTTGGAGATAACATTAATTTTTTGTCGGGCCAAGCGCCAGAACTATACTTTCTTGGTTGACCATCAGTACCTAAAAAGGTAAGAGCGTCAGTTGATGGGTTGGCTGTAAGATCACTAGTGTACAAAGGTAATTCTGCTCTTAAACCCAATGTTAAAGAAAACTTATCGGTAACGGTAAAGTTATCTTGCATATATAGTGCAGGTAATACAAAGTTAGCTCTTGCCCAAGGCTCTTGACCAGGGAAAGGATAAGTTAACGCAAATGTTAATGGAGCTACCTCACCCGGAGTACCGGTTTTTAGAAAATCTTCTACTGAAGCATAACGGTAATATGAAGTACCGTTTCTCATATAGTTATTTGCAAATTTTTGAATTTCAACACTACCACCAAAAAGCAAGCTGTGCTTTCCGGCACTCACAGTAACGTTATTGAAAATATTGATATTATCATTTTCAACACGGTTATTATAAGTAAATAATTCATAACCGGCAGAAATATAATTTCTAAAACCACTGGTTGAAGTGTTATTATCAGCACTTGTACCTATATCTATAAAAGGAAAATCAGCACTTGGTGAAGTTCTACCTGTATTAATACTACTATAAGTTGCTAAAAACTGGTTGGTAACTTTATTACCAAAACGGCTATTCAACTCTAATGTATAAGAATTTACTTTCGCACCTTCGCCATAGTTAGCATTTTCAAATGACATGGCATTTTCACTAATTCTACCATAAGGATTTACGGCTCTAGGGCCAGCACCTGATAAACCATTAGTAGATCTTGGAATATCATTCACTGTTCTATTATAACGTACAGCTAATTTGTGATTTTGGTTAATATTCCAGTCAATTCTTGCAAGGATTGACTCGGTAGAAGACTCGGCTTTGTTTGCGTAACCTTCATAAGCACCGGGATCGTAACCCCATTGATTTCTTAAATGGTTAGATACTGCTTCTAAATCGCTTCTTTTTACACGAGTAATATTTTTGGCAACATCCGCAACTCCTGTTTCAGAAGCTCTCCATAAGTTTACTGCACCAGCACTTGGACCTTCTGAATTAATTTTTTCTGCATTTATGAAGAAAAAAAGTTTGTTTTTAATAATGGGACCGCCTACTCTAAAGCCTGTTGTTTTTTGAGAACTTTCTTGACGTCCACCTATTTTTTCGCCTTTAACTGAGCGACCAATTAGTCCATCATTTTTAAAAAAATGATAAACCGAACCTACAATTTTATTAGTACCACTTTTTGTTACAGCGTTAATACCTGCACCGGTAAAACCACCTTGTCTAACATCAAATGGAGCAATATTAATTTGAATTTCATCAATGGCATCAATACTTAAACCGCCACCACCAGGAAGAGGGGCATCACTTAGACCAAAACCATTATTAAAGTTAGCACCATCAATTTGTACGTTATTGTAACGACCATCTCTACCACCAAATGAGTTACCATTTGCTTGTGGAGTTAGTTTGGTAAAATCGGTAATGCTCCTGTTAATAGTTGGCAACTGATTTAACTGCTCACGGCTGATACTTGTACTAGCACCAGTTTTGTTACGATTAACCGCAGAACTTCTGGTTCCTGTTACTACTACTTCACTTAAATCACTAGCTTTCTCAGAAAGTGTTTCGTTAAATACTAATGCCTCACCTAAAGTAAGGTATACGTTGGTAAACTTTTTTGACTCTAAACCTACAAATGAAATTTCAATATTATATGGACCGCCTGAACGCATACCAGCAATGTTGAAAGTTCCACCTGAAGTTGAAATAGCTGTATAAACAGACCCTGTTGGCTCATGAATAGCTTTTACAGATGCACCAGTTAAGGCACTGCCGTTTGCTTTTAATGTACCTGTTATACTACTTGTTGTTACCTGGGCATGTAAAAAGCCGCCCAGCAGCATTAGCATGGAAAGAAAAACCGAAATTCTCTTAAGCATATTTTATTTTTTTCGTGTGATGCTGCAAAGAAAAGAAATATTCACACATGATTATGCCCCAAATATTAACAAATTAATAAGCCTTGTGCACATATTTAGCTAAAAAAAATATATATTATCTTTTTAAATAAATTATTATTATACTATTAAACAACTACTTATATAAAAATATTTACTAACTAACGGTTGGAAATACATTTTGCTTTTTATAAAATTTGTTAATGGATTAAGAACTGTGTTACAACATTATTTTGCCTTACATCAACTTGTTATATAATATATTATAACAGCTAACTATTGTTGAGGTACATTTTATAGTTCAATGGCTGCCCGATTGCAGCGAAAAACCCGGTGAGGCCCCACCCGACCTCCCCAAAGGGGAGGAGGAAGAAGCCAAGCTGCTGTGCCGGATTTGTAGCGGAAAGCGGGAACTGCTGCCGACCGGAGTTACTACTGCCGATAGCCCCCAATTAATTAGATAATTAGTTAATGAGGTAATTAGATAGCGAGTTTAGTAATTTAATATTATGCATCATATATAAAGAAGAACAGAAATGAAACAGCCCTAAACCATTGCCACCTGTTTTTTGTTACTACCTTTACAAAAATTTTGTGCATGTTTAGTACTATTGAAAGTGCAATTGAAGATATAAAGAACGGTAAACTGATTATTGTGGTGGATGACGAAGACCGTGAAAATGAAGGTGATTTTATTTGTGCCGCGGCTGCCATAACGCCTGAAGTGGTGAATTTTATGAGCAAACACGGCCGTGGGCTAATCTGTACGCCCCTGCCTGAGGAGCGCTGCGACGAGCTGGGTCTCGACCTGATGGTGAGCAACAACACAGCCTTGCACGAAACGGCTTTTACCGTATCGGTTGATTTATTGGGCCATGGTTGCACCACCGGTATTTCGGCGCAGGACCGATCTAAAACCATTGAAGCGCTGAACGACCCCTTTGTTAATCCGGCCGATTTAGGCCGCCCCGGACATATTTTCCCCCTACGTGCTAAAAAAGGTGGCGTTTTACGCCGTGCCGGCCATACCGAAGCCGCTGTTGATTTGGCTCGCTTAGCAGGTTTTCCTGCACCCTATGGTGGCGTACTGGTAGAAATTATGAACGACGATGGCACTATGGCACGCCTGCCCGAGTTAATTGAAGTGGCTAAAAAGTTTGATTTTAAATTAATATCTATAAAAGACCTGATTGAGTACCGCCTGAAACGTGACTCATTGATTGAAGAAATTGTAAGGGTGGATATGCCAACCCAGCATGGCCATTTTCAACTGGTGGCTTTTAAAGAAAAAAGCTCGCTTAACGAGCACCTTGCCTTAATTAAAGGCGAGTGGAAAGCTGGCGAAGCCGTACTTACCCGTGTACACAGCTCTTGTTTTACCGGCGACATTTTAGGATCGTTACGTTGCGATTGTGGCGACCAACTGCATGCCGCTATGGAAATGGTACAAAAAGAAGGCAAGGGTATTATCTTATACATGAATCAGGAAGGCCGTGGCATTGGCTTGTTAAATAAATTAAAGGCTTACAAATTGCAGGAAGAAGGTATGGATACCGTGGAAGCCAACCTGCACCTGGGTTTTCAGGCCGATCAGCGAGACTATGGTGTTGGTGCACAAATTTTGCGTCACCTGAATGTTACACACCTGCGCTTAATGAGCAACAATCCTAAAAAACGTGTGGGCTTAATTGGTTACGGTTTACAAATTGTAGAAAATGTACCTATTTCAATACATGCTAACGAACACAACGAAAAATACCTGAATACCAAAAAGGCAAAAATGGGACATGAGCTATAAGTAAAAATTAAAAAGTAGAAATGTAAAATATAACGGTTGCTATTTAGCAGCCGTTTTTGTTTTGTTATTATTTTATTTTGTTTACCAGCTGCAGTGCTACTATCATCGTCTGTTGTGTCACTCACTTGTGCTGCAACAATTCTATTGGCCACTTTGCAGTACCCCGTATTTTAATCGGGGCCGTCCGGTAACGGCGAAGCCCTCATTTAGACTAATAACAATATAAATAAACTAAATAATTCTATTGGGCATTGTGCAGGTTTCTGTGTTTCTTCGGTAACTCCAATTATTAATTACTAATTGTTCATTATTAATTATTCAATCTCAAGTATTAAATAAAATTGTTTTCTTTTGTAAACTTTGTAACATAAGTATTATATGAAGACTATTCTTTTTATTACCCTGTTCTTATGCATCGCATTTAACCAACTTTCTTTTGCGCAAAAAAGCAAACGTAAAAATTATTTCCCCGCATGGACCTACCATAAAAAAGACATTAACATACATGGTATATCGGTAGGTATTGGTACTACTAGCAGTGATACACGTAATACCAATACCAATGGTATAAAAATAGAAATAGTTGGTGCCGGTATTTTAGTACCCCTTATACCCCGAAGCCCGGTAGCAGAAACAGATAGCGAATTTGAAAAGAAAGCAGCAGAACCCATATCAGAAAAAATAAACGGCATTGCATTATCTGCCACGGGTACTGTTTGCGATTGTATAACCAATGGTATTAATACCGGCTTAGTAGGTAATATAAATTACCAGGTAAATGGTATTACGGTATCGGTGTTTATGAACTTTGCACAAAAACACAATGGCTTACAGTTTGCCATATTTAACGAAAGCTATTATTTTAACGGATTGCAAATTGGCTTATCAAACTATGGTGCAAAAACAAGAGGCATACAATTAGGTGTGGGTAATTTTGGCCGCGAAACAAAAGGTATACAAATAGGTATTTTAAATAAAACCAAAAAACTAAAGGGTTTGCAGTTTGGCTTATGGAACGTAAATGAAAAAAGAAAACTGCCAATTATTAACTGGCAGTTTAAAAATAAAAAAGTTAAGGAGTAGTTTTCTTATAAAATCTATTAATCATTTTCTACCACAAAAGTTATAGGTTGTTTTCTGTAAGCTTTTACAGCCTTACCTCCATTATTAGCTGGCGTCCACATTGTTGCATTTTTCATAACTCGCATCACTTCTTTTTCCATTCCAAATCCATGACTGGTTATAGGTTTTAAATCACTTACCTTACCATCTTTATCTACAATAAACTGTACATAAATAGTATAGCGTCCTGCGGGTGCACCTTTATCAACAGGTACATTTGCATCTAAATTTCTACGCAAAAAATTTTCCCATGCTTTTGGGCCTCCTGGAAAAGCAGCTTCTACCTCAACCTTTTCATATATAGGCTCTTTTGAAGGTTGAACAGCTTCTTCATCCTTTACTACTTTAGGTGGTGTAAACTTTTTTAGTTCTACAGTTGGTATTTCCTTTCCATTCTTGTCTTTTACAACCTTAGGTGGTGTAAACTTTACTCTCTCTTCAACAGGTGGAGGCGGAGGGAGTGTTTGTTTCTCATCCACTTTTGGTGGTGGCGGTGGTGCTATTTGTTTTTCCTCCACAATGGTTAATTCGGTTAAGCTATCCTTAGGTTGGCCGTTTACTTTTTCAATGGTAATTTCCTGAAGGGTATCTTTTCCGCTTGTGTTGTTTTTGCCTGCATCATCATTGGTGCAATTAATGGCAAAAAAAGCTACTACCAGTAAAAGCATAGGTAGCACCAGCAGTTTACGTACATATAAAAAACTGGTTTTGTTAACGTTTGTAATCATGGCTATACGTCGTTTTATTTGGTTGTTAAAAAATGGATGTGTTAGTCGTTGTTTATGGGTAAGTGCTTGCAGCAGTAATAACTCGGCATAGTCCCATTTATCCTGGTGTTGCATGGCGTAGCGGTCGGCCAAAAATTCGTGAATGGTGGCCTGCTCTTTTCTTATTAAATGAAAGAAAGGATTCATCCAACCAACTACACAAACCAGTTCCATGGCAATTATATCCCAACTGTGTTTTTGTTGTATATGGTACAGCTCGTGTTTAAAAATCTGCTTTCCATTATCAGATTCCATGACAATATTATTATCCCAAAAAAGCCAGTTAAAAAAAGAGAAAGGAGTGCCCGGCTCGTTGGTGCGAAACAATTTTACATTCTGTAATTTTTCGGCTTTGTACTTATGTTTTATAATAAATAACTGTAGTACACTTTTTACTAAACGAATGAACAAGAAGGCGGCAATTAAAACATAAAGTAACAACAGCGCATTATCCACCAACCAATACCCTATTTGTTGTAGGTTATTGGCAGTAGATGGCTTATACGATTTTATAAAAATGTTTTGCAGTACCTGGTAATCTACCACCCCACCCAACTCAGTAGGTTTTATATTAAACTCCAGCAAGGGAATTATAAAACTTAACAATACTACCAGCAACAAATAAAACCGGTTGTACTGGTGAAATTTTTTATTGCGTAAAACCAACAAATAGTAGCCATACAAGATGCCCGAGCATAACACTACCTGCAATACATAAAAAAGTAAGGTTTTCATGTAAGTGATTTAAAAGTGTTTATCAAATAAGTTTATTTGTTCTTTTTATCTTTTATTTTTTTCAGCAAGCTTTCCAGTTCGGCTACTGAAATATCTTTTTCCTCTACCAAAAACGACACTACATTGCTAAAAGAACCTTCGAAATAACCTTTTACTAATTGGCGCATCGATTTTTTGGAATAATCCTCCTTACTTATCAGCGGATAATACTCATGCTGACGGCCAATTACATTAACCGCAACAAATTCTTTTTCCATTAAAATTTTTAGCAAAGTGGCTACCGTATTCTGGTGTGGTTTAGGCACTGGCATATGATCTACAATATCCCGCAGGAAAGATTTTTCTAACTGCCATAGTACCTGCATTACCTGCTCTTCGGCTTTTGTTAAGGTTTTCATGTTGTGATTATTTTTACCAGTCAAACTTATAACTAATTTTTTAGTTTACAAACTATTTTTTTAGTTATAAATATTTAAAGAGTTTGTTTTGCTACCTATTCCATAAAAAAAAGAAGAATTTATTTTGGATGTATTTTATAGTTGATGGGCTGCCCGATTGCAGTGAAAAGCCCGGTGAAGGCTTGTGCAAGGCGTAAGGTGTAGGGCATAAGGAAGAAATAAGAGATAAATAATAACTGTTACACATAGGACTTTCCTACACCTTACTTGTGCCGGACTTGTAACGGAAAGCGGGAACTGCTGCTGACCGGAGTTACTACTGCTGATAGCCCCAAGTCCAATTTGAGAATTAGACAATTTGCCAATTAGATAATGAGAGATTTAACATTTAGGAGGGTTATTACATTGTTTTAGATTTTTTACTTTTAATTTTTACTTTTTACTTTTTAATTTAAACCGCTAATAAACCAGTAAACTTGCAAGATGAATGTGAAGTTTAAAAAAGCTGTTCCATTATTGGTTGTATTGTCATTGGCAGTAGTATTATTTTTTGTACGCCAATGTCAAACGCCGGAGGAAAAAAAGACGACTGATAACACGAAAAAAACTACGACTACCGATCCGGCAAGCACCAATAACCGTAATCGTGGTTTTGACAGAAGAACATCGTTTATTGAATATACCGCCCATGCAAAATGCCGGATGCAATGCCGCCATATTACACAAGCGGAAGTAGAACAAATTATGCGTGACGGAAAAATTAATTACAATAAAAGTAATATAAATGCACGCCCCTGCCCCGAGTATGCACTAGAAGGAACCACCAGCGATAACCAAAGAGTAAGAATTATATTTGCACAATGCGATTATAAAACCAAAGTAGTTACTACGATAGATTTGGGTACAAACTGGCAATGCGAATGCCCGGGTGATGATAAAAAACACCAAAACAAATAAGGGCATGAAAGTATTGTTAAAACCATTGCAATGGCTGTATTGTATATATGCTATTGGTTTGTTTCTGGCTATTATGCTGCTGATATTTCCGTTTGTATTATTAGCGGGATTATTTGGCCGTATACAAGGCGGTAATATTATTTTACGTTTGTGTACACTGTGGGCAGATATATGGTTTCCGTTAATATTTATTTTTCATAAACGTATTTACGAAACGCCGCACAACAAACAAAAGCAATACGTTTTTGTTACTAATCATATATCCTATATTGATTCGGCGGTTTTGGTTAAAGTTATCAGGCAACCGATAAGACCGTTAGGAAAAGTAGAGATGGCAAAAATTCCGTTGTTTGGTTATATTTATAAAAATGCTATTGTTACCGTGGACAGAAATAATGCAGCGAACAGAACAAAAAGTATTCGCATACTTACCTCTATCATTAAAAGAGGCATTTCGGTTTTCTTTTTTCCGGAGGGCACTTTTAATACTACCCACCAACCATTAAAAGATTTTTACGATGGTGCATTTAGACTGGCAATAGAAACACAAACACCCATAAAACCTGTTTTGTTTTTAGATACGTATAATCGCATGCATTACGATAGTGTTTGGAGTATGACCCCTGGAAAATGCCGTGTTGTATTTTTAGAAGAAATACCGGTAGCAGGCTTAACCTTAACGGATGTAGCAGCTTTAAAGTTAAAGACACATACCATAATGAAAGAAAGATTGGAAGCTTACAAAGCACCATGGATTAAAAAAGAAAACAAAACAAAAAACTAAGCGACCTTTATAAAAATTTACACGCAACAATGCCGGTTACTGATAATATTTTATTTGCGATGGAAACACCTACCACTTCAGTTTATGCCGAAGTGATTATTCCGTTGGCCTTACCCCAAAATTACACCTGGCGTGTACCGGAACATTTACAACAATTAGCATCAGTTGGTTGCCGTGTAGAAGTAAATTTAGGAAAGCAAAAAAAATACGCAGGTGTTATTAAGCGTATACATAACGACAAACCAGATTTTTTTGAGCCCAAGGACATTTTAAATGTACTGGATGCCGAGCCTGTTGTGTATGATGAACAATTGAAACTTTGGGAATGGATAGCCACTTACTATATGTGCAGCGAAGGAGAAGTTATGGCTGCCGGCTTACCGGCCCACTTTAAATTATCCAGCGAAACTATTGTAGTTTATAACGAAGAATTTGGCGATGACTTTACTAACCTAGATGCCGAAGAATATGTAGTGGCAGAAGCCTTACTGATAAAAAAAGAATTGAAGCTTACCGAAGTACAGTTAATATTAGACTCGCCGCATGTGTACCCGGTTGTAAACCGTTTAATAAACCAGCGGGTATGTTATGTTTGGGAAGCATTAAAAAATACTTATGCTCCAAAAAAAGAAACCTACATTTTACTGCATAAGGAATATGAAAACGAAACAGCCTTAGCCAAACTGTTAAATGAAGACCCTAAACTGCAACGTGCCGAAAAACAAATGGAACTTTTGTTGGCTTATTTGCATTTAAGTAAAACTGAAGGCAATGTTACAAGACAGGCTTTATTAAAAAAATCGGGTGCATCGGATGCGCAACTAAAAGGATTAATTACTAAAAATATTTTACGCAGCGAAAAAAGAGAAGTTGACCGCATACAATATTTACCAAAAGATATTACGATTGACTTTGAACTTTCGCCTGCGCAGGAACTTGCTTACACACAGGTAAAGGAAAGTTTTAATAACAAAACAGTGAGTCTGTTACATGGTGTAACCTCCAGCGGTAAAACCCAGATATATGTACGCTTAATTGAAGAGCAGATAAAACAAGGCAAACAGGTTTTATACATGTTGCCGGAAATAGCACTTACATCGCAGGTGATACGCCGTTTACAAAAACATTTTGGTGGTTATATTGGGGTTTACCATTCTAAATTTTCGCAAAATGAAAGAGTGGAAATATGGAATAAAGTAAAAAGCGGCGAACTTAAAATTATTTTAGGCGCAAGGTCAACTTTGTTTTTGCCGTTTAAAGATTTATCGCTGATTATTTGCGACGAAGAACATGATACATCTTACAAACAACAAGAACCTGCACCCCGTTACCATGGTCGTGATACGGCTATTTATTTTGCATCCTTATATAATGCTAAAGTTTTGTTGGGTAGCGCAACACCATCGTTGGAATCTTATTACAATGCGCAAACAGGCAAATATGCCTTGATAGAATTAAACCAACGATTTGGTGAAGTATCGATGCCTGCTATAAGTATGATTGATATTAGAAAAATTGAACGCAAGCCTAACGATAAAGAAAAAGCAATCATCACTCCCGATTTAGCAAAAGCCATTGAATACAGTATTGCACAACAAAAACAGGTGATACTTTTTCAAAACCGCCGTGGCTATTCGCCTTATCAGGTGTGCAGCGTTTGTAATTGGGTACCTAAATGTAAACATTGTAATGTATCGCTAACTTTTCATAAGCATACCAATCAATTGGCTTGTCATTATTGTGGCTCAACTTATCCGCCATTGCAAACCTGTTTGGCATGTGGCAGTCATGCTTTTGTGCAACGCAATTTTGGCACAGAAAAGATAGAGGAATTATTGCAGGAAAAATTCCCCAAGGCTAAAGTAGCCCGTATGGATATTGATACCGTACGTGGCAAACATGCCCATGATACCTTACTACAACAATTTGAGCAAAAACGTATTGACATTTTAGTGGGCACCCAGATGGTAGTAAAAGGCTTAGACTTTGATACCGTAGCATTGGTGGGCATTTTAGATGCAGATGGTATTTTAAACTTTGCCGATTTTAGGGTAAACGAAAGGGCTTATCAATTAATGGAGCAAGTAAGCGGACGTGCCGGCAGGCGCAATGAAACCGGCACGGTATTAATACAAACCGGCCAGCCCCACCACCCTGTTTTGCAATATGTACAGCAGCACAATTACAAAAAAATGTATGAAGATGAAATTGACAAACGTAAACAATTTGCTTACCCTCCGTTTGCAAGGATTATACATTTAAACTTTAAGCACAAAATAAAAGAAGTAGTGCAGCAAGCTGCGCAACAATTTGCAGTTAGTCTGCAACCCAAATACGGTGCATACTTAACCGGACCGGCGGAGCCTATTATTAACCGCATTCGTAACCAATTTATAATGGAGTTACTCATTAAACTCCCCCGACAGCAACAGTTAATTCAGGAGTGTAAACGGGATATAAAAGCACAGGTAGTAAACCTACAACAACAGCAACGTTTTAAAAGTGTAGTGGTAATACCGGATGTAGATGGCGTGTAGAGAAAATTATGAATGATGAGTTATGAATGATGAATAGAATCTTTAGTGCTTCGTATTTAATCTATCATCTAAATACTAACATCTACATACTACTTTTTTTCCGCAAGTGCTGTAATCTCATCAAAAGTATATCTATGTGTTCCGGGTTTAGCTTGCTTGGCAGCTTGTAACATGGCCTTCGCAACAGTATCACCTTCAATAGCTCGGTATTGTCGCCAGCTACCTATAAAAAGTTTAGAGGTTAAACGCATGGTGCCTTGCAAAAACTTTTCCATGGGTCTTTTTTCTTCTCTTAAACCTAATAACATAGATGGCTGCATAATATGTACCGAGGGAATTTTTGTGGCAATAATAGCTTCCTCCACCTGTCCTTTTAATTGCAGGTAAAAGCTTTTGCTATTTGCGGCAGCACCAATTGATGATACAATTACAAATTGTGTAAAGCCAACCTCCTGCCAAAGTTTAGCCGCTAATAAGGGAATCTCATAATCAATTTTACGATACATATCTTTATTTCCCTGTACATTTCTTTGTGTGGTGCCTATAGCGCAAAACACTACTTCACTTTCTTCTAAGGCTAGTTGTACTGATTCTCGGTCAGTAAAATCTACCAGTTTAACCTCCACTTTGGCGTGAGGCTTTTCCATGGGGCGACGTACTAATAATTTAATGGTTTCTACCTCTTTATCTGCAATTAAAATCTCCACCAAGCTTTTACCAATCATACCCGTACCACCAATAACCGCAACTGTTTTTACTGCCATAAAATTTAAGTTTATATATTGCAACATGCAATTTCAGGAAAATATTTCTTTGAAGCCATATAATACTTTTGGAATTGATGTAATTGCCAAAAAGTTTTGCGCTTTTAAAAACACCAACGAATTAAGAGAAGCTATTGACAATAGCGATAAAAACCGCTTAATTATTGGCGGTGGCAGTAATATTTTATTAACCCAAAACGTTAATGGGGCTGTTTTACAAAATCGTATAACAGGTATCGAACTTGTGGAGCAAAACGACGATACTGTAACCCTTAAAGTTGGTGGTGGCGAAAACTGGCACCAGTTTGTATTACATTGTATTGAAAACAACTGGGGGGGCGTTGAAAACCTCTCACTTATTCCCGGTTGCGTAGGTGCATCGCCTATGCAAAATATTGGTGCGTATGGTGTAGAAATAAAAGATGTTTTTCATTCGCTAAAAGCATTTAATATAGAAGAAAAAACCAATTATACTTTTACTAACCACGATTGCGAATTTGGCTATCGTGAAAGTATTTTTAAAAGAAAATATAAAGACCAATTTGTAATAACCTCCGTATGTTTTACGCTGCAAAAAAAACATACCCTGTATACCGAATATGGTGCTATAAAACAGCAGTTAGAAACAATGGGCATCACACAACCTACCATTAAAGATGTGTCCAATGCAGTAATACATATTCGCCAATCAAAACTACCCAACCCGGCCCAAATAGGCAATGCAGGCAGTTTTTTTAAAAACCCCAGCATACCGCAAGCGCAATACCAACAATTATTACAACAATACCCCAATATGGTGGGTTACGCCAATGCCGATGGCACCGTAAAACTGGCAGCAGGCTGGTTAATAGAAACTTGTGGCTGGAAAGGTTATAAACTTGGCCATGCCGGAGTGCATGAAAAACAAGCATTGGTGTTAGTAAATTATGGCAATGCTAATGGCTTGGAAATATATCGTTTAAGCGAAGAAATCATCGCATCCGTGCAACAAAAATTCAATGTTACCCTCGAAAGAGAGGTCAATATCCTGTAGCATCTTTATCTTTGCGCAAATTTCACAAAATAGTAATCTATGAAGCATGTATTGTATTTAGTGTGTGCTATCGCACTATCCGCACCCATTTTTGGGCAAACACAAATTGGCGAACGAAAAGTAAGATTAGGTTTTAAATTAGACCCAGTGTTTTTAAATAATTTAAAACCGGCAGATGACGGCATTAAAAGAGACGGTGCCAAATTTGGTATATCGTATGGAGTAATGGCCGACATTTTGTTTAACGACGAAAAAGGTGCTTTTGCAACCGGCCTTGAAATTGTACACGCCGGTGGTAGCTTAAAGTACGATGCCGGTATTGATAAAGGTTTACGCCGCACCGAAGCTGCTGCGCTTAATGCCGCTCAACAATACGATTTTAACTTGCAATACCTGCAAGTGCCACTTTCTCTAAAATTAAAAACACCTGAGCAAAACAAATTTACCTGGTGGGGACAGTTTGGTACCTACACCGGTTTTTTGATTGGTGCCAGAACCGATGTTAGTTATGGCAATGTATCTGAAGACAAAGTAAAAATTAACAAACACACTGTGCCTTTAAACATGGGCTTGTTGTTAGGTGCCGGTGGCGAGTATCGCATTGCCGAAAGAACCGATTTATATTTTGGTCTTGGTTTTGAAAGCGGCTTTACCGATGTTACCCGTAACAAAAGATGGAACGATGATAAAGTAACCCTTAAACGTTGGGCTTTACGTATCGGTATTTTCCTTTAATAAAAATATTTTCATTTTACAAAGCCGCATTCTACAATGCGGCTTTTTTTTAATCGCTGTATTCCATTATCCCATTAACTAATTTTCAAATTGGCTAATTGTACTTGGGGCTTTCACCTACATTACTACTATCAGCAACAGTTGCGGCTGTACGCTTGTAGTGGCCGCCCAGCGCACTTTTCATGGCTGCCGGCCAGCTACCGCTTCCATCCCCCAGCCTTTCAGCTGTAGTAATGCTATTGGGCATTGTGCAAAAGCACTCACTGCTCTTCGGAACTTGTAGTTCCGAAGTTATATTGTATTGCCTTTGGCAATAACCATACAATCGCTGCAAGCGATAGCATACAACTGCGAAACTGCAAGTTTCGCAGAGCGGCTTTTATTAATTGCCTCCAGCTTTAGCTGGTGGATAAGGATTGACTCGACAATCGGCTTTAGCCGAATTATAAAAATATTGAATCATGTTTTATATTGGGCTAAAGCCAATGAAGATTTTACCATTGTCCCGTAGCTAAAGCTACGGGCTATTAAAATACATTTATTGCTGCTCTTCGGAACTTGCAGTTCCGAAGCTATATTGTATTGCCTTTGGCAATAACTAAACAATCGCTGCAAGCGATAGAATACAACTGCGAAACTGCAAGTTTCGCAGAGCAGCGGAGTAATGCACAATGCTGAATAGAATTAATGCAGCACAAGAGTGCGACGCAAGGGACGATGATAGTAGTACTACAGTTGATAACATAAAAAAAGTCCTCATTGCTGAGGACTTTTAAATTATATAAAAGCGTTTATGTTAAGCTTTGCTAACTGCCGGACGCAATACTAATTGCGTAGCAAGGGCAAAAGTACCAAACAACAAACCGGCAAAGAATAAATCGCCAACAAATGCATTGCCAATAAATCCTTTAAACACACCATAATCACGGTAAAAGGCAAGGGCATCGCCATAACAAAGTATCAAGCCATCAAATGTTTTAGGACGAGCAAAACCGCCACCACCTAACCATACTGTAAAGTTGGATAACAGGAAATATATGGCCGATCCGCCCATTGAAAAACCTAATACATTTAAGGCCGTAATGCGACGCATTAACATACCAAAACAAGCCAGACCTGCAATTAATAAGTAGTTAATCCATTGGCCGCTGTAAAAACCTTGTATAGGCGTTAACCCTCTGATGTACAAAAACTGATACAACAAATCGGAAACCAACATAGATAATAACGGAAGTATGATGGCCCATTTTTTATCTTTAATAACCGCACCTGCAAATAAGGCAATGGCCATTTGTGGCGCAAAACCAAACGGACGACCATCCCAGGCACGATAAAAGGATGCTAATAACAATATTAAAACGAAAGCAATGGTTGTTTGTCTATTAAACTTCATCTTTTTACACAGTTTATAAATGCAAATGTAAATGTTTTATACCAATAGCTTACGCAGGCACTGTTGCCCTGTATAATTCGGTATTTTCGGTAGCCTTAATGGTTACATTGGTATTGGCAAAAACCACGGCTGCTAATTGGCCAATATGCAGGTTAACTGTTTCAGTACCATTACTAACCGTTGCACTACCGCTGGTTAATAATAAAATATCGGTAGTGTTTGTGGTGTAATTGGCTTCCTGCCCTGCTTGTAAGCTAAAACGACCTAATTCAAAATCGGCAGCCGGTGTTTTAAACACGGTTTCCTGCGCTACCAACTCGCCTTTTAAAATATTGGGATGGGTGGCACGGCATAATGTATGTTTTAATAACTCCGGCACATCAATATGTTTGGTGGTAAGTCCGCCACGTAATACATTGTCCGAGCTGGCCATAATTTCCACATTTTGCCCTTCTAAATAAGCATGTGGCACACCGGCATCCTGAAAAATAGCATCGCCTTGTTTCATGTTTACTACATTAAACAAGTAAATAGAAAATATACCTCTGTCAATACCTGCATCGCTTTTAAACGTTTGCATGGCACGGGCCGCCCAAAAATCTTCCTGGCTTTTTTGTAATTGATCTTGTTCGTAGAGTGGTAAAATTCTGTCGGCCAGTGGTTGCAATTTTTCGTTAACCTCAAGTTGTGAAAGGCTCATTACGTACTCGTATAAACCTATGTAACCTTCTTTTTCAAAATAAGGCAACAGAAAACTAAGCTCGGGTGTGTTTTGTAAAATAGTTTTTAATTCATCTTCGGGTTTAAAGCCATGTAATAACCAAAAGTCGCTCATGGCTACCATTAATTCGGGCTTATGGTTTTTATCTTTATAATTACGGTCAGGTGCGGTTAATGCAATACCATTTTCATTTTCCCATTCAAAAGCTGCTGCGGCAGCGGCTTTGGAAGGATGCACCTGAATGGACAACATATCTTTCACATCTAACAACTTTAATAAAAACGGAACAGTACCAAAATTATTATTAACGGTTTGGCCTATAGTTTCTGTAGGATTGTTGCTGATGGCTTCTGACAATAAAATGTTTTGTCCGTTAGCAGCCAATACTTGTGTATTTGCCTGCGGATGCACACCCAGCCAATACTCGGCAAAAGGTTTTGCCTCTGAATTATTTACTTGTAATAAAGCAGGAATGAAATTATAACCACCCCAATCGTAATGTTTAACCGAACCTTGTAATGCAGCAATTTTTGTCATAATAAAATCTTATCTTAATTCAAAGATAAGGCATGGCTATACATAATGAACTGGGAAAAACCGGTGAACAACATGCTGCCGATTGGCTAACCACAAAAGGCTATACCATACTGCATCGTAATTGGCGATACTCGCATTACGAAATAGATATTATTGCGCAAAAAGGTAAAAAAACACATTTTATTGAAGTAAAGGCCCGTAGCACCGATAAATTTGGCCACCCCGAAGAAGCGGTAACTAAAAAGAAATTTAAACACTTACAACGTGCGGCAGATGAATACCTGCATCAACATACCGATATTAAATGGATACAGTACGATGTATTATCCATTATTGTAAATGCAAAAGAGACTACTTATTTTTTATTGGAAGATGTGTTTTTGTAGCACTTTTTTTACACAAGCAGCCAGCAACATAACAAATTTGTATAGCTATTATAAAAGAATTTTCCGTTACAACCCTGAATGGCTATTTTTGTCCATCACCTTAAAAAAGTTATTATGAGATTATTTATCGCATCATTTATTTTATTAAGTACCACAGCCCTGGTAACATCGTGCGGTGAAAAAGCGGCAGAAACGCCACAAGCCTTTTGCGACACAGTTTGTTTTGCTGATTCAATTAAAATTGAAGGCAAGCACAAACTTAAACCTTACGTTTATATCAGCGGCAAAGATTGTAAACCAGATACGATTACCTGGAGTTACGAAGGTGCAAAATCAAATAAAAAATACGAGTTGGGAAGCATGTTAGCTAACACTAACTTAAAAATTAATAAAGATTATTTTAGAGCTTATATCAGAGATACATCTTTAGCATATGTAATGTTTAACGATTGCATTACCGGACAAAACTATCAGATACGTTTAAACTTTGCTGAAAAAACAAGTATTCAGCCAAGTAAAAAAGGTATCAACGACTTTGATCCTAAGTTTGTAGTTGCCGAAAACTTATTTGTACATACCGATGGCGGCAACCTGTACATTGAAGACATGACTACCGGTAAAACGGCTATGATGACTTTTGGTCAGGACGCTGGTGTTGATTTTAATTTTATACACGATAAAATTGACTCGGTAAACGTTACACCTACTAAAGCCTGGGCCAAAATTAAATTTGGTAAAGACACTGAGTGGAAAGTAGTAGAGAAAGCTATTGAGTTGAAGTAAGTTTGGTTCATAGTTCATAGTTGATGGTTCATGGGGAGTGAATAGTGTATTGGTTGGCTCATCATTACTCACTCTTAACTTCCGGTCTTAAGGACTTTCTGACTTTCTGACTTCCCTGTTTATTAGCGATATGCACTCCGATTAAAATACGGAGTACTGCAAGTTGCCCAATAGAATTGATGCAGTACAAGAGTGCGACGCAAGGAACGATGATCAGGGAACCACAGCTGGTAACAAAAAAATAAATAGCGGTAAAAGCGGATTGCGTGTATGTGGGAAGTATATAAAAAAGGTTTTAAAAGTTACTGCCAGTTGGAAAAATCTTTATCGGATAATTCCACAGAGGCTTATATACACGACATAGAAAAGCTTACTGATTATTTGTTGGACCACAACCAACAAAAACCTATTGCCGATATTACGTTACAAGACTTACAACATTTTTTACATTTTATTGCGGGCCTGGGAATGACACCATCATCACAGGCCCGTATTATTTCGGGCATCAGGGCATTTTTTAAATATTGTATATTAGAAGATGTTGTACAAACTGACCCCACCATTCTACTATCAACTCCCAAACTTAAACGAGCATTACCCGATGTATTAAGCTTTGAAGAAGTTGAAAAAATTATTGCACAAATTGATTTAAGCAAACCAGATGGCGAACGTAACAAAGCCATGCTTGAAATAATGTACAGTTGCGGCTTGCGGGTAAGCGAAGTAATTGGCTTAAAAATTTCGCAGTTATATTTAGATGTTGATTTTATACGTGTTACCGGCAAGGGCAACAAAGAAAGATTAATACCTATTGGCAGCAGTGCTAAAAAACAGGTGAACATTTACTTACAACAAATAAGGACACATACGGCACCTAAACCCGGAAACGACGATATAGTTTTTTTAAATAAACGCGGCACCGCACTATCAAGAGTAATGGTGTTTATGATTATTAAACAACTAGTGGCATTGGCAGGTATTAAAAAAAATGTATCGCCACACACCTTTCGTCATTCGTTTGCCACACACTTGGTAGAAGGCGGCGCTAACCTGCGGGCCGTGCAAGAAATGTTGGGCCACGAAAGCATTACCACTACGGAAATATATACCCACCTTGATAGAGATTTTTTAAAGAAAACATTGGAGCAGTTTCATCCGGCATTTGGGAAGTAGATGTCAGATTTGAGAATTGAGATTTGAGATTTATGCAATATTCTGTTTGTTGTATTTCATCTACATCCTAATGTCTATATACTAAATACTTTTATTAATCAACTGCATTACTACTATCATCGTCTGTTGCGTCACTCACTTGTACGTTCGGTAATTCTATTGGGCATTGTGTAAGCTTATGTGCCTATGCGCAAACTCCATTCACTACTCACCATTCACTTCCCGTCTTTCAGACTCACGGACTTCCCGACTTCTCTCACCTATATAAAAAAAGAACCCCCGATGAGAATCGGGGGGCCCTAATCAAAAACCATTAACCATTAAACCTTATCCTATGAAAATTCAATACAAATATCGCTAATAATTATTTAACACAAAAACTTTTGTGGTACTTTTACTTCTTTATTTGTGTTAAAATAACATTTATTGATTCACCTCAATAACATGCATTTAAGCAAACGTTTGCAAAGCGTATTTATAAGTTAAAAACTATTAAAACTCAACAAGTATTATGCGTAAAATAGTAGTGGCAATAACTGGTGCAAGTGGTTCTATTTATGCACAAAGTCTGCTTAAAAAATTAACAACTATTCCAAAACAATGGGACGATATTGCTATTGTTATTACCGATAATGCTAAACAAGTTTGGCAAACTGAGTTAAGTAATGAGACATACAAGGATTTCCCCTTTAGTTTTTACCATAAAAACGATTTTAATGCGCCATTCGCTTCCGGCTCCGGAAAATACGATAGCATGATTGTACTTCCTTGCTCCATGGGAACACTGGGCCGCATAGCAACGGGTGTATCCAACGACCTAATAACCCGTGCTGCCGATGTTATATTAAAAGAACGCAGAAAATTAATTTGTGTAGTGCGTGACACGCCCTACAATTTAATTCATATAAAAAATATGGAAGCCGTAACACTAGCAGGTGGTATTATTTGTCCGGCTTCGCCATCTTTTTACAGTTTACCTGCTACATTAGATGAGCTGGCAGCAACCGTAACCGATCGTGTATTGGACCTTGCAGGTTTTGACATTAGCACTTTCAGGTGGGGCAATAAATAAACATCAGCATCATTAATATTAAAAGGCGTTTCAATAAAATGAAACGCCTTTATATTTAAAACAAACAACAGAAAAAATATTAAGTAGTTGCAGCCGGTACTTTGTTCATAGCCTCGTATTGTTTGGCTCTTAATTTAGCAATACGCCTACCCCTGAAAAATAAGTATAGGTTAAAAAATAACATTAAACCTAGGTAAATACTAAAGCCTCCAATTTTGTGGCTTAACCTTTCCAATAAAACCTGACTGTTAACAATACTTTCTGCAATTTCCATAATAAGTAATGCAAAGCCCACATTCAGTAAATAAAATCCGGTTTCAAATAAACGATTTGTAGAAAAAGCAATCTCACTCTTACCTCCAAAAATATCCAGCATAAATGTTTTGCTGTTTTTAAACAATACATGTGCTACATACCAGGTAAGTACAATAACAATAGGCAGGTAAATTAAATACGCAGTAAAATTTAACGATTTGTCCATGGTTGGTTTATTTATGTTGAGTAATAGATTTATGCCGATATTTTCCAATTAAATAAATGACCGTCATGTTGCCAAAATGTATCAGGCCAAGTGTCAATAGTATTTTGCCCGTCATACCCGCTACCGAGCCCCAAAGCTGGCCCCAGTTATATACCTGCTGCCATGTACTTATGGTTAAAGCAACATAACCCAGGTTAAGTAAATAATAGCCAATTAATAAAACACGGTTTATAAAAGTAGTTAACTGTTCATCGTTATGCAGCAGGTTTAAAATGTAATGTTTGCCGTTTTTGTAAAAAACCAATCCTACGTGTACAGTAATAATGTAGGTAATAAAAAGGTAAATGATATAAGCCAGAATATTCATGAAAGCAGTTTTAAAATTGCCCCCTATCGCTTCAGCATTTTCACACAGCAAACCTACATATATATTTTTGAATTTTCAATATTTTCTGAAAATATATTTTCAAAAATATTTCCCATTAGATAATGCGTTACTAAATAATAACGCTTTTGCTTATTTTTAAACTATGGACCAACAAGAACCGGTAATAACGCAACAGGAAGGAGGCGCAATTGACGATCAGGCAGCTTTACTATATCCGCCAAAATACACGCCTATACAGGCTAAAGGCAATCCGCTGTTACGTTCTGTACAAAGCCTTGCATTATACTTAATGGTTGGTTACCTTATTTTCCCCACGTTTTCGTTTTTGTTAATGGTTACGCTTATTGTTCTTATACATGAGCTGGGGCATTTTCTGGCCATGAAATATTTCCGCTACAGCGATCTGGGTATGTTTTTTATTCCTTTATTAGGTGCGTATGTATCGGGAACAAAACGAGAAGTTTCGCAAACACAATCAGCCATTATTTTACTGGCCGGCCCCCTACCCGGAATGATTATTGGTATTGCGCTTTATTATATTGATGCAGCAGCAGGCGGACTTATCTTTTGGGGATTATCGCTGCACACAATTAGTCTGTTATTTATATTTTTAAACCTCTTTAATTTATTGCCCATTTATCCATTAGATGGTGGTCAATTATTAAACCGTGTTTTTTTAGATGAGGAAGGTATTGTTAGCCGCATATTTATTTACTTATCCATTGTGGGTATTACATGGTTTGCCATAAGTCTTTGGCAAAAAACAGGTAGCTGGTTTTATTTTGCCATACTGCTCTTCCCTATTTATTTATTGTTACGCATGCGTACCGATGCACAATTAAATAACCTGGAAAAAAAATTGGAAAGCGATGGTTACGATTTGAACAAAGAATACAATGATTTAACCGACCAACAATATTGGGAACTAAGAAAAAAAGTAATAGCAAACCATTCTGCCTACACTGATATTCATCCCGGACCACCTTATGAATACCACCCTAAGGAAGATAAAATTATGAACGCCATTCAAAGCTTATTGCACCGCACTTTTTGGGAAGACATGAGCATTGCCGGTAAAATACTCGTATTTGTAATATGGCTGGCTGCATTAGCATCGCCATGGTTACTACAACTGGATTTATCATTTATAAACCCATTCAGGTAAACCATTACTTGCTAATAATCCATTATTTTATTTTGGGGCTTTCATCTGCATATCGCTAATCAGCAACAGTCCGCTGCCCGCCTGCAATGTCCGCTGCGCTACCATTTACGTCTAAGCAGCGCAGCCCATCAACTTTAGTAATGCTAATCAACAATCGTAACGCGGTTTGCATAAACTATTACAAACGACTATAATCAGCACGCCAGTTTTTAATAGCTTCTTTAATTTGCTTCTTGCTTAATTTTTCATTGCTAGCACGTAAAGCCAATGCAGGAAACTCTTCGTCCGATGCAAAACGTAATGCAATAATTTGTCGCAAACGCAAATTTGCGTACAAAGGTTTTCCGGTAAGCACATAATGTCTGAAATTTTCTTCGGTGCGTATTATTCTGTCCTGCGCTTTTAAAGGCATCATACGTGAATTTAAATGCACCATAATAACAGCCACAACAATCAATAACAAAATAACAGCTTGTAATATTGGGCCATCGGTTTGTACCAAATTAATAATGGTTAATACCAACAATATTAAAAGCAGTGGTGTAGCTACAAAATGAAAAGGAGGAAAAAACTTTGTGTGGTTTTTAAGACTTTGATTTGACATTGTTTTTATTTTAATTCGTTTAATACTTTATACATTTTTTGCACCAGTCCCGAAGCCGACCCCTGATAATTATTTACTAAAAAAGAATAAATATACTCTTTCCCATCCTTTGCTTTGTGATAACCACAAAAACCTTTTACACCACTAATGGTACCGCTTTTCATTTTCATACCATTATACTCCGGTAATGATTGGTAAAAGCCCGTAAACCAATTCTTGGTTTTTGCATATTTTAAAAGTTCCACTTGTGCATGTGTAGTAACCCTGTTTAAAGGCGACAAACCCGAACCGTCTTTCATGTTTAACTCACCGGTTTCAACTCCCTTTTGTTTCCAAAAATCTTTTAATAATTTTAGCCCTTCATCCGTAGCCGCCGGTTTTTCATTTTGTAATGCAATGGCTTTTATTAATGCTTCGCCGTACAGGTTAATACTTTTTTTATTAAACCAATATATTACCGAATCAAGTTGCGGAGAACTGGTGGTATGTAAGTTTTTATATGGCGTTTTGTTGGCATCACTATTAAAAATATTTTCTTTACTGAAATCTTGTGTATCAGTAATACCGGCAATGCCTTGCTCCGTTAATGCAGCTGAAAAAGATTGCAGAAAATCACCCAATGGATTTACAGATGCAACACTAATGGTAAAATCTTTTTCGCTAACCGGTATGGTACCCGAAATAGAACCGTCTAAATAAACATAGGCATTATCGCCGGTGCCTTTTCCTGCAGCTTTTAGTTCATTGTAATAAGTTGCCGGTTGTTTATCTTTTTTTACCAAAACCGCATCCCCTACTTCATTACCCGAAGTTAAACTAAGGTCAACCTGATTTTCTTTCCAGTTAATAGCATAACTACCTGCTCCATAGTAGTTGCCAATATCCTGCCATATCCATCCATCAGGAATGCCTTGATAAGTAAAAGTATTTGTGTTTACTTTTATTGATCCTTCAATCTTTTTTATGCCGGCGTTTTTAACTTTTGTCACCCACTCATTCAATACCAATTCAGGTTTAGTACTGTTCCAACGAAAGCTGCCAAAAGTAGGATCACCTGTTCCGGTAACAATTAAATCGCCTTTTAAAACACCATCTTTAATGGTACCGGTATAACCCAACCCTGTATTAAATAAATAGTTTTGTCCCAACAATTCATACGCACTTATACTGGTTATTATTTTTTGAGTGGATGCAGGTGCTAAACCCACTTGCGAGTTTTTATCAAATACTACTTTACCGGTTGCTGCATCAACTACATACAATGAAATAGAAGCATTTTTATGTAATGCATCTTTTTCAAACGCAGTAAATGCCGTAGCAATTTTTGTTGACACTGTTTGTGCCGAAACTATTGCCGCATGTATTACAAATAATAATAATCCACAAAATTTATGCATAATTGGAATTTAACGTATAACCTAAAAAGAGTTAAATTTACTGTATGGAAAATGAAGTTAAAGAACCTGTTCCAAAATACAACTATGTTTCTGTTGGCGATTATTTAAGCATGGAGAGAAGTTCGTTGGAGAAACATGAGTATTACAGAGGCGAAGTATTTGCCATGTCAGGTGCATCATGGAACCATAATGTAATTGCCAGAAATTTAAACACGATTATTTTACCTATTTTAAAAGGTAAGTCCTGCAGTATGTATGGCAGTGATTTACGCATTCATATTCCGGAAAACACATTGTACACCTATCCTGATTTTTCAATAATATGCGGCACACCCGAAACAACCGATGAAGAAAAGGATACGATTGTAAAACCTGCTGCTATTATTGAAATACTCTCTCCCACTACAAAATCATACGACAGAGGCGATAAGTTTAATCTTTACCGTCAGATACCTACTCTACAGGAATATATATTGATTGACTCCGAAACGGTTTCGGTAGAACATTTTGTTAAACAAAATGTGAACGAATGGAAACTCACTGAAATTAAAGATATTTCCAAATCCTTTATCATAAAAACGGTAGATATACCTGTTACTTTACAAGAACTTTACATTGATATAAAATTTTAGCCACACCTACACAGGCTTTCCAAATTATTGCTGAACAATGATATGCTGTTGAACGGAGCGTCGCAAGGGACGATCAATCAGGGCTATGCAGCCGGTATCAAAAAAATATTTACTTATATAACTTATAAGCAAACTATTTTACTAACTGTTATCTTGCAGCATAATTACAAAAATTTGTATGGTTAACGCATCCATAATTACCATTGGCGACGAACTTTTAATTGGCCAAACCATTGATACCAACAGTGCTTTTATTGCGCAGGAACTTAACAAAATTGGCGTTTGGGTAAAACGCAGATTGGCTGTGGGTGATGTGTACGATGATATTTGGCAGGCGTTGGACGAAGAAAAAAAACAATCGGATATTATTATTATTACCGGTGGATTAGGCCCAACCGCCGACGATATTACCAAACCTTTATTATGTAAATATTTTGGCGGCAAACTGGTAGTGAATGAAGAGGTATTAGCACATGTAAAATATTTATTTGAAAAAATATACAATCGCCCCGGACCCATTTTAGAGCGTAACATGAAACAGGCCGAAGTGCCGGATAACTGTACTGTATTGCCCAATGCATTGGGTACAGCACCGGGTATGTGGTTTAATGTGGATGGCAAAATATTTATATCGTTACCAGGTGTGCCGCATGAAATGAAGGGTTTAATTACTACTGAAGTGTTACACCGTTTACAGGAAAACTTTACCATGCCGGCAATTGTACATGAAACTATTTTTACGGCAGGCCAAGGCGAATCGGCTATTGCTGAAATACTACTTGACTTTGAAACCAATTTACCTGCAGATATAAAACTAGCTTATTTACCAAGCTATGGTATGGTTAAGTTACGCTTAACCATTACCGGCATTAATAAAATGGCCTTGCAGGAAAAACTGCAACCATACTATTTACAATTACAGGAACTGGTGGCGCCGTTTTTAGTATCGGCAAAAGATGAAGGCCTGGAAGTAGTAATTGGTAACTTGTTAAAAGCATCGGGCAAAACAATGGGTACGGCCGAAAGCTGTACAGGTGGTTATATTGCTCATTTAATTACCAGCATTGCCGGTTCATCCGCTTATTACAAAGGCAGCGTTGTTAGCTATGCAAACGAGGTGAAACAAAACCTATTGCAAGTAGATGAACATACTTTACATAGCGTTGGTGCAGTAAGCGAAGCAACCGTAAAACAGATGGTAGCCGGTGCTTTAAAAACCTTAAACGTTGATTATGCAGTGGCTACGTCGGGCATTATGGGGCCTGATGGCGGCTCACCGGAAAAACCCGTTGGTACGGTGTGGATTGCAGCCGGAAACAAAAACGAAATAGCCGCTATAAAGATTAGCCTGCGTTTTGGCAGGGAGCGAAACATTCACCTGGCCGCTATGAATGCGCTTAATTTTTTACGAAAGTTTATTTTAACTAACAGTTGATAGTATGAATTAGGGCCAAATCATTACCTTTGGCCGGTTAAAAATTGCTTGTTATTCCGGTTACGTACTTTTGCATTTACCGGCTTGGTTAAATTAAGCGGGTTTTATGCCTGTTTACCAATAATGATAGGCTACATTTTACAGATAGAATAATAAGAATATTATGGCGATAGTAGAACTGATAATGCCTAAGTTAGGCGAAAGTATAATGGAAGCAACCATTTTAAAATGGCATAAACAACCGGGCGATACCGTTAAACTGGATGAAACCGTGTTAGAAATTGCTACCGATAAAGTGGATAGTGAAGTACCCAGCACCGCTGCCGGCGTAATAGAAGAGCTTTTATTTAAAGTGGACGATGTAGTGCCTATTGGAGCTACAATTGCTAAAATACGTACCGAAGGAGCTGCCGCCGCTACAACTACGCCAGCCCCTACTCCGGTTGCCGAAAAAACCACACCAGTTACAAGTGCACCAGCACAACCTGTTGCTGCTAGTGCCGGAACGGTTAACCCTAATCGTTTTTACTCGCCATTGGTATTAAATATTGCTGCCAGCGAAGGTGTAAGCATGAGCGAACTGGAAAAAATTCCGGGTACCGGTAGCGAAGGCCGCGTAACTAAAAAAGATATTTTACAATACGTAAGCGATAAAAAATCCGGTAAAGTTAATGTAGCAGCCGAAGCCGGCGCTTCATTGGCAGATAACAGCGATACCATTGTGTTGCGTAATCCAGAGCCTGCTAATACAGCCGCTAAACCACAGGAACAATCACCTGTTGTTTATCAGGGCAATGTAGAAATTATTGAAATGGACCGTATGCGTAAGCTTATTGCCGAGCATATGGTGCGCAGCAAACATACCAGCCCCCACGTAACCAGCTTTACCGAAGCTGATGTTACTAACCTGGTACACTGGCGTGATAAAGTGAAATCATCATTTGAAAAACGTGAGAACAGCAAAATAACCTTTACGCCTTTGTTTGTAGAAGCAGTAGTTAAGTGTATTAAAAAGTTCCCGTTAATCAATTCATCATTGGATGGTGATAAAATAATTGTAAAAAAAGACATCAACATAGGTATGGCCACTGCCCTGCCAAGTGGTAATTTAATTGTTCCGGTAATTAAAAATGCCGATCAGTTAAACCTTGTAGGTTTAAGCAAAAAAGTAAATCAATTGGCGGACAGTGCCCGTAACGGCAAACTGAAAGCTGATGATACCCAAGGCGGTACATTTACCCTTACTAATGTGGGTACTTTTGGTAGCTTAATGGGCACGCCTATTATTAACCAGCCCCAAGTGGCTATTTTGGCTGTTGGTGCTATTAAAAAACGTCCGATGGTTATTGAAACTCCACAAGGAGACAGCATCGCTATCCGTCACATGATGTATTTAAGCATGAGCTACGACCACCGTATTGTAGATGGTAGCCTGGGAGCCACTTTCTTAACAGCAGTTGCCAAAGAGTTGGAAAACTTTAACCCTGACAGAGAAATCTAATTTCTACAACGCACTTATATTTTAAACCCCGGTATTATATGCCGGGGTTTATTTTTACACAGAATCATTTTAGTATTGTTGCTATATATAACTTTGCACGTTCAAGTAAAAAAATCATGTCATCAGGCAACGGCTCGGGTAAACTCAACGTAAAAAAATCAATTCCGGTAATTAAGTTTTTTATTCTGTTATTGGCAATTGGCACAAGCCAGTTGACTATAGCACAAAAAAAAGATTTTGGCTCATGGAATGTAATTAACACCCGCCTGACACTTGCGCCTAAGTTCGAAATTTTTAACGAACTGCAACTTCGTTCACAATCGTTTTACAACAACCACTTTTACTATGAGGTAAAGGGTGGTATATCCTACTTCATCGATAAAAACTTTTCTTTTTTAGCAGGTATTGGTAAGTATGTAACTTATACCGATCCGGGAAATTTTACCAAACCCGTATCAGCCAATGAGTTCAGGTTTTGGCAACAGCTTACCATGAACAATTATCTTAAGCGTATAAAATTTGAGCATCGTTACCGTGTAGAACAACGTTGGTTTGATACCGGCTACCGCAACCGCTTTCGTTATCGTTTAAATGCTGCCGTACCTATTAACAAGAAAAAAATTGAAGCAAAAACTTTTTATGTAGCAGCCTTTGAAGAAATTTTCTTAACCAACAAAGCACCTTATTTTGAACGTAACCGTTTCTTTGCCGGTGTAGGTTATCAAATTTCGCAGTACGTTGGTATACAACCCGGGTATGTTTATCAATATGATTTCCGTAATAATGTTGGTGCCGGCAAACACTTTTTCCAACTTACTTTAATGATAGATATTGACGGCAACAAAAACCCCAACGAACGTATTCCGGGTAACTTGGATTAGAGGCCTAAGTATATTTTTTTGTTGACCGGCTGCATTACTACTATCACCGTCTGTTGTGTCACTCACTTGTACGTTCGGTAATTCTATTGAGCATTGTGCAAAAGCAAAACTGGTACTGGTAAAACCCTATAACAAAAAAAGACGCCAGCATGGCGTCTCTACTAAACGATCAGAGGGCTTCGTCAAGCTGTTAATGACAAGTGCCTAATTTGTTGAAAGTCAATGTCACCCTGAGCTTGACGAAGGGTTATGTAACACAATAAAAAAAGTCTCACTGGGCTTCGTCAGGCTCAGCCTGACAAACTTCTT
>PJTT01000099.1_pt1 | contig 151821 bp, 134 predicted proteins | sample 1512261 | NCBI WGS metagenome assembly PJTT01 (sample SAMN08177685, study PRJNA422409) | Soil metagenome, whole genome shotgun sequencing project. | isolation source: Soil (2) enriched on wood chips | place: USA: Madison | collected 2015-01-15 | reverse complement strand
TTGCGAAAGCCCCGGTTGCCCTCTAGGTAAGCGGTGATAGCCGTGAGCTTGAACTGCTCTGTGTATTTACCCATAGATCCCCCACGGGTTGGATTGGTGTCCAACTTCTTGGGGGCAGTCCAGATTTGCTGCCGGGATCAGAAAACGCGCGATCCCGGCGGGAGCGAGTGCTGCGACGCAGCCTTGCCTTCAAGCGATCAGTGCCTGCCACTCGACCCGGCTTTGCGGGTCCAGGGTGAACAGCGCCGCGCCACGGCTGTGCCCGGCGTTGTAGAACGGGTCCTGCACCTGCGGTGCACAGGGCAGTGCGTCCAACCGGCCATGGCGCACCACCTGGGCCTGGGGCGTCCAGACCACCATCAAGCCGAGCCCGGATACACTCAGGCAGGCAGCCACCTGGGCAGCGCGAATGCTCGCTGACTGCTCATCCAGCCCGCCCAGGGCCCGCAGCACTTCGGCCCGCACCATCAGGCAACCGGACACGGCCGATACGTTGTGCTCCACCTGCAAACGCTGCAGGTAGCCCGGTGCATCCTTGGCCACCCCTTGGAAAGCCGGGCGAATACCCGCCTCGCCCGCCAGCACCAGTCCGGCCTCGGCCACCTTGCCGTCGCTGCCAAGCAGCTTGCCGCCAACCACCCCAACCTCCGGGCGCTGGGCCTGGTTGAGCAGGCCTTCCAGCCAGTTGGCATTGAGCACCTCAGCTGCACTGTCGAGCATCACCAGATACTCGCCCTGCGCCTCGCGGCTGGCCAGGTTGAGCATGGCGACCGGCGCCATGGCCTGCTCGCTGCGGATAACCCGCACACGGCTGCCAGCAGCGACCAGGCTGGCCAGCCATTCGCGTAACTGCGGCGACTGGCTGGCGTTGTCGGCGATGACGATCTCGTGGTTCTGGTAACGCGTGCGCTGCAGCACGCTGACCAGACACGCCTGCAATTCTTCGGCATTGTCCTGGCAGTGCAGGAGAATCGAAACCGACGGTCGCTCGGCATGCCGATAGTCGATCTGATGAGTGCCCGGGTGCACCGAACCCACCGTGGCAGCATAGCCACGCTGAGCCAAGCGACGGGTCAGCACCGCCCGCTCCTGGTCCTGGCTGTCGAGCGCTGGCGCGTCACAGATCAACAGAGGCTCGGCAAGGTGGGCCAAGCCGGCCAGGCCTTCATCACCGATCATGCGTAGCAGCAGGTCGAATTCCAGCGCCAGCGGGTACTGACTGTCAAAGCCACCTGCCGCCAGCAGCAGATCACGGCGCAGCAACCAGTGACGCGCCATCACCCCCGGCACGCTCTGCAGCAGGTCGAGACTGGTGCCAGGCCGCAGTACTTCACGCAGACGACCGTCAGCCTGCACCTGCACCTCATCCATGGCTACCGCGCGAATGCCTTCGGCACCCAGCAGTTCGAGGCTGGCCCGTAGCAAGCCGCTGGCGGTGAAACGATCGCCCGCTTCGGCCAGCACCACCCAGTCGGTATCCAGCTGGGCGACCGCCTGGTTGATCTGGCGAACGTAATCTTTCGTGTCGGCCTTGACGAAGTGCACGGTCTGCCCGGCATTGGTCGCCATTGGCAGGTCGCCACCGGTCAGTACCACCACCTTGAAGCGGCGGCACGGTCCGGCCATCAGGCTGTCGAAGGTGGCCTGCAGCTTGTCCATCTGCGCGCCCAGGTCGAGCAGCACGATACCGAAGCTTGGACCACCGTCGGCTGCAGCCAGACGCTGCCTGGCCAGGCTTGACTGCTCGGCGTCAGGCTTGCGCGCCTCCAGCCAGTTCAACAACTGGCCGGAAGGCAACGATGCGAGCAGCGCCTGGCTATCATAGCTCGGCAATGCCTCGAGCCGGGCCAGCCAAGGCCGCAGCGGTGCGGCCTCGGCCTCGTCGCCGGCCGCTTCCAGCGAGGCCAGCAGGCGCTCCACCACCACCCGGTTGAAAGGGCTCAGCGCCAGTGCCTGCCACAGCCGCGCGCGGATGGTGCGCTCGTTGTCATTGGCATTGACCTGCATCAGCGCCTGCTGACGCACCAGGATAGCTTCGAGCTCACGCAGCTGGAGGCGCCCGCAAGGCATGGCATGGATAAGGAATTCCAGTTGCGCCAGCAGGTCGAACATCGGCTGGTTGTAGAACGGCATTTCGACGAACTGCTGCTTGCCGAAGATGCGCAATGGCTCGGGGGTTGGCACGTTCCAGCGCGAGGTGACAATCATGCAGCCATGCAGGGCACGACCACTGAGCAAACCCTCGGCCATGGCCTGGAAGCCTTCCAGCGCCACCTGTTGCACCTGCTCGGCTCCCAGGCAGCTGAGGGCCGTCGGGATCGACGCGAGGAACGCAGCGAAGCGCTCACGCTCCTGGCAACTGCGCTCGTCGCGGTTGGCCAACACGGTGAGCACGTTGGTGTTGTGGTCCGAGCCGCCCAGGTTGGCTTCACGCACTGCGTACGGAATCGGCAGGATACGCGCCTTGGCATTGGCCAACAGGTAGAAGGTGTGGCCAATCTCCTGCCACTCGAAGCTGGTGCCCGCCGGCAGCAGTGCGTACCACTGCTGCAGCAGGTCGGTGCGGGTAACCGCATAGAATGGCGGCAGGAACTGGCCCATGAACTCGACCAGACGTTGGGCCGGGTCGTCGCTGCAATAGTCTTCCTGCACGCGTTTGTCACGCCGGTAGAAGTGCACCTCGGTACCGTGCCCCACGTACATCATGCCGTAGCCATGGCACACGCCGTAGTCCGGATGCTCCTCAAGGAACTGCACCGACCGGGCCATGCCATCGAACAGCAGGAAGTCGTCATCTGCGGCAAAGGTCATGAACGGCGTGCGGACTTCGTTCACACCATAGGCGAGCTTGTCCTGCAGCCCCTTGTAGGTGTACTGCGGCAGGTGGCGGTAATCCACCTGCGGGTAGTCCGCCTGCAGGGTGGCATCGGCCTGGCTGGATGAATCCAGCACGAGGATGCTTGCCGGGAAATCGCGATAGTAGTGCAAGGCCCGGCGCAGGAACGCCGGACGATTATGGGTGATCAACACCACGGTGAAACGCTCGCGCAGCGAGCGGTCGATGAGCGGGGTATCCTGAAGCGGCATGAAGACGTTCCTGCTGGTGACCTGGGGTGAGAATCAACGCACGCGGCGCAGATAGCCGTCCGGCGCCACGGTAAGCAGCAGCTTGTCCTGCACCTGACGGTCGATCTCGAAGTCGCGGTTCTCTTTCAGGTACTGCCACACGGCGGTCTTCGGGTTGTCCCCATGGCCCCATGGGCGGTCCGGGAAGAAGTCGGCCGGCATATCCTCGACCACGGTGTCCATCACCACGCAATAGCTGTCCACCGACACCAGCGGCGCATAGGCACGCAGCTCTTCGAGCACGTGGTCGTGGGTGTGGTTGGAATCGAGCACGACGATGACCTTCTTGCCTTCGGCCAGCTGGCGCACCTTGGCGACCATCTCCGGGGCGATGCTCGAGCCTTCGAACATGGTGATGCGGTGCGCCATCGGGTGCTCTTCGATGGCCTTGCGGTTGTGCGGGCGGATGTCGACGTCGATGCCCACCACCTCGCCATGGCCCAGCAGTTGCAACAGCGAAGCATAGTAGATGATCGACCCACCATGGGCGATGCCGCACTCGATGATCAGGTCAGGCTTGATGCGCCACACCAGTTCCTGCATGGCGATCATGTCCTGGGGCAGCTGGATGATCGGCCGGCCCATCCACGAGAAATGGTAGCTGTACTTGTGCCTGGCCGATTCATTGAACAGGTCACGCGCCAGACCCTGGAGCTTCTGGTCCTGGCCCTGGGCGGCGATCTGCTCGTTGCACTCGGCGAGGAAGGCCTGGTGGACGTTGTTGTTGTCAGTCATGGAAACGGTCTCTGCAAAGGTCATTGGAACGCGGCGTCATCGACCGCGTGATAGACGAAACGGTTGCCGGTGTCGCGGCGGATCTCATTCAGGTAGTTGGAGTTCATCACGAAGACCTGCGCACCGTCAGGCAGGCTCGACAAAGCCTCTTCGGGTGACGACACGCGCAAGCCGCTGAGTGGCAGGTAGCGGCCCTGCTTGGCCGGGTTGATGTCGATCACGTGGTCGACCTGCACCCCGGCACGCTGCAGGTACAGCGAATAGATCACGCCCTTGGACGATGCCCCCCAGATCGCCGCACCACGCCCGGCATGCTCGCGCAGCAACGCTTGGCCACGCTCAAGGCTGGCGCTGAAGCCTGTCGGCAACTGCAGGCGCTGGCCGTCGAAGGCCGGCATATGCAGGCTGGCCAGGTCGGCGACGATGTACAGGTACTGACCATTGAACAGGTGGCCGGCTTCCAGCACCTTGCCAAAGCAGCGGCGCAGGTCATTCAGGCGGAAGTAGTTGACGTGCTCGTAGAACAGGTCGAACCAGGCGCGGTGCTCGAGGATCCAGTCCAGGCACGGCACTTCGATGTAGATCAGGCCACCCTGGTTGGCATCGGCAATGGCCTTGAGAAACGCCAGCGGGTCGGCGATATGCTCCAACACATGGCGAAGCACCACGGCATCGGCCGACAGCCCCAGCTCACGGGTGAACGGCGCCTTGATCACATCCGGGTTGTCGCCTTCGTAGGCCGGGTCGATGCCGGTCACCCTGTGCCCGCGCTGGCGCAGCAACTCAAGGAAGTAACCCTTGCCGCAGCCCACCTCGATCAGGCGCTTGCCGGCAAAGTAGCGGGCGATCAGCTGTTCAACTTCATCCAGGTGACGCTGGAACGCCGGTGACAGGGCCTGCTCGTTCTGGTAGTCGCTGTCGTAGCTCAACAAGGATCCGTCGAAGGCCTGGTTGTACACCAGGCCGGTGCGTTCATCCTGGACCAGACACATGTCGCCACTGGCCGACGCCCGTGCGCTGGCGGCGTCGGCGAAGGTACGGTTCTGCAGCACGGGCAAGCCGGCGGCACGGTACAACTCATAGGCCATGGGGCGCTCCTTGGGCAGCCAGCAGTTGGGTGAGTCGGTCGGTCACGGCCCAGAACGCCATTGGCTCGTGGCTCGGATAGGGGTAATGACCAAGGTTCAGTACAAGATCGGCCCCGCGCTCGCGCAGGCGCTGCTCGACCAGGCTGCGCACCGCCACCGGCCGGCCGCTGGCGCAGTTGACCACCCCGGAATAACCGCCGCAGTGCAGCAGGCCGGCCAACTGGCGTGCAGCCTCGGTGGCTGGCTGGAAATCGCGTAGCTGCTCGCCACCGGACATGTCGAACACCGCAGCCTTGCTGTCGATGGCGCGGTCAAGCGCAGCCAGCAGGCTGTTGGGGTTCTGGCCTTCACCATGCAGGTAGAACAGCCGTGCCCATTGCAAGGTGAACGGCCGGTGCATCTGCAGTGCCAGGAGGAACTGGTGCAAGCTGTGCTTGGCCAGGCCATAGGGGTTGGCCGGGCGCGCCTGGCACTGCTCGTCCAGCGGGCCGCTCTGCATGCCGTATTCGTAGCAGGTGCCGGTGACCAGCACCTGCGACACGCCGGCCTCGACCGCATGCTTGATGAAGCGGTAGTCGGCCATCAGGTTCTGCTCCAAATGGAAAAGCGCCTGGTAGTTCGGCAACCCCGGCCAGGCCAGATGGGCCAGTGCATCGATACCGTCGCTCCAGCTGGCGACCTGCCTGGCATCCGCCAGCTGCAGGTCACCGGCGACGAACTGCACCTGGTCGAACCACGGCATGCTGCGCGCACGCTCCTGGTCACGCGCCAGGGCGCGTATCCGACAACCGCGGGCCAGCAACTCAGCCACCAGATGGCGACCAACGAAACCGGTGGCGCCAGTCACCAGCACATGCAACGCGGTCATAGCACGGTCAACTCGGGCACGGCGATGACGAAACGGCCGCCCCACTCCCGAATGCCGGCCTGCTGCTCGCTGACTTCGCGCAGCAGATTCCAGGGCAGCACCAGCACATAGTCCGGCTGTTCTTCGGCCAGGCGTTCGGGTGCCACCACCGGAATTCTGCTGCCGGGCAGGAACTTGCCCTGCTTGTGCGGGTTGGCGTCGGCCACCCAGGCCAGCAGGTCGGCCTTGACCCCGGCATAGTTGAGCAAGGTATTGCCCTTGGCTGCGGCGCCGTAGCCGACCACCCGCTTGCCGGTGGCCTTGGCATCCAGCAAGAAGCGCAGCAACTGCAGCTTGATGCGCTCGGCTGCAGGCGCAAGGGTTGCGTAGAAGCTGGCACGGCGCACACCTTGCTCCTCCTCCAGCGCCAGCAGGCGGGTGACGGCTTGTTCCACGGCACGGCGCTGGCCATCGGCGCGCTGCACGAACACCCGCAGCGAACCACCGTGGGTCGGCAGCTCCTGCACGTCGAAGACTTCCAGGCCGTTGCGCTGGCAGAGGATTTGCACCGCGGTCAGCGACAGATAGGAATAGTGCTCGTGGTACAGCGTGTCGAACTGGTGTTCGGCAATCAGCGATAGCAGGTGCGGAAACTCGAAGGTGGCCACGCCGGACGGTTTGAGCAAGGTGGCGAAACCGCCGAGGAAGTCATTGATGTCCGGCACGTGGGCGAGCACGTTGTTGGCCGCCATCAGGTCGGCGCCCCACCCCTCTGCCAGCAGTTGCGCGGCCACTTCGCGGCCGAAGAACACTTCGCGGATCTCCAGGCCCTTGGCCCGTGCTGCGTCAGCGGTGCTGCGGGTCGGCTCGACGCCCAGGCAGGGAATGCCGCGCCGGGCCACGTACTGCAGCAGGTAGCCATCGTTGGCGGCAATCTCCACCACGCGACTGTCGGCGCCCAACACGAAGCGCTCGGTCATGCTCGCCACGTAGGCCTCGGCATGGGCCAGCCAGGAGCTGGAATAGGAGCTGAAGTAGGCATAGTCGGCGTCGAACAGCTGCTCGGCGCGGGTGTAGTCCTCGGTCTGCACCAGCCAGCATTGCTCGCACACCGCCACTTTCAACGGCACCCACTGCTCGGCCTCGGCCAGTTGCTCGGGGCGCAGGTAGGCATTGGAGGGCGGCGAGGTGCCCAGATCGATCAACGGCAAGTGCAGGGCGCTGCCACAACCACGGCAATTCATACGGTCACTCCGGTAAAGCGGTCGTCCAGCCAAGGATGCATCTCATCCCGGGCCGAGAGGTTGATCACAGGCAACGGCCAGGCGATTGCCAGGCGCGGGTCGAGCACCGACAGCCCGCCTTCGTGTTCCGGGGCATAGTCGGCGCTGTGCAGGTAGAGCAGCTCGGCGTCGTCACTCAGGGCCTGGAAGCCGTGGGCAAAGCCGGCCGGCACCAGCAAGCTGCTGCCCTGCCCGGCCTTGAGGTGTTCGGCATGCCAGTGCAGGAAAGTCGGCGAACCGGCACGCAGATCGATCACTACATCCCACACCTCACCCTGCAGACAGGTGATGTACTTGCTCTCCGGCTGCGGCCCGGCCTGGTAATGCAGGCCACGCACGCTACCGCGCTCGCGGGTCAGCGATCGGTTGATCTGGCGGATGTGGAACGGCGCGCCGAAGCGCTCCAGGCTGTCTTCGCAATACAGCCGCGAAAAGGCGCCACGGGCGTCTTCGACACGGCGATGTTCGATGCGAGCCAGGCCCGGCAACGGCAAGGGGTGCAGGCTGTACTGGCTCACAGCGACTCCTGGTACAGGCTCAGCTGGGTGAGGCTGACCGCACGCATGTCCATGCCCTTCTGCCAGGCGAGGTGCCAGCCCAGGGTCCGCTCCAGGCATTCGTTGAGCGTCCAGCGCGGGCGCCAGGCCAGCTGCTGGCGGGCACGCGAGCTGTCCAGGCGCAGCAGCCCGGCTTCGTGCAGGTCGCTCTTCTCGAAGTTGACGCCGGGTGCCTGCGGCCATTGGCCGGCCAGCAACTGCACCACTTCACCGACGCTGCACATGTCATCGTCACCGGGGCCGAAGTTCCACGCGCCGGCAAAGCGCGGGCCCTGCTCGTACAGGCTGGCCGCCAGTTGCATGTAGCCGGCCAGCGGCTCCAGGGCGTGCTGCCAGGGGCGCACCGCCTGGGGGAAGCGCAAGGTCACCGGCTCACCGGCGGACCACGCCTTGAGCACGTCGGGGATCAGCCGCTCGGGTGAGAAGTCGCCGCCGCCGAGCACGTTGCCGGCACGCGCCGTGGCCAGGCTCAGGCCATGCTCGGCATGGCGCTCGGCCGGGAAGAACGACGCGGCATAGGACTGCGCAAGGATCTCGCAGCAGGCCTTGCTGCTGCTATAAGGGTCGTGCCCGCCCAACGCTTCGTTCTCGCGATAGGGCCAGGCCCATTCCTGGTTGGCGTACACCTTGTCGGTGGTAACCACCACGCAGGCACGCACGCCGCCGGCCTGGCGCACCGCTTCGAGCAGGTTGAGGGTACCCATGACATTGGTCGAATAGGTGCCCAGCGGATCGCGGTAGCCTTCGCGGACCAAGGGCTGGGCTGCCAGGTGCAGGACGATTTCCGGCTGCACTTCGGCGACCAGTTCCAGCAGCACACCCAGGTCGCGCACGTCGCCACGGCGGTCATCGATGCCCTCGCCTACCCGCGCTAGCTCGAACAGGCTCGGCTCGGTCGACGGGTCAAGGGCAAAGCCGGTGACCTGGGCACCCAGGCTGTGCAGCCAAAGCGCCAGCCAGCTGCCCTTGAAACCGGTGTGGCCAGTGAGCAGGACGCGCTTGCCGGCCCAGAACGCAGGGCTCAGGCCCACTGCTTCCATGGCGCCTCCCCACTGATCCACAACTGCTCCAGGTGGTTCTTGTCACGCAGGGTGTCCATTGGGTGCCAGAAGCCTTCATGGGCGAAGGCATGCAGTTGCCCCTCGCAGGCCAGGCGCGATAACGGTTCGGCTTCCCATGAGGTGGCATCGCCATCGATGTACGGCAACACTTCAGGCGACAGCACGAAGAAGCCGCCATTGATCCAGCCGCCATCACCGCGTGGTTTTTCGGTGAAGCCCAGTACCTGGTCGCCATCACGTTGCAAGGCACCATAGCGGCCTGGCGGCTGCACGGCTGTGACCGTGGCGAATTTGCCGTGGGCATGGTGGAAGTCAACCAGCGCGCCGATGTCGATGTCGGACACGCCATCACCATAGGTGAAGCAGAATGCCCGCTCCCCTTCCAGGTAGCGCGCGGCGCGGCGCAGGCGGCCACCGGTCATGGTCTCCTCACCGGTGTCGACCAGTGTCACGCGCCATGGCTCGCTGTAGTTCTGGTGCACGTCCATTCGGTTGGCGCGCATGTCGAAGGTCACGTCGGAGGTGTGCAGGAAGTAGTTGGCGAAGAAGTCCTTGATCGCGTAGCCCTTGTAGCCCAGGCAGATCACGAAGTCGTGGATACCGTGCGCCGAATACTGCTTCATGATGTGCCAAAGAATTGGCTTGCCACCGATCTCGATCATCGGTTTTGGCTTCAGGTGCGACTCTTCGCTGATGCGCGTGCCGAGACCACCCGCCAGAATGACTGCCTTCATCGATTTCCTCATGTACTTCGCGCCCCCGGACCACCAGGGTGAAGGATTTATGGCGATATCGATGGGGTATTGCAGGAAATGCGCCAACCTGCAAAAAAGCTGGGGCCGCTTTGCGACCCCAGTTGCTATCAGGCGAAAATCAGTCCGCCAACCAGCCCCACTCCCAGTGGCGCAGGTTGTCGTCACGCAGCACGAAGTCGCGCATCACCGCCTCACGCAACTCGTCACCCATGCGGTAGCTGGCCGCCGGGTCGGCCAGGTGCGAGCGGATCGCCTGCAGCCACTCCTCGGTGCTGTTGCTGTATACGCGCGTGCAGGGCAGGTAGCCGCGGTAGGCCTCGGTGTCGGTGCAGATGGTCGGGTAACCGCAGGCTCCGTACTCCAGCAGCCGCAGGTTGCTCTTGCAGTCGTTGAAGATGTGGAATTCCAGCGGCGCCAGGGCCAGGTCGAGGTTCAGGCTCGCCAGCTTGGCCGGGTAACGCGCCAGCGGCACACCCGGGTGGTACTCGTGGATGTAGGGCTTGAGCGCCTCGGGGCACATGCCGAAGAACACCCATTCCACCTCACCGGCCAGCTCACGCACCACCTCGGCGATGATCTCCAGGTCGCCGCTGTGGCTGGTACCGCCGCCCCAACCCACCCGCGGCTTGCTGGAAGCGCCACGGCGGCTGGCCGGCAGGTTCGTCCACAGGTGTGGTGCCAGCATGTTCGGCACCACCCGGATATCGTCATGCATGTCCGACAGCGCATTGGCCAACGCCTGGGTAGTCACCACCACCCGGTCGCACAGGCTGATGCCACGGCGCAGGTGCTGCTCGATGTCGGCTGGCTTGTTGCGCGCATGGGTGTTCTTTTTCGGCGCGCTGAGCACGTAATCGTCAATTTCGAAGATGCGCCGGGCATTGGAGAAGCGGGCGATGCGTTCAATGTCGCGCACCGAATCATCGTTATGCCGCAACTGCAGGATGATTACGTCCGGGTCCATGCGCGCCAGTTGCACCACGGTCGGCGACTCGTAGACCACACGCCCGACCACGCGCCCGGCGGCTTCCAGCTGTTTGAACGGCTGTTCGACCCGGTAATGGCCCACCGCACTGTCGTTGATCGGCAACCCCAGCACCGACGGCAAGGCCCGGGCGCACAGCGGGCTCCAGCTGCCACGCAGGCTCGGCTCGAGGCTGAAGTCGCCGCTGGCCAGCCCCAGGTTGGGGTTATATGCCGGGTCGCGGACCACCTTGCTCAGCCAGCGCTCGCAGAACACCTGCTGCTGTTCCAGCAGCGCGTCCTGGCCAAACCCATCGCTTGTGGTCGTCGCTTCCCGCTTGAGCAGCACGGCATAGGGCGTGCCGACCACCAGGTAACCGCGCGCCCCCGCGCGCAGGCACAGGTCGAGCTCGGCCATGCCTTGGCTCAGCGGTTGGGCCCCCAGCCCCCCCAGCTCTGCGAACACCGCCTTGCGCACCATCAGGCAATCGCCGCCGACAGCGCTCCAGTCCTGTACCACCTGCAAGCGTTGCAGGTAACCGCGCGACTGCGCATCTTCCCCGGCGAACGCCGGGCCGGCCACGCTGGAAACCCCCAGCACCCGGCCCGCTTCGACCACCCGCCCCTGGGCATCGACCAGCTTGGCGCCGACCACCGCCACCTCCGGGCGCTGGGCATGCTGGAGCATTTCGTCCAGCCACTGGCCGTCGAACACCTGCACGCTGGCATCGAGCAACAACAGATAGTCACCGCACGCCTGGGCTGCAGCGGCATCAAGCAGCTGACTGCGCGAACCGCCGAGCTCCCGGACTACGCGCAGCATGCCTGCACCGAGCTCGCTCATGGCCTGCAGCCAGCCGTCCACGTCGGCCGCCACGGCCGGCCCGGCCACCAGTAGTACCTCGTAGCGGCCATAGGCTGTGCGCTCGATCAACCCTTCGACACAAGCCTGCAGGCCTGCCAGGTCACTGCCGACAGGAACGAGGATCGATACCTGCGGGGTGCCGGCATGCAAGTAGTCGACCCGATTGAGCAAAGACAGGTCGTCATGCCGGATCCGATGCGCCACGCCCAGCCGCTGCAGATGTGCAGCCAGCACCGGTTCGCTCTGGGCGATCACTTCCGGCAGCGACAGCCAGCTGGCGAAGCTGAACTCCGATTGCACCTGGATTTCGGCAATGTGTTCGATCACCTGCAGGCCACGGGTTTCGACCAGGCGCCAGAGCAGGTCATGCGGTGCCAGCTCGGCAAAGCCGGCATCGAAACCACCGAGATCGAGAATCGCCTCGCGGGCGAAGGCCAGGGTGCGGCCGACATAGGGGTAACTACGCAACAGATCGAGGTTGAAGTCCGGCTTGAACACCGGTTCGCCCGGCTGGTCATCGAGCCAGGCCCCTTCATCGCTGTAGGCGCATGCCAGGTTGGGGAACACCGCGGCACGTTCGGCCAGCAGCAGAATGGCCGACTCGGCGAGCCGGTCACCGGCACGCAGCAGGTAGATCCAGTCGGCGTCGTGCAACGAGGCCAGCAACTGGTTCAACTGCTCTGGCCAGTCGCTTTGCAGCGGCTGGTGCACCAGCGGGATCGGGCTGGCTGGCACGGCATCGGCCAACACCACGCACGCATGCACCGGATACAACTGCCCGGCCAGGCTGTCGAGGGTGCGCCCCAGGGCCTGGGCGTCACCTTGGGTATCCAGCACCACCGGTACGATGCGCGGCTGACGTGGCCAAGCCGCTACCGCCTGGGGCAGCAACCCCCGTTGCACGTCGCTGAAGCGGCGCGCCGCCAACCACTGCTGATAAAGCTCGGCATAGCTTTCGCACTCGCTGCCCACCCGACCACCCAGGCGGGTCTGCCAGTTGCTGATGATCCGTGCCACACACAACTCCTGCCATTGTCGCGGCTGCTGCTGTGCCTCGGTCAGTGGCACGTAGCGCACCCAACCACTGGCGGGCGCGGCTTCACCGCTGCGCGCCGCGAGCATCTGCATCATCCAGCGCCACTCCTGCGGTGCGGCCTGGACCAGCGCCTCCTGCTTGCTCAGGCGCTGCGGGTGCAGCCGTTCGATCAGGCCCGGCTCACTGAGCATGACCATGTTGCCGCGACGCATCAGGCAGGCGAACAGCGCCAGGTCCAGCAGCGCGACGAAGCTCAGGCTATCGCTGGTGAGCGCCTGCAACCACTCCAGTGCCTGCTCGCGGCGCATCAGCGCCGCCGAGAAATTGCCCAGGAAGTTCACTGGCCGCCCGTCGAGCATGGCCAGCATGTCTTCGCCCTTGAACAGGCTGTCGACATTGGCGAAGCGCGCATTGGCGATGCGCATCGGCAGGATGAAGTTGTTCTCGTCGCATAGCACACGCTGGGACAACACCAGGCCGACCTCGTCGTGCTCCAGCAAGGCCTTGGCCTGGTGCGTCACGCACTGCGGGAACAGGCGATCGTCGTCGCACAGCACCTTGACCAGTGCGCCCCGGGCCAAGCCCACCGCCTGCACCAGGTTGGCGACAAAACCCAGGCGCCGGCTGTTGCGCACGTAGCGCACGCAAGCGCGCAATTCGCCCTCGACAGCGTTGACGATGGCCTCGATCTCCTCGCCTTCGCTGTCGTCGCAGACCAGCACCTCCAGCGCCTCATAGGTCTGGCCAAGGGCGCTGTGCAAGGCCATGCTAAAGAACCGTGGGCTGTAGGCGGGGATGACAATACTGACGAGAGGCTTTTCGTTCACGTTGGCGACCTTGCAAAAAAAAGTGCGCCGCACCTGACGGTGGCGGCGCACGATTGGCTACGCATGCAGCGCTATCAGATGTAGTTGACCAGCGAAAGACCGGCGACCTTGGCATAGGCCTGCAACGAGGCCTGCAGCATGTTGGTCTGCATGGTCAGGCGGATCATCACTTCGGCCGGATCGCTTTCGCGGATCGAGCTCTGGGTCTTGGTGTTCTCGGCGCCCAGCGCCGAGTTGGTCTCGGCCTGAACATCCAGCGCCTGACCACGGCCGCCGATCGAGGCGATCGACGAGGTCACCTGGTTGGTGGCGCTGCCGATATTGCCGATGGCCGAATCCAGCGCGGCCTTGAAAGCCTGCGCGGCCGCCGGGTCACCGTCGATCGGGGTGCTCAGCGCAGCGCGTAGCTGGCTGATGGTGTCGAGCACATTCTGGGTCTGGTGGGTATTGACCTTGATGGCAAACGAGTCACCGGCACTTGGCGCTCCCGACAGGTCGAACTGCACGCCCAGCACCGTGGCGGTGGTGCCGCTCAGGGTACCCGTGGAGATCGGCCGGCTGCCGTCGCTGACCGGCGCGGTATACAGCTCGAAATCCGTGGCGCTGGTGAACTTGAGCACCGCGCCTTCGGGGAAGGCAGTCTTGTAGGCAGCCTGGTCGACCACCGAGGCACCGGTGACCTGGACCGACGAGGCATTACCCGGGCTGCGGGTGCTGCCGATCTGGTCCGCCTTGGAGGCCAGGCTGAAGGTGTGGCCGGCGATGGCAGCATCCGGATCGGCTTCATCACCGGCCTTGAAGCTGATGTCCAGGCGCAGGTCGACGCCACGGAAGCTGATTTCGGTGTTGTTGCCGTTCGGGTCGAACTTGCCGCCCTGGGTCGCCTCGAGGGTGACGTCATTGCCGCCGGCATCGGTGATCTTGAACTGTGTACTGCTGACGAACTCGATGCTGTAAGGCTCGCCACTGCGGAAGCGGTCGTTGTAGGTGGAACTGCCGGAGACCTGGCCGTTGGACAGGCTGACGCGGCCATCATCGGCGGCCGGCGCAGTCAGCCTGGTCTCGCTGCGACTGGTGTTCAGGGCCTGCTCGAACGCATCGTAGCCGGTTTCGTTAGAGGCCAGGCTGAGCATGTCGCCGACCTGCAACTTGAGCTGCGCCTGGTCCCCCTGGTAGGAGTAGGTGCCATCGGAATTGCGCACGTATGGCTGGGTATCACCCTTGGAGCCGGAAAAGAGGTACTTGCCGTCCTCATCCCTGCTGTTCATCAGAGTGAACAGTTGTTGCTCCAACGAGTCCAGTTCGGCGGCATTGGCCTTGCGGTCGTCGTCGGTGAAGCCGGCGTTTCCGGAGCTCACAGCCAGTTCGTTGACCCGCTGCAGGATGGTCCCGATGGACTTCAGTGTGCTTTCGGCAGTACCCAGGGCATTGCGCACATTGACGATGTTGTCGCCGTACTGTTCGAGCATGCTTTGTTGCTGCTCGAGTTGCAGCAGACGCGCGGCACCCACCGGATCGTCCTTGGCGGAGCGCACGCGAATGTTGTCGGTGGCCTCCTGCTGGGTCTTCACCGCGTTGGCGAAGTTGCGCTGATAGTTGGCCTGGTTGGTGTTGTAGAACTGCGAAGTGGAGATACGTACGCTCACGATCTACGGCTCCTTAAAGACTGTTGATCAGGGTGGCGAAGGTTTCCTGGGCCGCCTTGATGATCTGCGACGACGCGGTGTAGTACTGCTGGAACTTGATCAGGTTGCCGGTTTCTTCATCGACCGACACACCCGACAGGCCGTTGCGGCTGTCCAGTGCAGACGTGTGCAGTGCACTGGTCGCGTCGCTGTCCATCTGCGCCTGACCAGCTTTGCCGCCGACGTTGGAGACCAGCTTGGCGTAGGCATCGGTGAAGCTGATGCCCTTGCCGTTGGCGCCAACCTCGACCGTGGATTTGGTCTGCAGGTCGATCACCGACAGGGCGTTGCGGTTGTCCGCCGAGCCTGCGCCGGACAACGCCACGGTATAGCTGTCGCCATTCTTCGGTGCGCCGGAAACGCTCATCTCGAAGGTGAAATTGCCGCCCAGCGGGTTACCGCTGCCATCGACCATCGGCACCGACAGCTGCAGCTTGTTCTCCTGGCCCGGCACGATGGTGCCGCTGCCGATCTCGGTGCCCTTGGCGTCGTACATCTTGTAGGCCTGGGGCGAGCTGGTGTCGTCGCCGAACACCAGCTTGACCGGGGTTGAATATTTCAGGCCGGTCTGCAGTTGCGAACGCTGGGCGGCATCGTAGATGTCCATCTCCGAGGTCAGCGTCGGCTGGGTGATCACGCCGGTACCTTTGTTGCCCGAACCACTGGTAGCGGTCAGCGGCGAAGCCAGGGCCAGGCGCTTGGGGTCGGTAAGGACAGTCTCGATGCCTGCGGCCGCATTGCGGGTCGGGGTGATCTTGAAGCTGTCGCCAGCACTCAGGCCACCACCATTGAGCGACAGGGTGAAACCATCGATCACCGGAGGCGGCGTATCGGTGAGGTCGAAACTGCCCATGTCGGTGCCTTCAGGCAACTTGCGCACGCTGTAGCCAGTGGCGCTGGTGAACGTCACCTGGTAGTCGCTGGTGCTCAGCTTGCCGGTGTCCTTGATGGTCACATCGAGGTTGCCGGAACCGGCGCTGTTGCCGGTCTTGGCAATACTGCGCTGGCTGATGGCCGCGGCGCTGTTGATGTCACCGAACAGGGTGGCACCGAAGTCACCGTTCTTGTCGATGCCTTGGGCCAATTGGCTGTTGATCGCATCGGCTACCACCAGGGAGACGCGCCCCAACTCGTTGAGCGCGGGGTCGAGGGTTTCCTTGCGGTAGCGGATCAGGCCACCGAGCTCGCCACCGCTGGCGCTGCTGGTGATATCCATCTTGGTCGAGCCACGGTTGAGGATCAGGCTCATGCGGGTCGGGTCGGTAGCACTTGGCTCCACACCCAGGGTCTGGGTGGTCTTGCCCAACACCAGGGCCTGGCCATTTTTCAGGTAGATGTCGTAGTTGCCTTCACGCTCCACCACATCGGTGCCGATCAGCTTGCTCAGCTCACGCACAGCGCCATCGCGCTGGTCGAGCAGGTCGTTGGGCTGGCCGGAGATGGAACTGACGCGGGAAATCTGGTCGTTGAGATCAGCGATGGTCTTGGTCAGGCTGTTCACCTGATCGGCGATCGACACCATGTTGGCGTTGATGTTGCTGTTCTGCTGATTGAGCTGCGACGACAGGGTGTTGAAGCGCTTGGCCAGGGACTGCGCGCTGGTCAGCAGCAGTTGGCGCGAGGCGTCCTCGGTCGGCTTGGCCGCAGCATCCTGCATGGCGCTGAAGAAGCTTTTCAGGGCTGCAGTGATACCGGTGTCGCTGCTCGACAGGGCGGTGTCCAGTGGCGTGATCTGATTCAGGTACGAGCTGGCATCGCTGCTCAGCGAGGTGGTGCTGCGCAGCTGGTTCTCGAGGAACGCGTTGTACACCCGGCGCACATCGGCCAGTGTGGTACCGCTGCCGATGAAGACCTGGCCGACCTGCTGCCCGCCCTTGGTCTTCTGCACGTTCTGCTGGCGCGAGTAGCTTTCGACGTCGGCGTTGGCGATGTTGTTACCGAGGGTGTACATCCCCGATTGCGCGGCGCCAAGCCCCGACATACCAATGTTGATCAGACTCGCCATGGTTCCATGCCCTTAAAGTTTCGTTGCGGTACCGAGCATTGCGTAGTGCTCGTACGACTTCATCTGTCTTGCGATCTGCGAGATCTTGCTGGCGTAATTCGGGTCGGTGGCGTACCCGGCCTTTTGCAACTCTTGCACGAACTGCTCTGGTTTATCGGCGGCCTTCACCGCATCTTGATAGCGCGAATTGTTCTGTAACAGGCTGACCAGGTCGTGGAAGCTGTCCTGATAAGAGTCGTAGGAGCGGAACGCCGCCGTCTCCTTGACGAACTGACCATCGCGGAATTCGCTGGTGATTGCCCGCGCCTCACCGCCCTCCCAGTTGCCGGTTGCCTTGATACCGAACAGGTTGTGGCTGCTGCTGCCATCGGTGTTACGCATGACCGACTTGCCCCAGCCAGTTTCCAGGGCGGCCTGCGCCACCAGGTAGCGTGGGTCGATTCCGATGCGCTTGGCGGCCTGCTCGGCCATCGGCAGCATGGTGGCGACGAATTCGTCGCTGTCGGCAAATGCCTTTTTCGGTGCCAGCGGTGGCTGGGCCACGGCGCGCCCGAGGATGCGCAGGCCGTTGTCCGGCACGGCGAAGGCCTTGGCCACTTGCTGGCCGTCCCGGGCAGGCACGGCTGCGGTATTGGCGCTGGCCGCCGACGGCACGATGCCAGCCAGCAGGCGGTCGGTGAGCTTGCTCGGCAGCGCCAAACGCCGCGAATTCAGTGCGGCGACATCGTTGCGGGTGGCGACCGCCTGGACGGCGTGCACGGGCTCGGCCACCTTGTTGCCCCACAGTGTCGGCGCATTGCCCTCGATACGGGGGAACGGGCTGGTGTTGACCGGCGCGCTCTTGTTCTTCGACAGCTGGCGCACCAGCACGTCCTGCAGCCCGATACCGCCGCCCTCGCGGGACATGCTTACGGCCAACTGCTGGTCATACATGTCACGGTACTGCTTCACCGTCTCGGTGTTCATCGGGTTGTCGTCGGCCAGCACGTCGCTGGCCTTGCGCGAGGCCTTGAGCATTTCGCTGATGAAAAGCGACTCGAACTCCTGGGCCACCTTGCGCACGTTGGCATCGCTGTCACGGTCGCCATGCTTGAGCGCGCTCAGGCGATTGAGGTCGGTATAGGCACCGCTGTCGGCACTGCCGGAAACCAGGCTTTTGCTGCTCATCCGCGCCGTCCTCAGATCACGATCAGGTCGGCCTGCAAGGCGCCGGCCTGTTTCAGGGCTTCGAGGATGGCCATCAGGTCGCTGGGCGCTGCGCCCACCTGGTTCACCGCGCGGACGATTTCATCCAGCGTGGTGCCCGGGCCGAACTTGAACATCGGCTTGGCTTCCTGCTCGGCATTGACCCGCGAGCGCGGCACCACGGCGGTCTGACCATTGGAGAACGGCCCCGGCTGGCTGACGATCGGGTCTTCGGTAATGGTCACGGTCAGGCTGCCGTGGGTCACCGCGGCCGGCGACACCTTGACGTTCTGGCCGATGACAATGGTGCCGGTACGCGAGTTGATGATGACCTTCGCCACCGCCTGGCCCGGGTCGATTTCGAGGTTCTCGAGGATCGACAGGTAATCCACGCGCTGGCTCGGGTCCATCGGCGCAGTGACTCGCCCCGAACCGCCGTCCACGGCCTGGGCCACGCCTGGGCCGAGCAGGTCATTGACCTTGTCGACGATGCGCTTGGCGGTGGTGAAGTCGGGGCGGTTGAGGTTCAGGGTCAGGCTGTTGCCCTGGTTGAAACCGCTCGGTACTGCACGTTCGACGGTAGCACCGCCAGGGATACGACCGGCCGACGGAACGTTGACAGTGATCTTCGAACCATCACGGCCCTCGGCATCGAAGCCGCCCACCACCAGGTTACCCTGGGCCACGGCATAGACGTTGCCGTCGATACCTTTGAGCGGGGTCATCAGCAGGCTGCCACCGCGCAGGCTCTTGGAGTTACCGATCGAGGACACCGTAATGTCGACCACCTGGCCTGGCTTGGCGAACGCCGGCAGGTCGGCATGCACCGACACTGCCGCGACGTTCTTCAACTGCACGTTGCCGGAGCCGGCCGGCACCTTGATGCCGAACTGCGACAGCATGTTGTTGAAGGTCTGCAGGGTAAACGGCGTCTGGGTGGTCTGGTCACCCGTACCATTGAGCCCCACCACCAGGCCGTAACCGATCAGCTGGTTGGAGCGCACGCCAGAAATGCTGGCAATGTCCTTCAGGCGCTCGGCCTGGGCGCCGAAGGCACAGGACAGGAGCAGGGTTGCGGCAATCAGCTGCCTCAGGTTGAACATGGTCATCCGTACTCAGAAAGGCCAAAGCGGGCTGATGAAGAAGCGGTCCAGCCACCCGGGCTGGCTGGCATCGGCGAACGAGCCGGTACCGGAATAGGTGATACGTGCGTCGGCCACACGGGTGGACGGCACGGTGTTGTCCGTGGCGATGTCGTCGGCGCGGATCATGCCGGCAATGCGTACCAGTTCTTCACCGGTGTTCAGGGTCAGCCACTTCTCGCCGCGCACGGCGATGATGCCGTTGGGCAGCACTTCGGCCACGGTCACGGTGATGGAACCGGTCAGGGTGTTGCCCTGGGTAGCCTTGCTGTCGCCCTTGGTCGCGCGCTCGCCGCTGTAGCCGGCTTCCAGCGACAGGTCACCGCTGCCGAACGGATTGTTGGTGCTCGGCGTGCTGCCGAACAACGAGGTCAGGCCGATGTTCGCGTTGCTGTTTTTCTGGATCTGCGAGCCGGCGTTCTTGCTGGCCGACGTACGCTCGTTGAGGGTGATGGTGATGATGTCACCCACCCGGAACGCCTTACGGTCGCTGTACAGGTTCTGCTCGAAACCGGCCTGGTAGATCGAACCGTTGTTGGCCGCTGCCGGCAACGGGGTGCGCGGCAGTACCGGCGCGTAGTACGGGTCGTTGGGCTTGGGCGTCGGCGCGACGCAACCTGCCAGCAACACCGCCCCCCCCAGGGCGAAAACGGACAACAGACGATTCATGACGCTTACCTCACGGATACACCAGAGTGACTGGGCTTGGAGCTGCCTGCTTTAGAGCTGTTGAGTAACGAACGACAGCATCTGGTCGGCGGTGGAAATGACCTTGGAGTTCATCTCGTAGGCTCGCTGGGTGGTGATCATGTTCACCAGCTCTTCCACGGTGCTGACGTTGGAGTTTTCCAGGGTCTGTTGCAGGGTGGTGCCGAAACCGTTCAGGCCCGGGGTGCCGACTTGTGGCGCGCCACTGGCGGCGGTTTCGAGGAACAGGTTGTCGCCAATCGCCTGCAGGCCGGCCGGGTTGATGAAGTCGGCGGTCTGGATGTTGCCGATCACCTGCGCTGCCGGGTTGCCGGCGGTGGTAATCGACACGGTGCCGTCCTGACCGACAGTGAAAGTCTGCGCGTCGTTCGGCACGACGATGGCAGGCTCCAGGGCGAAGCCGTTGGCGGTGACGATCTGGCCGTCGGAGTTCAGGTGGAAGGTACCGTCACGGGTGTAAGAAACGGTGCCATCCGGCTGCAGCACCTGGAAAAAACCACGACCGTTCACCGCCATGTCCAGCGGGTTTTCCGTGGTTTGCAGGCTGCCAGTCTGGAAGTTCTTCTGGGTGCCGACAATGCGCACACCAGTACCGACCTGCAGGCCCGAAGGCAGCTCGCTGTCCTGGGTGGACTGCGCGCCTGGCTGGCGTTTGATCTGGTACAGCAGGTCCTGGAACTCGGCGCGATCACGCTTGAAGCCGGTGGTCGAGACGTTGGCCAGGTTGTTGGAGATGACCGTCAGGTTGGTGTCCTGGGCGGACAGACCGGTTTTAGCGACCCAAAGAGCCGGAAGCATGTAAGTTCTCCTCGTGCGCCTGTTTTACGGCACCCGTTCAAAAGTGATTAGCCGATTTGCAAAACACGCGCCATGGCTTCGTCGCCTTCCTTGGCCGCGTTCATCATCTTGACGTGCAGTTCGAATTGACGGGACAGCGCCAGCACCGAGGTCATTTCTTCCACGGCGTTGACATTGCTGCCTTCCAGGAAGCCCGACACCACCCGCACATTGACGTCGGCAGCTGCCGGCTGGCCGTCGCGGGTATGGATCAGGCCATCCAGGCCCTTGGTCAGGCCCTTGGTATCGGGGTTGACCAGCTTGATGCGGTCAACTTCAGCCATCACTCGCGGATCTTCCCCCATGGAGCGGATGCTGATGGTGCCATCGGCGCCAACTTCGACTTTTTGCTCAGGCGGAATCGCAATGGGGCCGCCGTTACCGATCACCGGCATACCGTTGCCAGCACGCAGTACACCGAGGGCATCGATGTTCAGGCTACCGGTGCGTACGTAGGCTTCGCTGCCATCTGGCGCCTGCACGGCAATGAAGCCCTTGCCGGTCACCGCCACATCCAGGTCGCGGCCGGTCTCGACCATCGGGCCTTCACTGTAGTCAGTGGCCGGGCGTTCAGTCATGGCAAAGGCGCGCGACGGAAAGCTGTCGCCGAACACCGGCATCGAGCGGGCCTGCTCCAGGTCTCGCTGAAAACCGTTAGTGGAAATGTTCGCCAGGTTGTTGGCGTGCGCCTTCTGCGCCAGCGCATTCTGGCTGGCGCCGGTCATGGCCACGTAAAGCATCTTGTCCACAGTCATCCTCCATTGCACTGGCGGTCGCTTGCCGCTCGCCGTTGCTATGCGAGCTACAAAGCAAGTTCCGAACCAACTTTCCAAAATCATGAAAAAGCCCGTGGATACGGGCTTTCAGAGGCTTTGCTCAAGTCGCGAACGCCGGTTATCCGGCGCCGGGTTGCCGATGGCGGCAAACTTGTACCCGCGAAAGGGCCGGTACAGCCTTCATCAAGGCTCGCGGCAACCACCATTGCTGTAGGGGCCGGCAAACTTCTTCCAGCCATCTCCCGGCGGCCATTGCGAGCAGACCAGGCGCCCATCCACCTGGCTTTCCCAGCGCCACCAGGGCGCGGTACCGGCCTGGGCCTGGTACAGGCAGAAAGCAGCAATCGATGCAACAAACAGCCTTTTCATGATCCCTCCGGCAACGACGACGAACCCCTTCACGACAAAGGGGTTCGCCTGCATACGCTCAGCCAGCGACCATCAGGTCATCTGAATGATGGTCTGCATGATGGTACTTTCGGTCGAAATGGTCTTGGCATTCGCCTGGTAGTTGCTCTGCGCCTTGATCAGCTCTACCAGCTCCTGCGTCAGGTTCACGTTCGAACCCTCCAGTGCATTGGACTCGATGGCCCCCAAGGTCCCGGTCTTCGGCGAATCGATGCCCGGAATGCCGGACGTGTAGGTTTCAGTCCAGCGGGTACCACCGATCTGCTGCAGGCCCTGCTCATTGGCAAAGCTGGCCAGGGCCACCTGGCCAATGGCGCGGGATTGCTGGTTGCTGAAGCTGGCGAACAGCACACCCGTCGAGTCGATGCTCAGGCTCGACAGAATACCGGTCGCGTAGCCGTCCTGGGACTGCGACATGCGCGCGGTCTCGGTGTTGTAGGAGGTGGTGCTGTTCATCGCCAGGCGCATGCCATCGGCATTGCCCGCCGCACCATTCGACGCCCAGTTACCTGCAGAGTCCTCCACCGCCGGAACCCAGCCGGTCATGGTGAAGGTGTTGTTGTTCACCGTGAACGAAGCGCCTGCCGGGTGCCCGGTGTTATCGGCAGTCATGCTGCTGACCGAACCATCGCTGTTGAAGCTGATGGTGCCGGTCAGCGGCACAGTGGAGGCCGGGTCGAACGGGTTGCGCCCGTCCACCAGGGTGTACATGGTCCACTCATTGGTGCCAGTCTTGCGATAGAACTGCTCCATGGTGTGCTCGTTACCCTGGCTGTCATACACCTTGGTCGGGAAAGACTTGGTGTAAGTCGTCTGATCGGAAGGATCGAACGGCAGGTTCGGCACCAACGTACCCGTACCATCGTCCACTTCCAGCGGGATGTCGGCAGCCGAAGAGTTCAGGTTGATGCCCTGGTCGATCAGGGAAGTTGCCTTTGGCTGCAGGGCCGACGTATCGATCTGCAGATCGGTCAGCACACCCCTCTGGATCTTGCCAGTCGAGTCAGCGGCATAGCCCTGCAGGCGCAGCCCGTCCGCGGTAACCACGAAGTTGTCCTTGCTGGCCTGGAAAGCACCCGCACGGGTGTAGACACGCGAGCCGTTATCGGACAGCACGAAGAAGCCCTGCCCCTGAATCCCCATGTCCAGCACGTTGCCGGTGGTGTTGACGTCACCCTGGGTGAACTGCTGGGAAATGGCCGCCAGGCGCACACCGTTACCCACCTGGTTCTTGCCCACGCCCAGGCGGTTGGAGCCTGCATAGACATCGGCGAACTCGGCACGCGACGACTTGAAGCCGTTGGTGTTGACGTTGGCGATGTTATTGCCGGTGACATCCAGTTGCTTGTTTGCTGCGTACAGACCGCTAAGGCCGATATTGAAAGACATGAACTCGCTCCTTTTGCCGCTCTAGCGGGCCTTAGATACCAATGGTTTGCACGTCGGAGAGGGACACTTTGCCAACGCCGGCGAGGTTGAGCACCATTTCGCCGGCAGCACTGAAACTGACGCTGGTCACCTTGGCTGGCAACAGCGTGTTCATCTGCACCGACTTGCCATCCACCGTGGTGCTGGCAGTGAAGGTATAGGTACCAGGGTCGACTTTCTCGCCACTATTGTTGGTACCGTCCCAGATGAAATCGGCGTAGCCGGCTTTCTGTTCGCCCAGCTCGATGGTCTTGACGGTATTGCCGTCCTTGTCCTTGATGGTGATCTTCGCTTCGCCGATGGCTTGCGGCACGACGAACTGCGCATTGAAGCTTTCGGCGGTATCGACCACTGCCTTGTCGTTCTGCACCACCACTGAACGCCCGACCAGCGACGACGCCTGCAGAGCCTGGGACGAGGCCATGGCGCTGGTGATGGAGTTGACCGATTCGTTCAGCGAGGTAATGCCTTCCAGGCTACTGAACTGCGCCAACTGGGCAACGAACTCACCATTGTCCTGCGGGTCCAGCGGGTTCTGGTGCTGCATCTGGGTGACCAGCAACTGCAGGAAAGCGTCCTTGCCGAGCGAGTCGCTACCGGTCTTGGATGCGGTGTCCGTGGTCTTCTTCGTACTGGTACCTACACCCGACGCCGCGAGCACGTCGTTGAGGTTCACACCGTTGGTATCGATTGCCATGGTCTGGTTTCCTTATCACTGACCGAGGGTCAGGACTTTCTGCATCATGGCCTTGGCCGTATTCATCAGCTCGGCGTTAGTCTGAAACGCGCGACTGGCAGAGATCATGTCAGCCATCTCCTCGACCACGTTAACGTTCGGGTAGTAGACGTAGCCGTCCTTGTTCGCCGCCGGGTGATTGGGCTCGTAACGGGCCTCCAGGTTGCTCTGGTCCTCGACGATGCCTTTTACCTGCACGCCCTGCCCTGCTTCGCCCTGGTCTTCGAACAGCGACTGGCTGCTGCCGGCCTGCGCGTCCTGAAAGGTAGTGGCGAACACCGGGTGGCGAGCGCGATAGGTCTGGTCGATGCTCGAGGACACGGTCTCGGCGTTGGCAATGTTGGAAGCAACGGTGTTCAGGCGCGTGTTCTGCGCACTCATGCCGCTACCGGCAATGTTGAAGACACTGGAAAGGGACATGGTCATTCTCCCCGCAGGGCCGAAACCAGCCCTTTGAATTTACTGTTGAGCAAGGTGAAGCTGGCCTGGAAGCCGACGGCGTTTTCGGTATAGTTCGACTGCTCGATCTGCGCATCCACGGTGTTCTGGTCGATCGACGGCTGCGTTGGCGTGCGGTACTTGAGGGTATCGTCAGCCATGGCCAGGCCCTCGGCCTCGATATGGCGGCTATTGGTACGCTCGAGACTGAAGCGGCCACCGCTCTGCTGCTTGTCGCTTTCGGCAGCGAGCACCGAGGCGAAGTCCATGTCGCGCGCCTTGTAGTTGGGCGTGTCGGCGTTGGCGATGTTGTTGGCCAGCACTTCGGCGCGCTGGGCGCGGAAGCCCAGGGCCTTTTCGTGAATACCAAGCGCCTTGTCGAAGCTGATGCTCATGTCGGGGAAACCTTCGGAGGTTGACCGGAATATCGTTGAGCAAGGTATAGCAAGGGCTGTGCCAACCAACGAAAAGCCCGGAAATACGGGCTTGCAGGGCGAGATGCTGTCAGAGTGATGCCAGAAAAGCGGCAAAGGCCTTCCGCCTTGGGTGGCGAAAGCGGCAATTGCCGGGCGGCAAAAGCGGCAAAACAAAAAATTGACGTCAGTGTTTTGCGATAGAGGTGTTGCGCCTATGAGATCGAGCGCCGCCCGCGCGGCGCTTCGCGGGACAAGCCCGCTCCCACATTTGTTGCAACGTGGCCATGCCTGTGAGATAGGCGTTGTCAGCCTGAATGCATGGCTTGAGACAGATGATGCAGCAGCAATGCCAACTCAGAAATCTAGTCAACCCACCAAGGCTGGCAACCATGGCCTGACAGGTTCGGCACGTTGCAATAGATGTGGGAGCGGGCTTGTCCCGCGAAGCGCCGCGCGGGCGGCGCTCGATTTCACAGGCGCAGAAAGCGTCAAGGCGAACACTCGCGAAGCGCCGCGCGGGCGGCGCTCGATCTCACAGACGCAACAAACCTTGACCCCGCCCCTACTTCGCCTGGTAGATGATCCCCGGGCTGCACTGCACCATCTGGTAATGGTCCGGCAGCCCATTCAGCGCCTCGGAAGCCCCGAGGAACAGATACCCACCCGGCTTCAAGGTGCTGTGGATACGCAACAGGATGTCCTTCTTCACCTGCGCCGAGAAGTAGATCAGCACGTTGCGGCAGAACACCACATCGAACTTGCCCAGGCTGGCGTAGCTGTCGAGCAGGTTGAAGGCGCGGAACTCGACGCGGCTGCGAATCGCCGGTTTTACCGCCCAGCGCCCCGGCCCCTTGGTGTCGAAGTAGCGCTGCAGGCGCTCCTGGGATAGGCCACGGGCAATCGCCAGGCTGTCGTATTCGCCGGTCTTGCAGTTGGTCAGCATGGTGCCGGACAGGTCGGTGGCAACGATCTGCGCCCCCATCTTCAACTGGCCGAGGTTGCTGCGCTCGAACTCGTCGACAGCCATCGAGATGGAATACGGCTCCTGCCCCGACGAACAGGCCGCCGACCACATGCGCAGGCGCTGGCCGGGATTGTTGCGAATGAACTCGGGGATGACCTTGTTCTTCAGCACCTCGAACGGGTAGGTATCGCGAAACCACAGGGTCTCGTTGGTGGTCATGGCATCGACCACCTGCTCGCGCAAGCCGCCACGCGGCTGGACCTGGATGCGCTGCACCAACTCGCCCAGGCTCTTGATGCCCTGTTGCTCCATCAGCTTGTTGAGACGGCTGGAAACCAGGTACTGCTTATTCTCGCCCAGCAGGATGCCACAGGCTTTCTCCAGGAATACCCGGAACTGTTCGAAATCCAAATTACCCGTAGACACTACTGCCGCCTCTTTTCAATCACTGGTGCCGGGGACCTGCCCCCGGCGGCTTCAATGCGTTGCCTTGATCCGGTCGACCACCCGCTGGGCCAGGTCGTCCGGCTTGAACTTGGCCAGGAAGTCATCGGCACCGACCTTCTTGACCATCGCCTGGTTGAACACCCCGGAAAGCGAAGTATGCAGGCAGATGTGCAATTTTTGCATACGAGGATCGCTGCGGATCTCAGCCGTTAGCGTATAGCCATCCATTTCCGGCATTTCAATGTCCGAGATCATCATCAGGAACTCTTCTTCCGGCTTCTTGCCCTCGTCCACCAGCTGGCGCAGGTAGTTCAGGGCCTGACGACCGTCATTGAGCGCCACCACCTCGACCCCCACGGTCTGCAGGCAGCGGCTGACCTGCTTGCGCGCCACCGACGAATCGTCAACAGTGAGCACCCGCAGCAGCACGGCCTTGTCCTGCACCTCGGCATCGATCACCCCGTCCGACACCGACTCGGACGACGGCGCCACTTCGGCCAGCACCTTCTCCACATCGATGATCTCGACCATGCGGTTGTCCACCCGGGTAACCGCGGTCAGGTAGTGGTCGCGGCCGGTGCCCTTGGGTGGCGGATGGATCTCTTCCCAGTTCATGTTGACGATGCGCTCCACCGAGTGCACCAGGAAGCCCTGGGTCTTGGTGTTGTACTCGGTGATGATCACGAAGCTGTTGCGCGTATCTTCCTGCAGTGGCCGCAACCCGGTGGCCATCGACAAGTCGAGGATCGGGATGGTCGCCCCGCGAATATTGGCAACACCGCGCACCACCGGGTGCGCCTTGGGCAGCAGGGTCAGCGCAGGGCATTGCAGCACTTCCCTGACCTTGAATACGTTGATGCCGTAGAGCTGTTCACCATTGAGGCGGAACAGCAGCAATTCCAGGCGATTCTGCCCCACCAGTTGCGTGCGCTGGTTGACCGAATCCATCACACCTGCCATGCCAGACTCCTTTATGTTTCAGCCTTTCGTTGCAACTCAGGTAGAGAGTCGGCACGGGCTTTGCTTTTTTGAGCGCCATGTACACGAAAACGACATTTTTCCGACGATTGACGCGCCTGCTGACTGGCTCACTGGCCATGCTGTGCCTGCTGGTGCCCGGCGTTCGCACGGCAGCGGACGCGTTTACCTTGCCTGAACAGCTTATCGGTGTCACCCAAGGGTTTCTTGAATTCAGCGTTGAAGATTACCTGGCCACCACCCAGACAGCCGGCCGCTACGAAATCCAGGTCAACCCGCTCGACCCACGCCTGCGCATGCCGTTGTGCAGCCAGCAACTGGACGCCTCACTGGAAAGCCCGGCCCAGCCGCTGGGGCGCGTCACGGTAAAGGTGCGCTGCGAAGGCACGGCACCGTGGACCGTGTTCGTGCCGGCCACCGTGCGGCTGTTCCGCGACGTGGTGGTGGTGACTCGCCCGCTCAAGCGCGACAACGTGGTGGGCGAAGGCGACGTGGCCCTGCGCGAGCGCGATGTCGGCACCCTGGGCCAAGGTTTCCTGACCGAACTGGAACAAGCGGTGGGCATGAAGATGCTGCGCCCCACGGTGATCGACCAGGTCCTCACCCCGCAACACCTGGAACAGGCCGAGGTGGTACGCAAGGGCGACCACGTGGTGATCATCGCCCGCAGTGGCAGCCTGAGCGTGCGCATGCCCGGCGAAGCCCTGAGCAAGGGCGGCCTGAGCGAGCAGATCCGGGTCCGCAACCTCAATTCCAAACGGGTGGTCAAGGCCAGGGTTACCGGCCCCGGCCAAGTCGAGGTAAGTATGTAGCCAGCCCATGGATTTGCGCTGGCGGTAAGGAACCGCTTTTCCTAAACTGTGTCAGAAAACGGGTTCGCGAGCTTGCTGACAGGCGGCTATGCATTTGTGCCTAAAGTTTCTTTCGGGTTGGCCGAAAACAAGGCAAGCGTCCAAATACCCAGAGGTTTCTGATCATGGTCATCGACTTCAGTCGTTTGAATAACTCTCCGTCCGTCACGGGCGGCGTACGCGGCAATACCGCGCCCGGCAGCGCCGAAAAACCGGCAGCCAGCCAGGAAGCGGCAACCGCCACCAGCGCCAGCGGAGAAGCGGTACACCTCAGCCAAGAGGCCCAGCAGTTGCAGAAGATCAGCGACAAGCTGCGCGACGAGCCGGTGGTCAACAGTGCCCGTGTGGCCCAGTTGAAACAGGCGATCGCCGACGGCAGCTACCAGGTCGATGCCGGCCGGGTCGCCAGCAAACTGCTTGATTTCGAAGCCCAGCGCTGACCGTTCGGCGCGCTGACTTCACGGACGCCAAAAAAGCCAAGAGTTAGCCATGCACGACACCACCTTGCTGCAACTGATCGAAGATGACATTGCCCCGATGCAGGAACTGCTGGACCTTCTGCAAAAGGAAGCGATCGCCCTGCATGGCCGCGACATGCCGCTGCTGGAGCAGATCCTGGCCCGCAAGCAATCTTTGATCGTGCTGCTGGAGCAGCAAGGTCTGCGACGCAACAACCTGCTTACCAGCCTTGGCCTGAGCCCTGATCGCGCCGGAGTAGAGGCCGTGGCGGCACAATCGCCGAACGGTGAGCTGCTGCTGCAGCAACTCGATGTGATCAGCCAGTTGATGCAGGCCTGCCAGCAACTCAACGAGACCAATGGCCGGATCATCCAGGTACAGCAACACGTCACCAACAACCAGATCCGGATCCTCATGGGCGGTGATTCTCCGTCGCTCTACGACAGCCGCGGCAGCACCTCGCCGCTGGCCAAGCCACGGGCCCTCAGCCAAGTGTGATTTTTTCTATCAAGGCACGGAACATACTGGCAAAATGCCGTTACTTGTGTGTGTCGCTTTTGCCTGGAGAACGATAAGCCGTGTTCAATGAATCCGATGCCCCGCAGCCACCAAAGGTGCTGAACACCCCTTTGGAGATTGCGGCCAACTTGCGGCAGCTGCAGGAAAGCCACGACCCCCTGATCATCACCTTCCATGACCGCAGCCAGCGCTTCCAGAGCTACGTGGTGCACGTAGACCGAGAAAGCAACACGCTGGCACTGGACGAGATGATCCCCCGCGACGGTGAGAAATTCATCGAGAATGGCGAACACTTCCGCGTCGAAGGCTTCCACGATGGCGTGCGCATCGCCTGGGACTGCAACCACGAGTTGAAGATCAGCGAAGTCGACGGCCACCGCTGCTACCGCGGCGCCATGCCCCAGGAGATGACCTACCACCAGCGCCGCAACGCCTTTCGCGCCGCGCTGAAGCTGTCGCAACTGGTCGATATCATCCTCGATGGTACCCACCTCAAGGGCAACGGCGCCCTGCGTGGCAAGCTGCTGGACATCTCCGCCACCGGCTGCAAACTGCGCTTCGAAGGCAATGTCGAGGATCGCCTGCAACTGGGCCAAGTGTACGAACGCTTCAAGGCGGGCAACCCGCTAGGCCTGGTCGATACCATGGTCGAGCTACGCCACCTGCACTATGAAGAGCGAATCAACACCACCTTTGCCGGGGTGCGCTTCCACAACCTCAGCGGGCAGGCGCAGCGCAAGGTCGAGAGTTTTGTCTACCAGCTGCAGCGCGAGGCGCGCCGGTTCGACAAAGACGACTATTGAGCGCAGGCCCAACCCGCGCTCGCGAAGCGAACCGCTGCCTGAGCGTGGCGGGTTTCCGGCTTACCGATGGCTCCTTGGCTGCTTAGTGTCTTGCACCTGACGCAACCGCCCACAGGAGCCCATCATGATTCACGCCAATTTCACTGCCGAACTCCACTGCCAGCATGGCCGGGTAGGAGTAGTAGAAACACCTCTCTATGTCCACCCCCTGTTCTCCCTCGACCAGGACGGCTGGTTGTGCACCGAGCACCAACGGGGTGACACCCCAAGCTTCAAGCCGATCACCTTCATGTTCCGCTTTCTGAAACACAAAGGTGATCGCATTCACTATGCAATCAATGGAGCCCAAACCTGGGAGTACTTTGGCTCGAGCTTGCAGCGCAACAGGAACGGCTGGATAGGCCTCTATGCAACGCATATCCTTGGCAGGGTCTTCGCCAGCGCCCTGCCATCGGATGTCATAGAGGAGGCCTACCAGGGCAAAGGGCAATGGAAGATCGAAACCCTGGAACCCTGGGACGGCCAACTGGAGACTGCCGAAGACGTACCATTCTACCTGCGGGACATCGACGGCTACCGGGTGGCGCTGGCCAAATCCGTCTATACCCGCGACAAGGTCAAGCGCCACTATTGGTTTCTGAATGCCAGTAGCAAAGAGGGTGAAATCCTGGTGTTCAAACTGAAGAACATCCAGCCAGCCTGACCGACGCGCGCCCGCCGCGAGAACCGCCCTCGCGCGCGGGCAACCTGCGTTCAGACCGAAGGGTTGGCCTCGGCATGGGGCCTGGCCTGCTCATCCTTCTGCGCTGGCTCGTCCTCGGTATCCTCCGCCGCCACCGGGGCTTGCATCACGTCCTGTACCGTCTGCTCATCCACCCGTGGATCCAGCGCTGCCGACAGTGGTGAGCCGGCAGCCGGCATGGCTACGTGCCCCAAAGGTGCATCCTGCACCTGGTGCAGCCCGGTGACCGCCTTCGGACGAATGCGCCACACCAGCACCAGGGCAAAGAACACGAAGAAGGCATACAGCATCTGCGGGCCCAGCACCTTCATCAGCACGCCTGCGGCTAGCGGCCCGATACACGCGCCCACGCCGTAGGTCACCAGCAGCATCGCGGTCAGCGAAACCCGCCGTTCGCTTTCAACATGGTCGTTGGAAAACGCCACCGCCAGCGGGTACAGGCAGAACTGCAGCAACGAAATCACGAAGCCTATGCCGAACAGCAACTCCAGCGGCACGCTGGGCAGCATCGCCAGCGGCGCCGAGGCCAGCGCCAACCCCACGGCCACGCTGCGGATCAGCACTGCGCGATCGTAGCGGTCAGACAACCAGCCCAGTGGCCATTGCACCAGCAGGCCGGCAAAAATGCAGCTACCCATGAACAGACCGACCTGCTCGGTAGTCATGCCCTGACTGGAGGCATACAAAGGCGCCAGGCCATAGAACGAGCCGACGATCAGCCCCGAACCCAGCACCGTGCTGAGCGACTGCGGCACTCGCCTGATGAAGAACTTCGGCTCCATCGGGGCCGGGCGCAACGGCGCCGGGTGAATGCGCCGGGTCATGGCGACCGGTACCAGGCACAAGGTGAAACACATGGCCACCAGCATCAGCAGCTCCAGGCCAAGCTGTGGGTGCACCACCAGGATCAGTTGACCGAGCACCAGCCCAAGGTACGAGGCGATCATGTAGCCGCTGAACACCGCGCCGCGGTGCTTCACGTCGGCCTGCTCGTTCAGCCAGCTCTCGATGACCATGTACTGGCACATCATCCCCAGGCCGACGATCATCCGCAGCCCGACCCAGGCCGGCAACCAGCTGGTCAGGCCATGGCCGAGCACAGCCGCGCCGACGATGCCGGCGCAAGTGGCATAGGCACGAATGTGGCCTACCCGGCCAATCAGCCGGTGGCCCACCTTGCCGCCTACCGCCAGGCCAAAGTAGTTGGCTGCCATCAAGGCACCCACCCACAGGCTGTCGACATGATCAGCTGCCAGGCGCAGGGCCAGGTAAGTACTGAGAAGGCCCGAGCCGATCAACATCATCAGCGCGGCGAAATACAACGACTGAAACGGCTTCCATATATTTCGCATAGGTCCCTTGCGGCTCCCGGGTCAGGTGGCGATGGGTTGCAGCCAAGCATAAAAGCAAAATTGCTGCGGCGCAGTCCCCTGCCTGACAAATCGTGAATCAAGGGCGCGTCCAGTGTCGGTCATGTCGTGATCATGCACTTGCCTCATGGGCCCAAGCTGCGCTCCAAGCGTTTCCATCTCATTGTTCAACAACCGAAGGGTTAGCTTGCCTCTACCCATCCCGGGATCAATTGAGACAGGAGGTTTACATGATCAAAGCTGATTTCACCGCCGAACTGCATACCCATGCAGGCCGAGTGGTAGTCGCAGAATCATCCATCGGGCAACACCCATTCACATGGCTGGATGAGGATGGCTGGTTGTGCGTCGATAATCACCGAAATAAGCATGCGCGGGACGAGATCGTACGTATCGCGTTTGATTTCACCTACATCAAATCGGAGAAGGGACGAGACCTCTACTACATCTCATGCAACAACCACTGGAAATTCGCGGGCGCGAGGCTTGAGCAAAATCCGAGAGGCTGGCTCGGCCTGTATGGGACAGGCGTCATAGGCAGAGTCACGGATGCCGTGGCGAACTTCAAGCCGCAACTGGCAGGCCTTGGCGACTACTGGAAGATCGATGCATTCGATGACTGGGACGGCGACCTGCGGAGCGCTGAAGAAATTCCGTTCTACCTGCGTGACAAACACGGCCATCGTGTTGCATCGACAAGGCCTGAAGATGCATCCACAGACCTGTCCCTTACCTTTGACAGTTTTTTGAATGCAAGCGCAACGCCGGGACAAATACTCACGTTCTACCTGAAGAACATCCGGCTAGCCTGACACCCAGCATCACACCTGCGAAGGCCCTGCCAGAAGGTGCCCTGCCTCTCAGAACCAAAGAGGCATTGCTACCGCCAATCATCAGCCAGGCTACACCTATTCCCGCAAGGTCATGCCATTGGCCGGCAACGGCAAAGCCGTCTTGTAGCGCACCTGCTTCAAGGCAAAGCTCGACCGAATGTTGGCCACCCCTGGCAGCCGCGTCAGGTAATCGAGAAACCGTTCCAGCGCCTGGATGCTGGGCAGCAGCACCCGCAACAGGTAGTCCGGATCACCGGTCATCAGGTAGCACTCCATCACCTCGGGCCGCTCGGCGATCTCTTCCTCGAAGCGGTGCAGCGACTGCTCCACCTGCTTCTCCAGGCTCACGTGGATGAACACGTTCACATCCAGCCCCAGCGCTTCAGGTGACAACAAGGTCACTTGCTGGCGGATCACCCCCAGCTCCTCCATGGCCCGCACCCGGTTGAAACAGGGCGTGGGCGACAGGTTCACCGAGCGTGCCAGCTCGGCGTTGGTGATGCGGGCATTTTCCTGCAGGCTGTTGAGAATGCCGATATCGGTACGATCGAGTTTGCGCATGAGACAAAATCACCGGTTTTTTGTGTTTATGCGGAATGTTTATCTGCCCCGCTCGCCAAAGGCAATCAACTTGAGAGAAAAATTCTCCTGCCGGACCACTAAGATGTAGAGGACGCTGACTTACCAGTCACAAGCCGGTACTCAGCGGCGGCCGCTTCAAAGCTCACAAAAACAAATACCCGAGCGAGCGTAAAAAGCATGAACGAGTACGCCCCCCTGCGTTTGCATGTGCCCGAGCCCACCGGCCGGCCAGGCTGCCAGACAGATTTCTCCTACCTGCGCCTGAACGATGCAGGACAAGTCCGTAAACCTCCTGTCGATGTCGATGCTGCCGACACCGCCGACCTGGCCTACAGCCTGGTCCGCGTGCTCGACGAGCAAGGCAACGCGCAAGGCCCATGGGCCGAGGACATCGATCCGCAAATCCTCCGCCAGGGCATGCGAGCCATGCTCAAGACGCGGATTTTCGACAGCCGCATGGTGGTCGCCCAGCGCCAGAAGAAGATGTCCTTCTACATGCAGAGCCTGGGTGAAGAAGCCATCGGCAGCGGCCAGGCCCTGGCGCTGAACCGCACCGACATGTGCTTCCCCACCTACCGCCAGCAAAGCATCCTGATGGCCCGCGACGTGTCGCTGGTCGATATGATATGCCAGTTGCTATCCAACGAGCGTGACCCGCTCAAGGGCCGCCAACTGCCAATCATGTATTCGGTACGCGAGGCCGGTTTCTTCACCATCAGCGGCAACCTGGCGACCCAGTTCGTACAGGCGGTCGGCTGGGCCATGGCCTCGGCGATCAAGGGCGATACCAAGATCGCCTCGGCGTGGATCGGCGACGGCGCCACCGCCGAATCGGACTTCCACACCGCCCTCACCTTCGCCCACGTCTACCGCGCCCCGGTGATCCTCAACGTGGTCAACAACCAGTGGGCGATCTCCACCTTCCAGGCCATCGCTGGTGGTGAGTCGACCACCTTCGCCGGCCGTGGCGTGGGTTGCGGCATCGCCTCGCTGCGGGTAGACGGCAACGACTTCGTCGCTGTGTACGCTGCCTCGCGCTGGGCCGCCGAACGAGCCCGTCGTGGCCTGGGCCCCTGCCTGATCGAGTGGGTCACCTACCGTGCCGGCCCGCACTCGACCTCGGACGACCCGTCCAAGTACCGCCCGGCCGATGACTGGAGCCACTTCCCGCTCGGCGACCCGATCGCCCGCCTGAAGCAGCACCTGATCAAGATCGGCCACTGGTCCGAGGAAGAGCACCAGGCCACCACTGCCGAGTTCGAAGCCGCGGTAATCGCCGCACAGAAAGAAGCCGAGCAGTACGGCACCCTGGCCAATGGTCACATCCCGAGTGCCGCCTCGATGTTCGAGGACGTGTACAAGGAAATGCCCGACCACCTGCGCCGTCAACGCCAGGAACTGGGGGTTTGAGATGAACGACCACAACAACAGCATCAACCCGGAAACCGCCATGGCCACCACTACCATGACCATGATCCAGGCCCTGCGCTCGGCCATGGATGTCATGCTCGAGCGCGACGACAATGTGGTGATCTACGGCCAGGACGTCGGTTACTTTGGCGGCGTGTTCCGCTGCACCGAAGGCCTGCAGAACAAGTACGGCAAGTCTCGCGTGTTCGACGCGCCGATCTCCGAGAGCGGCATCGTCGGCACCGCCGTGGGCATGGGTGCCTACGGCCTGCGCCCGGTGGTGGAAATCCAGTTCGCCGACTACTTCTACCCGGCCTCCGACCAGATCGTTTCCGAGATGGCGCGCCTGCGTTACCGTTCGGCCGGCGAGTTCATCGCCCCCCTGACCCTGCGCATGCCCTGCGGTGGCGGGATCTATGGCGGCCAGACCCACAGCCAGAGTCCGGAGGCGATGTTCACCCAGGTGTGCGGCCTGCGCACTGTCATGCCGTCCAACCCGTATGACGCCAAGGGCCTGCTGATCGCCTCGATCGAATGCGACGACCCGGTGATCTTCCTCGAACCCAAGCGCCTGTACAACGGCCCGTTCGACGGCCACCACGACCGCCCTGTCACCCCGTGGTCGAAGCACCCGCAAAGCGCCGTGCCCGATGGTTACTACAGCGTGCCGCTGGACAAGGCGGCCATTACCCGCCCCGGCAATGACGTGACCGTGCTGACCTACGGCACCACGGTGTACGTGGCCCAGGTGGCCGCCGAAGAAACCGGCGTCGACGCCGAGGTGATCGACCTGCGCAGCCTGTGGCCGCTGGACCTGGACACTATCGTCGAGTCGGTGAAAAAGACCGGCCGCTGCGTGGTGGTACACGAGGCCACCCGTACCTGCGGCTTCGGCGCCGAACTGGTGTCGTTGGTGCAGGAACACTGCTTCCACCACCTGGAGGCGCCGATCGAGCGCGTCACCGGCTGGGATACCCCCTACCCTCACGCACAGGAATGGGCTTACTTCCCAGGGCCTTCGCGGGTAGGTGCGGCATTGAAAAAGGTCATGGAGGTCTGAATGGGCACGCACGTCATCAAGATGCCGGACATTGGCGAAGGCATCGCGCAGGTCGAGTTGGTCGAGTGGTTCGTCAAAGTCGGCGACATGATCGCCGAAGACCAGGTGGTAGCCGATGTCATGACCGACAAGGCCACCGTGGAAATCCCTTCGCCGGTGAGCGGCAAGGTGCTGGCCCTGGGCGGCCAGCCCGGTGAAGTGATGGCGGTCGGCAGCGAGCTGATCCGCATCGAAGTGGAAGGCAGCGGCAACCACGTGGATGTGCCGCAGCCCAAGCCGGCCGAAGCCCCGGCTGCCCCCGTGGCCGACAAGCCGCCGGTGCAGACAGAAGTAAAACCGGCTGCATGCCAGGCCCCTGCCAACCACCAGGCAGCGCCCATCGTGCCGCGCCAGCCAGGCGACAAGCCGCTGGCCTCGCCGGCAGTGCGCAAGCGCGCCCTGGATGCCGGTATCGAACTGCGTTACGTGCATGGTAGCGGCCCGGCTGGGCGCATCCTGCACGAAGACCTAGACGCCTTCATGAGCAAGCCGCAGAGCGCTGCCGGGCAAGCGCCGAACGGCTATGCCAAGCGCACCGACAGCGAACAGGTGCCGGTGATCGGCCTGCGCCGCAAGATCGCCCAACGCATGCAGGACGCCAAGCGCCGGGTCGCGCACTTCAGCTATGTGGAAGAAATCGACGTCACCGCCCTGGAAGCCCTGCGTCAGCAACTCAACAGCAAGCACGGCGACAGCCGCGGTAAGCTGACCCTGCTGCCGTTCCTGGTGCGCGCCCTGGTCGTGGCACTGCGCGACTTCCCGCAGATCAACGCCACCTATGACGACGAAGCCCAGGTCATCACCCGCCATGGCGCGGTGCATGTGGGCATCGCCACCCAGGGTGACAACGGTCTGATGGTGCCAGTGCTGCGCCATGCCGAGGCAGGCAGCTTGTGGAGCAATGCCGGCGAAATCGCCCGCCTGGCCAACGCTGCCCGCAACAACAAAGCCAGCCGCGATGAGCTGTCCGGTTCGACCATCACCTTGACCAGCCTGGGCGCCCTGGGCGGCATCGTCAGCACGCCGGTGGTCAACACCCCGGAAGTGGCGATCGTCGGCGTCAACCGCATGGTCGAGCGGCCGGTGGTGATCGACGGCCAGATCGTCGTACGCAAGATGATGAACCTGTCCAGCTCGTTCGACCACCGCGTGGTCGATGGCATGGACGCCGCGCTGTTCATCCAGGCCGTGCGCGGCCTGCTCGAACAACCCGCCTGCCTGTTCGTGGAGTAAGCATGCAACAGACCATACAGACTACCCTGTTGATCATCGGCGGCGGCCCTGGCGGCTACGTGGCAGCCATCCGCGCCGGGCAACTGGGCATCCCCACAGTGCTGGTGGAAGGCCAGGCACTGGGCGGTACCTGCCTGAACATCGGCTGCATCCCGTCCAAGGCACTGATCCACGTGGCCGAGCAATTCCACCAGACCTCGCGCTTTGCCGGGCCGTCGGAGCTGGGCATCAGCGTCGCCTCGCCGCGCCTGGACATCGGCCAGAGCGTGGCCTGGAAGGATGGCATCGTCGACCGCCTGACCAGCGGCGTTGCCGCCCTGCTTAAGAAGCACGGGGTCAAGGTGATCCATGGTTGGGCGAAGGTCCTCGACGGCAAGCAGGTCGAGGTCGATGGCCAGCGTATCCAGTGCGAGCACCTGTTGCTGGCCACTGGCTCCAGCAGTGTCGAACTGCCGATGCTGCCGCTGGGCGGGCCGATCATTTCCTCGACCGAAGCCCTGGCGCCGAAAACCCTGCCGCAGCACCTGGTGGTGGTGGGCGGCGGCTATATCGGCCTGGAGCTGGGCATTGCCTATCGCAAGCTGGGCGCACGGGTCAGCGTGGTGGAAGCGCGCGAGCGCATCCTGCCAACCTACGACAGCGAGCTGACTGCCCCGGTGGCCGAATCGCTGAAAAAGCTGGGCATTGCCCTGCACCTGGGCCATAGCGTCGAAGGTTACGAAGACGGCTGCCTGCTGGCACGTGATGGTCAAGGCGTGCAACTGCGCCTGGAAGCCGACCAGGTGCTGGTGGCCGTGGGCCGTCGGCCGCGCACGCAAGGTTTCAACCTGGAGTGCCTGGACCTGAAGATGAACGGCGCTGCCGTCGCCATCGACGAGCGCTGCCAGACCAGCATGCGCAACGTCTGGGCCATCGGCGACGTGGCCGGCGAACCGATGCTGGCGCACCGGGCCATGGCCCAGGGCGAGATGGTCGCCGAGATCATCGCCGGCAAAGCACGCCGTTTCGAACCCAGTGCGATTGCCGCGGTGTGTTTCACCGACCCGGAAGTGGTGGTGGTCGGCAAGACCCCGGAGCAGGCCAGCCAGCAAGGGCTGGACTGCATCGTCGCGCAGTTCCCGTTCGCCGCCAACGGGCGAGCCATGAGCCTGGAATCGAAAAGCGGTTTCGTGCGCGTGGTGGCGCGCCGTGACAACCATCTGATCCTGGGTTGGCAGGCGGTTGGCGTAGCGGTTTCCGAGTTGTCGACGGCGTTTGCCCAGTCGCTGGAGATGGGCGCGTGCCTGGAGGATGTGGCCGGTACCATCCATGCCCACCCGACACTGGGTGAGGCGGTACAGGAAGCGGCACTGCGCGCCCTGGGGCACGCCCTGCATATCTGACACTGAAGCGGCCGAGGCCGATTTGGCCCGCTGCGCCCCAGGCGCCGCGGGTCTTTTTTCATTTCACGATGACGCCTCGGAACCTGACGCGTCGTCCCCGCCGAAGGCTCCCATGAGGCTTCCCGGAATCGGGCCGCGCCGAGGCGTCATCGTTGCCGGCCGACGGCTTGCTGCGTGACACACCGGGCGAGTGCATCGCCGCCTTACTCATGGATGCATCCCGTCAGGCCACCGCGACCCGATGGCCGGGCCGGAACCCATGCGTCCTGGCCGACCACGCTACGGCTAGCGCCAGCAACGCCAGCACTACCAAAGCCCACGGTAACGAGGCCGCCCCTTGGCGCTCCAGCAATACGCCGCCGACCACGCCGCCACCGGCGACAGCCAGATTGAAGACCGTCACCAGCATGGACTGCGCCACGTCCGCCGCGTCACCCGCCACATCCGCCAGTGCGGTTTGCAGCAGCGTCGGCGCACCGCCAAAGGTCAAGCCCCAGGCGGCTACACCGATGAGAACAGCGACAATGGAACCACCCGCAAAACCAAGCGCCAAAGCAGCGACGGTGAACACGGCAAGGCTCAACAGGGTGAGCATACGCAGGCAGCGATCCACCAGCAGGCCGGTGAACCAGATACCCGCAATGGACGCCACACCGAACAACAGCAGCACCGCATCGACACGCGACCCCAGCCCCACGGAAGCCAGATAAGGCGCGATGTAGGTGTAGAGGGTGTTGTGCGCCAGTATCCAGGCAAACAGCGCCAACAGCACCGGGCGAATGCCCGGCATCGTGAAAACACGCCGGATGGGCAACCGTTGCCCGGCAGACTGACCCGCGAAATCAGGCACCAACAACCGCACCCATACGAACAGCAGCAATGACAGGGCCGACATGATCCAGAACACGCCGCGCCAGTCGAACAGCGCGCCAAGCCACGTTCCAAGCGGAACACCAATCGCCAGCGCGACGGGTTGCCCGACGCCCGCAACCGCTAGCGCCCGCCCCTGCAAGCGGGACGGCACCAGCCGCCGGGCATAACCGGCCAGCAGTCCCCACACCACGCCAGCGGCCATGCCCGCGACGAAGCGCGCGGCCAGTGTCAGCCCGTAATGGGTGGACAGGGCAGTGATGGTGTTGAACACCAGCAAGCCGCCAATCGCCAGCAGGAAAAGCGGGCGGCGATTCCATCCGCGTGTCACGGCGATGACCGGGATGGCCGCCAGCACCGAACCCAGCGCATACAGCGTCACCAGTTGCCCGGCCAAGGCTTCGGAGACACCCAGGCCATGCCCGATCTGCGGCAGCAGACCGGCAGGCATGGTTTCGGTCATGATGGCGAGAAAACCCGCCATCGTGAAGGCCAGCAGCTTCCCGACAGGCAAACCATCGGTATGCGACGCAGACGCGGCGGTATATTTGTCAGAAGTACTCATTCGGCTATTGTTCCGGCAGGGGTCACGCCAGCGAGATAAGACGCGGCCATATCCTTCTCGCCGTGTCCTGCGGCCAAGGCACGCTCAAAGCGCCATAGCCCGGCCTGCGCCACATCTAGCTCCACGCCGGCCACTCCTGCGGCATCCACGACCAGGCGAGCATCCTTGGTTGCATTCGCAATGGAAAAGCTGGTGGCGTAGTTGTCCGCGAGAATGGCGGCCGCCTTGGCCTGGAAGTAGCCGCTGTCCATCGGGCCGCCCGTGACCACATCCACCACCAGCGCGGGATCGACGCCTAGCCCCTTGGCCAGTGCCAAGCTTTCGGCCAGCCCGTGCGTCAGCGCGAACGCCCAATTGTTGAGTGCGAGCTTCAAGCGGCTGCTCATGCCCGTCTGCTCCGATACCCATAGGGTACGCTTGCCAATGGCATCGAAGACGGGTTGCACAGCGTCACGCTGCGCGACAGGGCCGGATGCAAGGATGACCAGTTGGGCCATTTCCGCCGGCTGCCGAGTGCCTTGCACCGGAGCATCGTAGAACACCAGGCCAAACTGCTCGGCCAGTGCGGTCAGGGTATTGGCTCCCTCGATCCCGACCGTGCTCAGTTGCAGCCAGATCCCCCCCTGACGCAAAGCGGGCGCGGCAGCTTGCATTGCCTCCTGCACGCTGGGGCCGTCCTTGAGGACAGTCACGATGATGCTGGCTCCCTGTACCGCTTCGGCAGGGCTATCGAAGGCTTCGACGCCGTCGGCGGTCAGTGCGTGCGCTTTGGCCGCCGTGCGATTCCAGGCGCGTACCGTGAATCCGCGTTTGCGCAGATTGCGTGCAACCGGGGCACCGATCAGGCCGGTGCCAAGCACAGCGATGGTGGGTGATGTGTCGGTGCTCATGGAAACTCCTTGCTATGAACGATAAAATCAAACGGGAACAATCATTCCAGTTATGACCAAAGAAAAACCCGAAGCGCCGTATCAATGCACGGCGGCATCGGGTTGCGACTACACGGTATCGAGCGCCACGTCGATCACGTCCATCAGGCATTGCCGGCGCTGCGGCGCCGGACTGCCTTTGCCAAGCACCCGCATCCCTTGTACGGTATTGACGAGGAAACGCGCCAAGGCGCGAGGGTTCTTGGCGGCAGCAACATCGCCGGATTGCTGCCCGCGCTGAATCAGTTTCTCCAGCGCCTTTTGCAGACGCTGGAAATTGTGCGCCACCAGCTCGGCCACGGCTTCGTCATGGCCGGCCAGTTCCAGCGTGGCATTAGCGACGAGGCAACCGCGTTTCTGTGGGTCGCCCAGCTCATCTTCGGCAACACGCGTCAGGAACTGCCGAATCAGTTCTTTGGCCGAACCAGAACCGGACAGCAATTTCACGTTGGCCATGGTCACGGCCTCGTAGCGGCGCAGGGCCTGTTGATACAGCCCCTGTTTGTTCTCGAAGGTGCTGTAGAGGCTACTGCGCGACAGCCCGGTGCCTTCCACCAAATCCTGAATAGAGGTCGCGGCATACCCGCGCTGCCAGAACACACGCATCGCGGCATCAGCGATTTCGTCAGGCTCGAACGCCTTGGTACGCATGGCACTTACTCATCTGGAACGATCATTCCCGACAATGTAAGGCGCGAGCTGTAGAGCGTCAAGAACAACCGGGACATTCCCCGTAGAGCGAAGCCCCACATCACGCCAACGCACACATTGGCTTCTTTGAACGCCACCGTGGCACTGTGACGCCTCGGCAGGGGCGGGTCCATTAAATTGCAATGATCACCATCTACTGGGCAATGCCGTTCTTGCCAGCATCCTTGGCCCGGTACAGTGCCTGGTCCGCACGCGCCAGCAGCGCATGCTGGTCCTCCCCTTCCTGCCATTGCACCACCCCATAGCTCATGGTCAGCCGGCAGTCGCCCACCGGCTCCACCTGTGCCATCACCTGGCGCAAACGCGCTGCCACCTCCAACGCTTCGCCCAGCGAGGTCTGCGGCAGCACGATGACGAACTCGTCCCCGCCCCAACGCGCCAGCAGATCCAGTTCGCGCAGGCAGGTACGCAGGTTGTCGACCACCCGCACCAGCGCCGCATCGCCACGGGCATGGCCATAGCGATCATTGATCGGTTTGAAGTCGTCCACATCCATGGCAATCAGCGACAACGGCTGACGGAAGCGCTGGGCGCGCCCACACTCCATCTGCAGCGCCTTCTCCAGCCGATAGCGATTGGCAATACGGGTCAACGCATCGCGCTCGGCCAGCTCGCGGTTTTCGTCCAGTTGCCGCTGCAACTGCTGGTTCACCCAGGACAGCTCGCGGGTGCGTTCAGCCACCTGGCTTTCCAGCGAGTGGTTCTTCTGCTCCAGCTGCGCTACCAGGCGCTTGCTGGCGTCGATGTTGCGGTGGGCACCGAGCATGCGCGCCACCGAGCCGTCCTCGTTACGGGCGATGATGTAGCCGCTGTCTTCGATCCACAGGTAGCTGCCATCGTGGCAGCGGCAGCGGTATTCGACCAGGTAGCGCTCGTTGCGCTGGTTGATGTACGCCTCGAAATGCGCCATCACCCGCGGGTAGTCCTCCGGGTGGATCACGCTTTCCCAGGTGAGTACCGAGTTGGCCATGGAATGGCTGGGGTAGCCGAGCATGGCGTACCAGCCCGGGTTGCGATAGACGTAGCCGGTGTTGGCATTCCAGTCCCAGATCCCATCGCTGATCAAATCGAACAACGTATGCAACTGCTGCTCGCTGAAGCCGGCAGGTACCGGCCGGGTTTCCTGACTCATGAACGCTCTTCCTGATGCCCAGCAACTGCGCTCCAATCAAGGGGCTGCCGATAGTGTTGGTAGTTGCCGCAGGCGGCAAGCCCATGGCGCTGACGGGCAAGCATATGCCCAGCATGCCGCCATCGGAATAGCGCCCAAGCTGAATTCTGCGATATTGACGACCAGTGACCGACGCAGCGACGCAGGGGGACAGGGAAAGAGAAATGGCGTCCCAGGCAGGAATTGAACCTGCAACCTTCCCCTTAGGAGGGGGATGCTCTATCCAATTGAGCTACTGAGACGCAAGTGCCGGCAGCGAGCGCTGCACAGCGGGACGGCCAGCATGTTAACCAGCATGCTGGCGTTTGTCATGCCTCAACCAGGCTTTTTCGCGTAATCCTTTTCTGCCAATGCTACACCTGCGGCAGCAAACCTTCATCACGCAGCAGCGCGAACAATGCCGCGACCGCTGCTTCCAGGGTGGTGGAGTTGTCCAGCACATGCACCGACGGATCGGCCAACGCCTGCAAACGGACATTGCGTGCCAGGCGCTGCTCGACCTCCTCTGCGTTTTCCCGACCGCGGGCCAGCAAGCGCTCACGCAATACCTCAGGCCTGACCTCGACCAGCACCGCCAACAGGTTCGGGTAGCGCTGGCGCGCCTCGGCCAGATAAGCCCGCGAACCATTCACCAGTACCGCCCTACCCGCCGCCAGCCAATGGTCTACCTGTTGCGGGATGCCGTAATCCAGGCCATTGGCTCGCCAATGCATGGCGAACGCGCCCTGTGCGCGCAGCGTTTCGAACTGCTCGGCCGTAACCCCATGGGCGGCTTCACCCTTGGCTTCGGCCGAACGGGTAATGACGCGACGGGCGATTTTTACCCCGGCAGCTGCCAACCGCTCCCGTGCAGCGTCGATCAGGGAATCTTTCCCGGACCCCGACGGTCCTATCAGAAATATCAACCGGCCTGTCCCTGATTGGCGGTCGCTTGCGTCATGCTGCATAGCCACTATGCTCTATGGAAGGAAACTGGCAGATTCTAGGGGTTTTCCAGACCTTTTGCTGTGTTTTACCAGTTTTTGACGGCAAAATTCTGACAGTAGAGCAAACCGGAGCATGTAAAACTTTTCAAACCAGTACTCATTTCTGATAATTGGTACTGGCACAAAGCCTTTATTCGGCTCACTATTTGTCACAGAATTGACGCCAAGGAAACGGCGACCAAGAGGCAAGGTGAGCATTCATTTTTCACTGACGGTTGAACATTCTGTCGTCGCCACGGTCGTACTACCACCCCGTGCGGCCAATTTGAGAACCGCTTCCCCTGAACCAAAATCCGGTCAATTTATATGCGCCCAATGAAACAGGCTATTTATTCGAGCCGCACCGCTGACAAGTTCGTCGTCCGCCTGCCAGACGGAATGCGTGAGCGCATTGCCGAGGTAGCGCGCAACCATCACCGCAGCATGAACTCCGAGATCATCGCGCGCCTGGAACAGAGCCTTATCCAGGAAGGTGCGCTGGGTGACGAGCTGAGCATGCGCCTGGACAGCCCCGAACTGTCCTTGCATGAACGCGAGCTGCTACAACGCTTCCGCCAACTGTCCCACCGCCAGCAGAACGCGCTGGTCGCCCTCATCGCTCACGATGTGGAAATGGCCGCCGACGCCTCCTGAGGCTGCAGCGAACACAAAAAAGCCAGCGTAAGCTGGCTTTTTTGTGGGCTCACCGCCGCTGTGGAATCACTATTTCTGTGGGAGCGGCCTTGTGTCGCGAAAGGGCCGCAGAGCGGCCCCACAATTTCAGCGGCGCTGCACAAATTTCTGGGGCTGCTTCGCAGCCCTTTCGCGACACAAGGCCGCTCCCACAGGGACCTCATCAGCATTTAGAAGTTAATCGGTTACAGCAGGAACAGTGTGGCCAGCCCAAGGAAGATGAAGAACCCGCCGCTGTCGGTCACTGCGGTAATCATCACGCTGGAGCCCATTGCCGGGTCGCGCCCCAGGCGAGTCAGGGTCATCGGAATCAACACCCCCATCAAGGCCGCCAACAGCAGGTTCAAGGTCATCGCCGCGGTCATCACCAGGCCCAACGACCAACTGCCATACAGCCAGAACGCCACCGCACCAATCACCCCGCCCCAGATCAGGCCGTTGAGCAACGATACCGCCAGCTCCTTGCGCATCAGGCGGCTGGTATTGCCCGGCGACACCTGGTCCAGCGCCATGGCACGCACGATCATGGTGATGGTCTGGTTACCGGAGTTGCCACCAATACCAGCCACGATCGGCATCAGCGCAGCCAGGGCCACCAGCTTCTCGATCGAACCTTCGAACAGGCCGATCACCCGTGACGCAACGAACGCGGTAATCAGGTTGATGGCCAGCCAGGCCCAGCGGTTGCGTAGCGAACGCCAGACCGAGGCGAAGATGTCTTCTTCCTCGCGCAAACCGGCCATGTTAAGCACTTCGCTTTCGCTTTCCTCACGAATCAGGTCGACCATTTCGTCGATGGTCAAGCGGCCGATCAGGCGTTCGTTCTTGTCCACGACCGGCGCAGACACCAGGTCATAACGCTCGAAGGCCTGTGCCGCATCATAGGCATCTTCCTCGGGATGGAAGGAGACCGGGTCGGTCGCCATGACCTCCGCCACCTTCTTCTCCGGGTCGTTGACCAGCAGGCGCTTGATCGGCAATACACCCTTGAGAATGCCGTCATAGTCGACCACGAACAATTTGTCGGTGTGGTTCGGCAGCTCTTTCAGGCGGCGCAGGTAGCGCAACACCACTTCCAGGCTGACGTCTTCGCGGATGGTGACCATCTCGAAGTCCATCAGCGCACCGACCTGTTCCTCGTCGTAACTCAGTGCCGAACGCACGCGCTCGCGTTGCTGGGCATCGAGGGTTTCCATCAGCTCGTGAACAACATCACGCGGCAGCTCAGGGGCTAGGTCGGCCAGCTCGTCGGCGTCCATTTCCTTGGCGGCGGCGAGCAGCTCGTGATCGTCCATGTCGGCGATCAGCGATTGCCGCACGGCGTCGGAAACTTCCAGCAGGATATCGCCATCGCGATCCGAGCGTACCAGCTGCCAGACCGTCAGGCGGTCTTCCAGAGGCAAGGCTTCGAGGATGTAGGCGATGTCTGCAGGGTGCAGGTCATCGAGCTTGCGCTGCAACTCGACGAGGTTCTGACGGTGGACCAGGTTTTCCACCAGGTCGTGGTGGGCGCCTTCCTGACGGTGGGTCAGGTCTTCGACCACACGCTGGCGTTGCAGCAGCTCGACCACCTGGGCCAGGCGATCCTGCAGGCTTTCTTGCGCTTTTTTTACTTCTACTTCAGTCATAGGCGAACTCCACTCCCAGCAGCGGAGCACGCCGGGAGAATCAATCGGTCAGATCTTTCTGTATGAATCTTGTTAGCGAGTAACTACTGGGTAAGTCCATGGTGGTTTTCCACAAGCCCCGGCGGGGCTGACGGGCGCAATCATACACTGCTAAAGCTGTCAGATCGCTTAAAATTTTGGCCAGAACAATCGTTTGCGCGATAAAGCTGGGACAACGCTCGAAGCTATCAGTGCGACGGTGGGTCTGGCGGTCAAGTTACATTTGTTGTGTGCCTGGATGTGTATGCGGTGCCTGATCGATCTTGGGGCTGCTTTGCAGCCCATCGCGACACAAGGCCGCTCCTACAGGGATCGCGTACTTCTGTAGGAGCGGCCTCGTGTCGCGAAAGGGTCGCGCAGCGGCCCCCAAAGGCACACGCTCAATCTACAGAAGAGCGTAGATCGACATCAGCAACAATTCATTGGCGCAGAAAAACAAAAAGCCCGCTCAATTGAGCGGGCTTCTTGATTGGGTGTGGCGGACTCAGGAGGATTCGAACCTCCGACCGCTCGGTTCGTAGCCGAGTACTCTATCCAGCTGAGCTATGAGTCCGTGGTGGTAGTTTTAGACCAGGTTACCACTGGTTGGTTGAAGCGCCTTTGCAAGCAGAGCCACTTCAAAAAGTGGCGGACTCAGCAGGATTCGAACCTGCGACCGCTCGGTTCGTAGCCGAGTACTCTATCCAGCTGAGCTATGAGTCCGCGATGGTAGTTTTAGACCAGATTACCACTGGTTGTTTGAAGCAGCCTTGCAAGCAAAGCCACTTCAAAAGTGGCGGACTCAGGAGGATTCGAACCTCCGACCGCTCGGTTCGTAGCCGAGTACTCTATCCAGCTGAGCTATGAGTCCGTGTCTTGCCGCGCATTATAGGTCGCTGAAACATTTTTGCAAGAACTTTTTCGTTTAAAATCAACTACTTAGCGTTCTTACCGTTTACAGCGCCCTAAGCGAATAATGGCGGTGAAGGGGGGATTCGAACCCCCGATACCCTTATGAGGTATACTCCCTTAGCAGGGGAGCGCCTTCGGCCACTCGGCCACCTCACCGCAACACGAGGCGAATATTAAACAGGCTCTTCCTCGTTTGCAACCCTTTTTTTGAAAAAAACTTCAAAAAAATTAAAGGCTTGGCTCCTCGTCCTTCTCTTTCTTGATCCGCAGGTAGATTTCCTCGCGGTGCACAGCCACTTCTTTCGGGGCGCTGACGCCAATACGCACCTGGTTGCCTTTGACGCCGAGCACCGTCACGGTGATCTCGCCGTCTCCAATGATCAGGCTCTCGGCGCACCGACGAGTCAGAATCAACATAGCTTTCTCCTTACGCAAAACATTCAGGGGTAACAGTCTTGGATGTCGCGGCCTGGTCGTGGACGACGACTCGGGCCTCGGTTGCTCACCACAAAGGGCAAAGCCTGCGTGGCGAGCAGAAACGCGAAGGGCGCGGCAAGCCGCGCCCTTCCAGGCAGGGTATTACTCGCTCTGTCGTGCAGGAGCGTCGAGCTCGAACGCGGTGTGCAGCGCGCGCACGGCCAGCTCCAGGTACTTCTCTTCGATCACGACCGAAACTTTGATCTCGGAGGTGGAGATCATCTGGATGTTGATGCTCTCCTTGGCCAGGGCTTCGAACATGCGGCTGGCAACACCGGCGTGCGAACGCATGCCGACGCCAACGATCGAGACCTTGGCGATCTTGGTGTCGCCGATCACTTCACGGGCACCGATTTCACGGGCTGTGTTTTCCAGCACGCTCTGTGCCTTCTCGTACTCGTTGCGGTGTACGGTGAAGGTGAAGTCTGTGGTGTTATCGTGAGCAACGTTCTGCACGATCATGTCGACCTCGATGTTCGAGGCGCTGATCGGGCCGAGGATCTTGAAGGCCACGCCCGGGGTATCCGGCACGCCGCGAATGGTCAGCTTGGCTTCATCACGGTTGAAGGCGATACCGGAAATGATCGGCTGTTCCATGGATTCCTCTTCATCAATGGTAATGAGGGTACCCGGACCCTCCTTGAAGCTGTGCAGCACGCGCAGCGGAACGTTGTACTTGCCGGCGAATTCCACCGAACGGATCTGCAGCACCTTGGAACCGAGGCTGGCCATTTCCAGCATCTCTTCGAAGGTGATCTTCTCCAGGCGCCGAGCCTGTGGCACAACGCGTGGATCGGTGGTGTAGACGCCATCGACGTCGGTATAGATCTGGCACTCGTCAGCCTTCAGCGCAGCCGCCAGGGCCACGCCAGTGGTATCGGAGCCCCCACGGCCCAGGGTGGTGATGCTGCCGTGCTCGTCGACGCCCTGGAAGCCCGCCACCACGACCACGCGGCCTTCCTTGAGGTCGGCACGAATCTTCTGGTCGTCGATCTGCAGGATGCGCGCCTTGTTGTGCGCGCTGTCGGTGAGAATGCGCACCTGGTTGCCGGTGTAGGACACCGCTGGCACTCCACGCTTGATCAAGGCCATGGCCAGCAAGGCAATGGTGACCTGCTCACCGGTCGACACGATCACGTCCAGTTCACGCGGAACCGGCTGATCGTTGATCTGCTTGGCCAGGTCGATCAGGCGATTGGTTTCACCGCTCATGGCCGACAACACAACCACCAGGTCGTCGCCTGCCTCACGGTGCTTCTTGACCTTATCGGCTACCTGCTCGATCCGCTCGATGGAACCGACAGAGGTGCCGCCAAATTTCTGTACGATCAACGCCATTTCAATGGTGCCTCAGCCCATACAGGGCCCCAAAAAACAATCCAACATGAAGAGGCGGGTGACTAGACCACCCGCCCCTTCATCTCAAAGTCCCTGCTCTGCGAATGGCACGGCCAGCGCCAGGGCCTGATCCAGTGCAGCGACGTCGACGCCGCCACCCTGGGCCATGTCCTGACGGCCACCGCCCTTGCCACCCACCGCCGCAGCGGCTTGTTTCATCAGATCGCCAGCCTTGAGTTGGCTGGAGAGGTCCTTGGTCACACCGGCCACCAGCACGACCTTGCCCTCATGCTCGCTGCCCAGCAGGATCACTGCGTGGCCGAGCTTGTTCTTCAGCTGATCGACCAGCGCCAGCAGGGCCTTGCCGTCCTGCCCATCCAGGCGGGCGGCGAGTACCTTGGCGCCCTTGACCTCAACGGCCGCGTTGGAGAGATCGTCCCCGGCGGCGCTGGCGGCCTTGGCCTGCAGCTGTTCCAGCTGCTTCTCCAGCTGGCGGTTGCGCTCGAGCACAGCCGACAGCTTGTCGATCAGGTTGTCGCGGTTACCCTTAACCAGTTGCGCGGCTTCCTTGACCTGCTCTTCGGCAGCGTTCAAGTAGGCCAGCGCAGCCGCGCCGGTGACCGCTTCGATACGGCGCACGCCAGAAGCAACGCCGCCTTCGCTGATGATCTTGAACAGGCTGATGTCACCGGTGCGCTTGGCGTGGATACCGCCGCACAGCTCCACCGAGAAATCGCCGCCCATGCTCAGCACACGCACGGTGTCGCCGTACTTCTCGCCGAACAGCGCCATGGCACCCTTGGCCTTGGCAGTTTCGATGTCGGTCAGTTCGGTTTCCACCGCAGTGTTCTTGCGCACTTCGCGGTTGACGATGTCTTCCAGGGCCTTGATCTGCTCCGGTTTCAACGCCTCGAAGTGGCTGAAGTCGAAACGCAGGCGCTGGCTGTCGACCAGCGAGCCTTTCTGCTGTACGTGCTCGCCCAGCACCTGACGCAGCGCTTCGTGCAGCAGGTGGGTGGCCGAGTGGTTCAGCGAGGTGGCGTGTTGCACCTCGGCATCGACCTTGGCCTCGACAGGCGAACCGATCACCAGCGCACCGCTGGCAACCACGCCGTGGTGCAGGAAGGCACCGCCGGTCTTGGTAGTGTCACGCACGTCGAAGCGTGCAGCGCCAGCCTGCAGGTAGCCGGTGTCACCGACCTGGCCACCGGATTCGGCGTAGAACGGCGTGCGGTCGAGTACGACCACGCCCTGCTCGCCTTCACCCAGCTGATCGACGGCCTGGCCGTCCTTGTAAAGGGCGATGATCTTGCCCTGGCCTTCGGTGGCATCGTAGCCGAGAAACTCGGTGGCGCTGTCGACCTTGACCAGGCTGTTGTAGTCCATGCCGAAGGCGCTGGCGGAACGGGCACGCTCACGCTGGGCGTCCATCTCGCGCTCGAAGCCGGCTTCGTCGATGGTCAGCTCGCGCTCGCGGGCGATATCGGCGGTCAGGTCCATCGGGAAGCCATAGGTGTCGTACAGTTTGAACACCACGTCGCCCGGCACTACCTCGCCCTTGAGCTGGGCCAGGTCCTGCTCGAGGATGCGCAGGCCCTGCTCCAGGGTCTTGGCGAACTGTTCTTCTTCAGCCTTGAGCACGCGCTCGATATGCGCCTGCTGGCTGTTCAGCTCCGGGAAGGCCTCGCCCATTTCGGCGACCAGCGCGGCAACGATCTGGTAGAAGAAGCTGCCTTTGGCGCCCAGCTTGTTACCGTGGCGGCAAGCGCGGCGAATGATGCGGCGCAGCACGTAGCCACGGCCTTCGTTGGACGGCAGTACGCCGTCGGCGATCAGGAAGCCGCACGAACGGATGTGGTCGGCGACCACTTTCAGCGAAGCCTGGCCGTCATTGCTGCAACCGATGGCCTTGGCAGCAGCCGACAGCAGGTTCTGGAACAGGTCGATCTCGTAGTTCGAGTGCACGTGCTGCAGCACGGCGCTGACGCGCTCCAGGCCCATGCCGGTGTCCACCGACGGCGCTGGCAGCGGGTGCAGCACGCCGTCGGCGGTGCGGTTGAACTGCATGAAGACGTTGTTCCAGATCTCGATATAGCGATCGCCGTCTTCTTCCGGCGAGCCGGGTGGGCCGCCCCAGATGTCCGGGCCGTGGTCGTAGAAGATCTCGGTGCATGGGCCGCACGGGCCGGTGTCGCCCATGGTCCAGAAGTTGTCGGAGGCGTACGGGGCGCCCTTGTTGTCGCCGATGCGCACCATGCGCTCGACCGGCACGCCGACTTCCTTGGTCCAGATATCGTAGGCTTCGTCGTCAGTGGCGTAGACGGTGACCCAGAGCTTTTCCTTGGGCAGGTTCAGCCATTTTTCCGAAGTCAGGAAGGTCCAGGCGAAGGTAATGGCGTCGCGCTTGAAATAGTCGCCGAAACTGAAGTTGCCCAGCATTTCGAAGAAGGTGTGGTGACGCGCGGTGTAACCGACGTTTTCCAGGTCGTTGTGCTTGCCACCGGCGCGCACGCACTTCTGGCTGCTGACGGCACGGGTGTAGGCACGCTTCTCCGCACCGAGGAAGCAGTCCTTGAACTGGTTCATGCCGGCATTGGTGAACAACAGGGTCGGGTCGTTGTTCGGGATCAGCGAACTGGAGGCGACTCGGGTATGTCCCTGCTCTTCGAAGAAGCGAAGGAAGGCTTCACGGATTTCTGCGCTTTTCATAGGTTCTTCCACGGAAACGGCGGCCGTTTGGGCTAATACGTCGAATCGACGAAACGACGGCAAAGGGCGCCATTATATCCAGCCTGAACGGCGGATGCAGTGTGTTTATACGCCCGAAATGGCCAATCGGCATGAAATCGTCATTTCGAACATCAAAGTGGAGGCTATACGGTTCACCGCCTCGTCACAACGCCCTGCCTGCACCCCATCCTTCATGCGCGCCTTGCGCCAGATATGTACCACACCCCCGCCCGCCCGGCCTTTTAGCCTTGGCCACTGCGACGCCTGTCGCAAAAGCCAATCCACTGCAAGCGAGGCCCTCATGCACCCCAACCCGATCTACTTCATTTCTGGAAGAACCAGCGGTTTTCAGCAATGGATCGACACATCCACGGATGGCATAGCCGTTCATCGATTATTCGAATACCGAGACGACACGCTGGATGTCCTTCTGGAACAAGTGTGGTTCGAGCAAGGCCAGATACCCGGCAAGCATCACATGGTGATCCAGAGCCACGCTGCCGAGGTGAATATCGACATCTCCACTTACGATTGCCACCTGATGGCCGAGGTCGGCGACAAGAGATTCATCCTCGCACCGACGCGCAGGCATACCCTGATCATCAAGACGGCAGACGGCGACGCCAACATTCGCGTGGCGAGCGATGTGAGGACACCCATCATCATCCAGGCGGCAAATGGCAACGCGCGCATTACTACCGGTGGCGGCATCACCGAAGTGTTCACGGGCACCGGGGATGCGCAAATCAACGTGGGCGAGGGACTGACGTTCATCAAAAGCGCTGCGGCAAGCAGCCGCATCAGCGGCTACACCCTGGTCGCAGACCCACATGATTCGGTCATCTATGCCCGCAACCAACCGGGCGACGCCCGTTTCGAGTCGCCACTCGCCGCGCCGCTCGACCAACTCGCCAGCAACACCTTTGACATACAGGGCAGCGATACCTTCAAACGGTCAGTGGGCAATCACCTGGCCTTCCTCCGCCACACGCTCTGCGGCCAGCGACTCCTGGCCGAGCTGGCAAGGAACGCGTGGATAAGGATTACCGAAACACAAGGGGCCACTGATTTTGAGGTGTACATTGCAGACCCCACCGAAAGTGATCATCACCTTCGGCAAAACAGCCGACTGGAATGGGTAGCAGGCTGGCCTGCAGAGGGCGGTGTTCTGGCATTCAACCTGGCGCGCTCGGACAGCGACAATCTGCCACTGTTCGACCTTTACCGTTGCCTGTGCGAGGCATATAACGCATTCAATGGCACGACAATACCTGGCAGTACCTCGATCAGAAGCATTGATCGCCGGCAGATCCAGGTAAAAAAGGCGCACCTGCAAGCCATTGGCCTGCCAAGCGGTCTCGCATACGATTTTGACGACGACCCGGAAACACCGCCTACCGACACCAACCCATCGCCCTTCAACGAGAACGCACTACGACTGGAGCTAGGGCTTCCAGCGCGCACGCATTATTGAACGACGCACCTGGCAGGCCTGCCCGCGCTAGATGCCCAAGCCGCCATTCAACCCAGACGCTGCCCGGAATCCGGCACGATCAGGATTCCGGCGCGCAAGCCGTTCTTGACCTTGGGGTTGGGGAAGATGATGCGTGCGCCCTCCTCCTCGACCACCCAGCGCGTCTCGGCCAGGTCTTCGGCCAGCAGGTAACCCTTGCTCAGCTCGGAGAAATTCTCGATGTCCGCCGGCAAGTGCAGGTGGAAGCTGTCGCTGTGCTTGATGATCTCGCGGGAAACGCTGAACAGCTGCAGGCCATCCAGCGAGCCTTCGTCTTCGGGCTCGGTATTTTCGACGATGCGGATCAGCCGCTCTTCCAGCTTGTCGAGGTTGACCTCCTCGTTCTGGCCGAACGGTCGGGCCTTGCCCAGCTCCAGGGTAAAGGCTTCGGCCTCCAGCTGCTCATAGGTGAAGGCACTGAAGGTGATGGACGACTTGCTTTGCAACAACACCGCCTCCATGCCCGCCGCCGCCAGGCGTGCCAGCTCGCGACGGGAATGCCTGCGCCCCTCTTTATAGGGGTACAAGGCGAACTGCTCGATCTTCGAGCCGCGGATGGCAGTATGCAGGTCGTAATGCAGGCGGCTGCGCCCTGGCTTGCTGAAGAACACCCGGGCGAACTGTTCCAGCTCAGCGGCACGCAATGCCTCCAAGCCACTGGACAGCTCGTGGCGGCCATTGAACAGGCGGTTGATGTCCTGCTCGATGAAGCGCTCGCCCTTACGGATCGCTGCAGGGTTGCCGAACAGGAACAGTACCCGTGCCTTGGGTTTGATCTTGCCGTTGGCCACGCCATGCAGCAGCCGCTCGAGCAACTCGATCGGCGCCGTTTCGTTGCCGTGGATGCCGGCGGACAACAGCAAGTCCAGCCCGCAATCCTCGCTTTCGGCCGGGCGCACCTCGAGCGCGCCCTCCCCTAGCCAGCGCAAACGCGCGCCCTTGGGTGTCACTTGGGTCTTCTCGGCCGGTTCGTGATCGGTGAGGGTCAGCTCAAGCAATTTGCCAAGGGCGAGCATAGGTACTTCCTTAGTGATGGTGGCCGCAGTCTGGGCCATGGACGTGATCGTCGTCTTCGCCGACCTCCGCCGGTTCCATTTCCAGCTGCAGACTGACCAGATTGGTGGCCATCGGGCGCAGCAGCAGGTTGGCATACTCGGTGTCGTCTTCTTCGACATCCACGCCGATCAGCAGCTGGCCACGGCCATCCTGCTGAATCCACACTTCCTTGCCTTGCCAGACCACGGCAAAGCGGGTGCAGGAGGTTTCCAGCTGGGTGCCGTCTTCATCTTCAAGGATCAGGCGCAGGGCGTCGGTCATTGCAAAGTCTCTCTTCAAGGTTGGCGTTGGAACGGATACACCGAGCCCAACTTCAGGATCTGGGTCAATTCGTCCAGTGCCGTACGGCATTCCACCAGCAGCTGCGGGTCGGCCAGGTCCGCCTCACCGAGGCGATCGCGGTAATGCCTGTCAACCCACTGCAGCAGGGTGTCGTACAGCGAGGCGGTCATGATAACGCCTTGGTTGACCGCCGCCAGTTCCGTTTCATTCAACGCCACGCGCAAACGCAGGCAAGCCGGCCCACCACCGTTCTGCATGCTCTGCTTGAGGTCGAATACCTTGACCTCCTGTACCGGGCCGCCCTGGCTGGTCAACTGGCCCAGGTAGGCCCAGACCCGCTCGTTGTTGCGGCACTCTTCCGGCACCACCAGCAGCATGGAGCCGTCGTCGCGGCTGAGCAGCTGGCTGTTGAACAGGTAGGAACGCACCGCGTCCTCTACCGTCACCGCTGCCCGCGGCACGCAGATGGCCTTGAAGTTGCCACCCTTGCTGGCCAGTTTAGCTCGCAGTTGGCCAAGTACCGCGTTGGTCTCGAGGAAAGCGTCCTCGTGGTAGAACAGCACCTCACCGTTGCCCACCGAAATCACATCGTTGTGGAACACGCCTTGGTCGATCACGGCCGGGTTCTGTTGAGCGTAGACCACGCCCTCATCGCTCAGGCCATGCAGCCGGGCCACGGCCTGGGAGGCTTCCAGGGTTTGCCGGGCCGGGTACTTCTGCGGCGCCGGATAGCGGCTGTCGAAGGCGCTGCGACCGTAGACGAAGAACTCCACACCAGCCTCGCCATACGCACGGCAGAAGCGCGTGTGGTTGGCCGCACCCTCGTCACCGAACTGTGCCACGGCAGGCAGCGCCGCGTGGTGGGCAAAGTGTTTGTCGTTGCTGAACATGGCACCCAGCACACGGCTGGTAGTCGGGTGTTCGATGCTACGGTGGTACTTGCAGTTGAGGTTGGCAGCAGTGAAGTGCACGCGGCCATCGGCGGTGTCGGCACTGGGGCTGACCGTGGCGGCGTTGGCCACCCACATGCTCGAGGCCGAGCAGCTGGCCACCAGCAATGGCATGGCCTCCTTGGCGGCACGCTGGATCACTTCGGCATCGCTGCCGCTGAAGCCCAGGCGACGCAGTGCGGCCACATCCGGGCGCTCCTGCGGTGCCAGCACGCCCTGCTTGAAGCCCATGTCAGCCAGCGCTTTCATCTTCGCCAGGCCCTGGCGCGCGGCTTCGCGCGGGTTGGAAGCTTGCTGGCTGTTGCTCTGCGAAGCCACGTTGCCGTAGGACAGGCCGCCATAGTTGTGGGTAGGCCCCACCAGGCCATCAAAATTCACTTCGTAGGATTTCATCGGCTAGGCTCCGTGACCTGTTGTTATAGGGTGACGCCCGGCGTCAGGGTCGCCGGCAAGGCAAGGCTGGCGGTCTCCAGCGAAGCCACGGGGTAAGCGCAGTAGTCCGCCGCGTAATAGGCGCTGGCGCGATGGTTGCCACTGGCGCCCACGCCGCCGAACGGCGCACTGCTGGCGGCACCGGTCAGTTGCTTGTTCCAGTTGACTATGCCGGCACGGCTGCGCAGCCAGAAATACTGGTAACGGGCGCGGGAGTCGGACAGCAAGCCGGCGGCAAGGCCGTACTGCGTGTTGTTGGCCTCATCGATGGCGGCATCGAAGTCGGCGTAGCGAATCACCTGCAGCAGCGGGCCGAAGAACTCTTCGTCCGGGCGCTCGGCCACAGCGGTGACATCGACAATACCCGGGGTCAGCAATGCGGCATCGGCCTGCGGCTGGGTCATTTCCAGCAGTTTCACGGCACCCTTGGCGACCAGTTCGGCCTGGGCCGCAATCAGCGCCCGCGCCGCCTGCAGCGAAATCACCGAACCCATGAACGGCGCCGGCTGCTGGTCGAACGCGCCGACCGTGATGGATCGGCTCACCTCGACCAGCCGCGCGATCAGCGCATCGCCCCAGGCGCCTTGCGGCACCAGCAGACGACGGGCGCAGGTGCAGCGCTGGCCGGCGGAAATGAATGCCGACTGGATAATGGTATACACCGCCGCATCCAGGTCCTTGACCTCATCCACCACCAGCGGGTTGTTACCGCCCATTTCCAGGGCCAGGATCTTGTCCGGGCGGCCGGCGAACTGCTGGTGCAGCAGGTTGCCAGTGCGGCTGGAGCCGGTGAAGAACAGGCCATCGATACCCGGGTTGGCGGCCAGCGCCACACCGGTTTCGCGCGCGCCCTGCACCAGGTTGAGCACACCCGCCGGCAGCCCGGCGGCAATCCAGCAATTGACGGTCAGTTCGGCGACCTTGGGCGTTAGCTCACTGGGCTTGAACACTACGCAGTTGCCCGCCAGCAGCGCCGGCACGATATGGCCGTTGGGCAGGTGGCCAGGGAAGTTGTACGGACCGAACACCGCCACCACGCCGTGAGGCTTGTGTCGCAACACGGCCGTGGCATCGGCCAGCGGGCCGCTCTTTTCACCGGTGCGCTCGCGGTAGCTCTGTACCGAGATCGCTACCTTGTTGATCATGCTGGTGACTTCGGTCGCCGACTCCCACAGGGGCTTGCCGGTTTCCTCGCCGATGCACTGGGCCAGCGCTTCGGCATGGGTTTTCAGTTGTTCGGCGAACTTCTCCAGCACGTCGATACGCGCTTCCAGGCTCAGCTGCGCCCAGGCCGGGAAGGCTTGCCGAGCTGCCTGCACCGCGGCCGCCACCTGGCTGGCGTCAGCGCCCTGCCCCTCCCAGACGACAGCTTGCGATACCGGGTTGAGCGACTGCAGGGGTTCGCCCTGGCCGACCTGCCAATTGCCTGCGATGTAATGCGTGGTCATTTATTGGGCCTCCCGGCTTGCCGACAGCGGCACGGCGCGCACATTGTCGCCAGCGCCCATGCGCAGGCGCTTGGCGGTCAAGGGGTCGACCACCAGGGTACCGGCCGCCAACCGCGCAGGAGCGGCGGTGATGCGGCAGTCGTCACGCTTGCGGTTGTGGATGATGTAAGGCGTGGCGTCATCGCCCGGCGTACCCACCGCCAGCACCAGGGTCTGGCTCTCGCGCACGGCGCGGATCTTGGAGGTGTCGCACTCGATGGCAGGGCCGGCATCGAAGATGTCGACGTAGCCCTGATAGTTGAAACCTTCCTGCTTGAGCATGGCCAGCGCCGGCTCGGTGTCTTTGTGCACGCGGCCGATCACGTTGCGCGCCGCCTCGGACAGGAAGCAGGTGTACAGCGGGAACTTCGGCATCAGCTCGGCAATGAACGACTTGTTGCCCACGCCGGTGAGGTAGTCGGCCTGGCTGAACTCCATCTTGAAGAAGTGCCGGCCCAGGCTTTCCCAGAACGGTGAGCGGCCCTGCTCGTCGGACATGCCGCGCATTTCGGCGATGATCTTCTTGCCGAACAACTCGGGGAACTCGGCGATGAACAACATGCGCGCCCGCGACAGCAGGCGACCGTTGAGGCCGGAGCGGTAGTCGCTGCGCAGGAACAGTGAGCACAGCTCGGAGTTGCCGGTCAGGTCATTGGCCAGGAACAGGGTGGGGATTTCGCGGTAGATGTTCAGCTCCTGCGAGGCGCTGACCGTCAGGCCGACCCGGTAGTTGTACCAAGGCTCGCGCAGGCCGACGGCACCGGCGATGGCACTGATGCCCACCACCATGCCTTCGTCGTTTTCCAGCACGAACAGGTAGTCGGTGTCGCCACGCTCGGCTTCGCCACGGAAGCTTTTTTCCGCCCAGCCAACGCGATGCCGCAGGCGCTCTTCGTTGGCGGGCAGCGTGGTCAGCCCGGTGGTACCGGTGCTGCGTGCCAATTCGATCAACGCAGGCAAATCGCTGCTGCGTACAGGACGAACGATCATGCTATCTCCTTGTGCGGCGGCGGCGGCCGGCGCGAAACTCTTCTAACGCATCAATCCGCAAACGTCTGTTGCCAGACCTCAGACCGCGACCAGGCGCACGCTGGCACCCTCGCCCACCCCCAGCGCCTCGGCGGCAGCCAGGTTCAGGCTGACCGGCTTGCCAGGCACCCAGTCCAGGTCCAGCAGCACTGCGCGGTAGTCCTGCAACTGGCCGTTGCACACCAGGTACGGGCGCCCGCCCTTGACCGGCGCGTCCTCGATCTTCACCGGCACCACCCGGCTCTGGGCGATCGAGCGGATACCCGAGGTACGCGCATGCAGGGTCGGGCCACCGTCGAAGATGTCGATGTAGTGCTCGGTCTCGAAGCCTTCGCGCATGAGGATGTCGAAGGTAATCTGCGCACGCGGGTGCACCTGGCCCATGGCCTCCTGCGCCAGGTCAGGCAGCAGCGGCACGTATATCGGATAATGCGGCATCAGCTCGGCAAGGAAGGTGCGGCTCTTCAGGCCACACAGGCGCTCGGCTTCGGCGTAGTTGAGGTCGAAGAAGTTGCGCCCGATGGCATCCCAGAACGGCGATTCACCTTGCTCGTCGCTGTAACCAACGATCTCGGTCACCACCGAGTCGGCGAAACGCTCCGGGTGCGCAGCCATGAACAACAAACGGCCACGCGAATTGAGCTCGGCCCAACCACTGTTCACCAGTTCCGGCAATACATAGAAGCTGGTCAGCAGGCTATTGCCGGTCAGGTCGTGGCACAGCGACAGCACGTGGATCTTGTTGTGGATCTTCAGCTCGCGCGAGGCGTGCACGAAGGTCTCGTTACGAAAGCTGTAGAACGGCTCGGAGTAGCCGGCCGAAGCGACAATGGCCGAGCAGCCGGCCAGCTTGCCGGTTTCGCTGTCCTCGAGGACGAAGAAGTAGCTTTCTTCACCGTTGAAGCTGACCTCGGCGGCGAAGGAAGTCTCGGAAGCGGCGATCTTGTCGCCCAGGCGAGCAGCGTCGTCCGGCAGCGAGGTGACACCAATGGGGCTGTCTGCAGCCATGCGCTGCACTTCGTTCAGATCAGCCATTTGCGCGGGGCGCATCACCAGCATGGTGTCACTCCTTTGGAATACCGGCCGCTCACGGCGGCACGAAAAAACGGCAGGTGCACGGGCACCTGCACTGGAATCGGGTATCGCCGGCCCGGTCCAGACTCGGGCTGAGCCTGTGCCGGGGCCGGCGAAGGGACCGCAGGCGGATCAGCCCTGGGTCAAAGTGGCCACGGCGCGCTCGAAGCGGTCGAGGCCTTCGTCGATGTCGGCGTCTTCAACCACCAGGCTTGGCGCGAAGCGGACCACGTCCGGGCCGGCCTGGAGCACCATCACGCCTTCTTTCTCGGCAGCGTTGAGCACGTCCTTGGCCTTGCCTTTCCAGGCCTCGGCCAGCACGCCGCCCAGCAGCAGGCCAACGCCACGCACTTGGGTAAACAGGTTGTACTTCTGGCCAATCTGTTCCAGGCGGGTCTTGAAGCGCGTGTGCTTGGTCTTGATGCCGGCCAGGGTTTCCGGGGTGTTGACCACATCCAGCACAGCGCAGGCAACGGCGCAGCCCAGCGGGTTGCCGCCGTAGGTGGTGCCGTGGGTGCCGACGGCCAGGTGCTTGGCCAGCTCGGTGGTGGTCAGCATGGCACCGATCGGGAAACCGCCGCCCAGGCTCTTGGCGCTGGTCAGGATGTCCGGGGTCACGCCGTAGTGCTGGTAGGCATACAGCGAACCGGTACGGCCCACGCCAGTCTGCACTTCGTCGAAGATCAGCAGGGCGTTGTGTTCGTCACACAGTTTGCGCGCGCCTTCCAGGTAGGCCTTGTCGGCCGGCACCACGCCGCTCTCGCCCTGGATCGGCTCGATCACCACGGCGCAGGTCTTTTCGGAAATCTGTGCCTTCAGCGCTTCCAGGTCGTTGTACGGAACATGGCTGATGCCAGTGATCTTCGGGCCAAAGCCGTCGGAGTACTTCGGCTGGCCACCGACGCTGACGGTGAACAAGGTACGGCCGTGGAAGCTGTTCACGGTGGCGATGATTTCGTGCTTTTCCGGGCCGAAGCGGTCATGGGCAACGCGACGGGCCAGCTTGAAGGCGGCCTCGTTGGACTCGGCGCCGGAGTTGCAGAAGAACGCACGGTCGGCAAAGGTAGCGTCCACCAGCTTGTGGGCCAGGCGCAGGGCCGGCTCGTTGGTGAATACGTTGGATACGTGCCAGAGGGTGTTGGCCTGCTCGGTCAGGGCCTTGACCAGTGCCGGATGGCAGTGGCCCAGGGCGTTGACCGCGATGCCACCGGCAAAGTCGATCAGCTCGCGACCCGACTGGTCCCAGACGCGGGAACCCTCGCCTCGCACAGGAATGAAGGCCGCCGGAGAATAGTTGGGAACCATGACCTGGTCGAAATCGGCACGTTGCACCGGGGCTTGCTCAACGGACATCTGAGTCTCCTGAAGAGGAACGCTGGCCTGGAAGTGGCGAGCGATGGGGGGATTGTAAGGACTGATCCGCGCCTGTCCTTGCGGCCAAGCGACAACTTGTTACAGCGCAAAACCCAGTTTTGACAAGGTTTTCGGCAATGCGACAAACACTGTCGCAATCGCGCAGTGTACGGGAGACAGGGGGCTGGGTGAACGGGTGTACACGAAGGTTTGTGAGGGGCCTGGGATGTTCGGCGAAACGGGGGCGGCGCCTGGGAGACCGAGCGGCGCTTCGCGGGTATTAGTCTTGACACTTTCTGCGCCTGTGAGACCGAGCGCCGCCCGCGCGGCGCTTCGCGGGACAAGCCCGCTCCCACATTTGTTGCAACGTGGCCATGCCTGTGGGAGAGGCGTTGCCCGCTTTGGTGGAGAGTTTGAGACTGGCGAGGCGGCGGTAACGCCAGCCGGGAAATCGCGTCAAGGCAACAAGGCTGACAACCATGACCTGGCAGGTTCGGTACGTTGCAACAAATGTGGGAGCGGGCTTGTCCCGCGAAGCGCCGCGCGGGCGGCGCTCGATTTCCGCCGCACCATCAAACCCGAGGCATACACCCCGAACCCACCCGAAATATCAGCCTTTTTCGGCAGGCGCCGAACTCAGCTCGAACGGGCTGCTGCTGCGCCGCTGGTTGCGATCCTCCCGCGGCGTCGCACCAAAGAAGTTGCGATACGCACTGGAAAAATGCGGCCCCGACGAGAAGCCGCAGGACAACCCGATCTGGATGATCGACTTGCTGGTCTGCATCAGCATCTGCCGCGCCTTGTTCAGCCGCAGCTCCAGGTAATACTGGCTCGGCACGCGGTTCAGGTACTGCTTGAAGATGCGCTCCAGTTGCCGGCGCGACACGCACACGTGCTGGGCAATTTCGTCGGTGGTCAGCGGCTCTTCGATGTTGGCCTCCATCAGCAGCACCGCCTGGGTCAGCTTGGGATGGCTCGAGCCCAGGCGGTTCTGCAGCGGAATGCGCTGGCGCTCGCCACCCTCGCGGATGCGCTCGACCACCAGCTCTTCCGACACCGCCCCGGCCAGCTCCGCCCCGTGGTCACGAGCCAGCACCGCCAGCAGCAGGTCGGTCACGGCCATGCCGCCACAGGCAGTCAGGCGATCTCGATCCCAGTCGAACAGGTGACTGGTGGCGATGACCTTGGGGAAGCGCTCGGCGAAATCATCCTGCCAGCGCCAATGCACCGCAGCCCGGTAACCATCGAGCAGGCCCAGCATCGCCAGAGGGTAAACCCCGGCCGACAGGCCGCCGACCATGCAACCACTGCGCGCCAGTTGCTTGAGCGCCGCCGACAACCCCGCACCTACCGCCGACGGCTGCTCGTCAGCCACCAGGAACAGCTTTTGACACCCCTCCAGGCGGCCGCTCCACGGCTCGCCCGGCAGGCGCCAGCTCCCCTCTTGCGCCGGCTCCGCCTGCAAGAAGACCAGCTCGTAGACCACCTCCGGGTGCACCCGCTGCGCCACCTGCAATACTTCCTCGGCCAGCGCCAGGGTCAAGGGCCTGGTGCTGGGCCAGATGAGAAAACCGATTCGCTGGGTGGTCATAGGGTGCGGTCCGAAACCTGAGGTCGTTCGAGTCTGTGCGCCGGGTCAGGCTGCGCTCGCCGCGCAGCATGCCCTATTCTGGTGCAAATATGCAGTTTTTACTTCAGGCTGCCGGAGAGAAACTGCTTCAGGCGCTCCGACTGCGGGTTGGCCAGCACTTCGCGCGGGCAGCCGGTTTCTTCCACCAGGCCCTTGTGCAGGAACACCAACTGGTTGGACACCTCACGGGCAAAGCCCATTTCGTGGGTCACTACCACCATGGTGCGGCCTTCCTGGGCCAGCGCCTGCATCACCTTGAGCACATCACCCACCAGTTCCGGGTCCAGCGCCGAAGTCGGCTCGTCGAACAGCATGACCTCCGGCTCCATGGCCAATGCACGGGCAATTGCCACACGCTGTTGCTCGCCGCCGGACATGTGCCCCGGGAAGGCGTCCTTACGATGGGCGACACCGACCTTGGCCAGGTAGTGCTCGGCCTTTTCCAGGGCCTCCTTGCGGTTCACGCCCAGCACGTGTACCGGCGCTTCGATGATGTTCTCCAGCGCAGTCATATGCGACCACAGGTTGAAGTGCTGGAAAACCATCGACAGGCGCGAGCGCATGCGCTGCAACTGACGCGGGTCAGCAGCCTTGAGTGCGCCATCCTTGCCCGGTACCAGCTTCAACTCTTCGTTGTTGAGCAGGATCTTGCCGGCGTGCGGCTGCTCCAGCAGGTTGATGCAGCGCAGGAAGGTCGACTTGCCCGAACCACTGGAGCCGATGATGCTGATGACATCGCCTGCCTTGGCCGACAGGGACACGCCCTTGAGCACTTCATGGCTGCCGTAGCGCTTGTGCAGGTCTTGGACTTCGAGTTTGTACATGCTGTCGATTCTCACAAAGCGGTCAGTGCTTGCGCGGCGCCAGGTAGCCGAGCCAGCGGCGTTCGGCCATTTTGAACAGGCGCACCAGGATGAAGGTCAGGCACAGGTAGAACACGCCCGCCGTGATGTAGGCCTCGAAAGGCAGGTAGTACTGGGCATTGACCGTGCGCGCAGCACCAGTGATGTCGATCAGGGTGACGATCGACGCCAGGCTGGTGGTCTGCAGCATCATGATCACTTCGTTGCTGTACTGCGGCAGCGCGCGGCGCAGCGCCGACGGCAGCAGGATGCGCCGGTACATCTTCATGCGCGACATACCCATCGCCTTGGCCGCCTCGATCTCGCCATGGGGCGTGGCCTTGAGGCTGCCGGCAATGATTTCGGCAGTGTAGGCACTGGTATTGATGCCGAACGCCAGGCAGGCGCAGAAGGTAGCACTGGACAGCAGCGGCCAGAGGAAGCTTTCGCGCACCGTCTCGAACTGCGCCAGGCCGTAGTAGATCAGGAACAGCTGCACCAGCATCGGCGTGCCGCGGATCACGTAGGTGTACAGCCACGCCACGAAATTGACCGCAGGCTGCCTGGACACCCGCATCAGGCCCAGCGGAATGGCCGCCAGCAGCCCGAAGAACAGCGAAATCGCCAGCAGCTTGAGGGTGGTCAGCAGGCCGCCGAAGTACATCGGCAATGCCTCCCAGACGACGTTGTAGTCGAAGATCATAGTTCAGCCACCTTGACGCCCACCGAGTAGCGGCGCTCGAGATACTTCAGGGCCAGCAGCGAGATACTGGTCAGCACCAGGTACAGTGCCGCCACCGCCAGGAAGAAGGTGAAAGGCTCGCGGGTGGCGTCGGCCGCCTGCTTGGCCTTGAACATCATGTCCTGCAGGCCCACCACCGAAATCAGCGCAGTGGCCTTGGTCAGCACCAGCCAGTTGTTGGTGAAGCCCGGGATCGCCAGGCGAATCATTTGCGGCACCTGGATGCGGAAGAATACCTGGAGGTTGCTCATGCCATACGCCACGCCCGCTTCGGCCTGGCCTTTCGGAATACCAAGGAAGGCACCGCGGAAGGTTTCCGACAGGTAAGCGCCAAAAATGAAGCCCAGGGTACCGATACCCGCGATCAGCGGATTCAGGTCGATGTAGTCTTCATAGCCGAGCAGCGGCGCCACCCGGTTGATGATGTCCTGCCCGCCGTAAAAGATCAGCAGGATCAGGACCAGGTCCGGAATGCCACGGATCACCGTGGAGTACAGATCGCCCAGCCAGGCCAGCCAGCGCACCGGCGACAAGCGCAGCGCCACACCGATCAGGCCGAGCACGATGGCCAGGGCCATCGACGACAGGGCGAGCTGAAGCGTCAGCCACGCCCCGTCGAGGATGACTGCCCCGTAGCCTTTCAACATGATGAGGTCCTCGACCTAGAGAATGAAAAATGGTGCAAACCTCAGAGCCTCTGCTGTTTGCACCATTGCACAGGTGAAACTCGACGTATTAGTTCGAGTCTGGACCGTAAATATCGAAGTTGAAGTACTTCTTCTCGATTTCTTTGTACTTGCCGTTGGCACGGATGGCATCGATGGCCGCGTTGATGCGGTCGACGTTGGCCTTGTCACCCTTGCGCACGGCAATGCCGATGCCGTCACCGAAGTACTTGGCGTCGGTGAAGGACGGCCCTACGAAGGCGAAGCCCTTGCCGGCGTCGGTCTTGAGGAAGCCGTCTTCCAGCAGGGTGGCGTCAGCCACGGTACCATCGAGGCGGCCGGCGGCCACGTCCAGGTAGATTTCGTTCTGGGTGCCGTAAGGAACCACGGTGGCACCTTTGGCGCCCAGCACTTCCTTGGCGAAGCGGTCGTGGATCGAGCCGCGCTGCACACCAATCTTCTTGCCCTTGAGTTCATCCAGGCTGTCGCTGACGGCGGTGCCTTCCTTCATCACCAGACGCGCCGGGGTCAGGTAGTAGCGCTTGGTGAAGTCGACCGATTTCTTGCGGTCTTCGGTGATCGACATGGACGACAGGATGGCGTCGATCTTACGCACTTTCAGCGCCGGGATCAGACCGTCGAACTCCTGCTCGACCCAGGTGCACTTGGCTTTCATTTCCTCACACAGGGCGTTGCCGATGTCGTAATCGAAACCGGCAATGCTGCCGTCGGGCTGCTTGAAAGCGAACGGTGGGTAGGCGGCTTCGATGCCGATTTTCAGCGGTTTTTCATCGGCCTGCGACACCAGGGAAAACACGGACAGCGCCAGGGCGCCAAGCAGTGCGAGCTTCTTCATCAGGTAACTCCATCGGTACGGGGCAATACAAGGCAGGTAACGGCTGCCCGATATGCGAATGGGTACAACGCGAGCCGCGCAGGGTTCGACCAAGGCCGCAGACCACGAGCGAGTGAGTGGCATTTTAACGACAGCCCGGTAGTCGATATTTCTTCAAAGCGACAACTACTTACAGAAGCGCTTGAAACCGCAGCGGGCAATGTTGACAGCCATTGCAAAATATGCAAAAGCGCAAGAAATAGAACCTATAGACCTAGCAATTCCCGGGCCTATTATTGGCAAAGCCTTGTAGTACGGCAAGTGCAGCGTGCTGTGTTGGAAAAATTGGCCAGAGAAATGCACCGAAACAGGCCGGAATTGTTTCCTGACGCCCCGCTATTGTGCGAGACCGGTGACAGAACAGTTACCGATGAATGTCGGGTAACAGTAAAGCAAAAACCCCGCCGGTTGCCCGGGCGGGGTTTTTATTGGCTGATCTCACAGGTACACCCCTGAGGGAGCGCACAAAGCCTTCAGCGTGCGGCCAGCTTCGCTATCAGGCCGAAGCCAGGCTCATGGCCTTGTGGGTATCGATCAGGTGCTGCACCACACTTGGGTCGGCCAGGGTCGAGATATCGCCCAGCGCATCGTACTCACCGGTGGCAATCTTGCGCAGGATGCGGCGCATGATCTTGCCCGAACGGGTCTTCGGCAGCCCCGGGGCCCACTGGATCACGTCCGGTGACGCGATCGGGCCGATTTCCTTGCGCACCCAGTTCTTCAGCTCCAGGCGAAGCTGTTCGCTGGTCTCGATGCCGGCATTGAGGGTGACATACACATAGATGCCCTGCCCCTTGATGTCGTGCGGCACACCCACCACTGCCGCCTCGGCCACTTTCGCATGCGCCACCATGGCGCTTTCGATCTCGGCAGTACCCATGCGGTGACCGGACACGTTCAGCACGTCATCCACGCGACCGGTGATCCAGTAGTAGCCATCCTCGTCGCGGCGAGCGCCGTCGCCGGTGAAGTACATGCCACGGAAGGTCTTGAAGTAGGTGTCGACGAAACGGTCGTGGTCGCCGTACAGCGAACGCGACTGCCCCGGCCAGGAATCGAGGATTACCAGGTTGCCCTCGGCGGCGCCTTCGATCAGGTTGCCCAGGTTGTCCACCAACGCCGGCACCACGCCGAAGAACGGACGGGTTGCCGAGCCTGGCTTGAGGCCGGTAGCACCCGGCAGCGGGCTGATCAGGATGCCGCCAGTTTCGGTCTGCCACCAGGTGTCGACGATCGGGCAACGCTCCTTGCCCACAGCCTTGTAGTACCAGTTCCAGGCTTCGGGGTTGATCGGCTCACCCACCGAGCCAAGCAGACGCAGGCTGGAGCCATCGGCACCGGCAACCGCGGCCTCGCCTTCGGCCATCATCGCGCGGATAGCGGTTGGCGCGGTGTACAGGATGTTGACCTTGTGCTTGTCGATGATCTTCGACACACGGGTGATGTCCGGGTAGTTTGGCACGCCCTCGAACAGCAGGGTGGTGGCGCCGTTGGCCAACGGGCCATAGACGATGTAGCTATGGCCGGTGACCCAACCCACGTCGGCGGTGCACCAGTACACCTCACCCGGGCGATAGTCGAACACACGTTCATGGGTCAGCGCGGCATATACCAGGTAGCCACCAGTGGTGTGCAACACACCCTTCGGCTTGCCGGTAGAACCGGAGGTATAAAGGATGAACAGCGCTTCCTCGGCACCCATCTCTTTCGGTGCGCAGTGGCTGGAAGCCACTTTCATCAGGTCTTCGTACCAGATGTCGCGGTGCTGGTGCCAGGCAATGTCGCCACCGGTGCGCTTGCACACGATGATCTTCTGCACGCTGTTGGTTTCAGGGTTGGTCAGCGCCAGATCGACGTTGGCCTTGAGCGGGGTACGTCGGCCGCCGCGCACGCCTTCGTCGGCGGTAATCACGACCTTGGACTTGCAGTCGATGATACGGCCGGCCAGTGCCTCGGGCGAGAAGCCGCCGAATACCACCGAATGGATCGCACCGATACGGGCGCAGGCCAGCATGGCGACCACGGCCTCGGGGATCATCGGCATATAGATGGTTACCACGTCACCCCGGTGCACATCCTGGCCACGCAGGGCATTGGCGAACTTGCAGACCTGCTCGTGCAGTTCGCGGTAGGTGATGTTGCGGTGCTCGGAAGGGTCGTCGCCTTCCCAGATGATGGCCAGCTGGTCGCCGCGCTCTTCGAGGTGGCGGTCCAGGCAGTTGGAGGAAACGTTCAGAGTGCCGTCGGCGAACCATTTGATATCGACGTGGTGGTCGTCGAAGGAGGTCTGCTTGACCTTGGTGAACGGCTTGATCCAGTCGATGCGCTGGGCCTGTTCGCGCCAGAAGCCGTCCGGGTTGATCACCGATTGCTGGTACATGGCCTTGTAGGTGGCCTCGTCGGTCAGGGTGGTGGCCGCAACCTCGGGACGAACGGGATACAGTGGAGCCGCACTCATCTGTGTTACCTCGGTGTAATAGTTGTTTTTGTATGGAACCGTTTGTAACTGTACCAGAGCAACAAAAGCCATTCGACGTTGGTAGTAATTTGGTACGCCCGTTCTGACAAAGCGCTCTGGCACGCACCTTACAGCTCTGACGAAGAAAAAATGGGGCCGCCTGCCAGAGGATTATTACAGATTCTGTCAAAACACTTTATCAAAAGAGCCACTGTTTCGGCTCTGGTCCCAGCCATAAAATTCACCTCGCCAGCAACGGCAAGGCGATTAACAACTGGTAACAGCCCCCACGAAGGCAAACGTTAATCCCCATTCAAACCCGATAGTTCAAACTAGCAATACTCGCGGCGCCACAAGCGCCGCGCGCCCCCTCACGACCTTAGACAGGTAAATAGAAAATGAAAGCTTTACTGGTATTGGTACTTGGCAGTCTTTGCGGCGCGGCGATGGCCGGCGAAGCCAAAGACGCCGAGCAGATTCCGGTTGAACAGTACAGTTACTCGCAGCACCTGGACATTGCCCGCGTCATTTCCATGAGCGAAGTGCCCAATGTGTGCGAAGTCGTGCCAGCCCGCATGACCTACGAGGACTCCAAGGGCCAGAAGCACATTCTCGAATACCGCGTGATGGGGAACGGCTGCTCGAACGGCTGATACCTTGTGAATTGGGGGCCCTGCGGGCCCCATTCGCGGGTGAACCCGCTCCCACAAGTACAGTACCTGCCTTGAATCCAGCGCTATACCTGTGGGGGCGGGTTTACCCGCGAAGCAACCACCGCCTGATTAACAGATTATTAACTAACGACTACTTAATCCGCTGACTTGCCCAACGAATAATCTCTCAACTTGTTGGCAATCGTGGTATGCGAAACACCCAGTCTTTTCCCTAAAGCCCGACTACTCGGGAATTCCGCCATCAAACTTTCCAGCACCGCTTTTTCAAAGCGCCCGACAATCTGCGAAAGATCCCCGTCCAGCGAAAACTCACCCAGCGGTTGACGCACGCCATAATCCGGCAAACGTATATGTTCACTTTTGACGACGCCGCCTTCGCATAACGAAACCGCCTGGAACAACACGTTTTCCAACTGCCTTACATTACCCGGCCAATGGTACTGGCTGAGTTTGTCCATCGCTGCCGGCGCCAGGCGCGGCATGGCGCAGCCGATCTGCCGGCTGGCCTGGTCAAGAAAGTGCTGCACCAGCCCTTCCAGGCCATCCATGCATTCGCGCAATGGCGGAATGTGCAGCGACAACACATTGAGCCGGTGATACAGGTCCTGGCGAAACTCGCCACGGGCACACAATTCGGACAAATCCACCTGGGTCGCGCAGATCACCCGCACATCCAGGTACACCTCCTCATCACTACCTACGCGACGGAAGCAGCCATCCTGCAGAAAACGCAGCAGCTTTACTTGCAGGCGCGGGCTCATCTCCCCTACACCGTCGAGGAACAGCGTGCCACCGGCGGTCAGTTCCAGCAGCCCCAGCTTGCCCTCGGCCCGCGCCCCTTCGAATGCCCCGGGGCCGTAACCGAACAGCTCGGTCTCGGCCATCGACTCGGGCAACCCGGCGCAGTTGAGCGCCATCAGCGGCGACTGGCCGCGCGGGCTGGCCAAGTGGCAGGCACGCGCCAGCAACTCCTTGCCGGTGCCGGTCTCGCCCTCGATCAGCAATGGCGCATCCAGCGGCGCCATGCGCCGCGCCTCGCGTACCACCGCAGCCATCACCCGCGAGCTCTGGAAGATACTGTCGAAACCACGCAACTCCTGCTTGCGCACGTTGTAGATGCGCTCACCGATACGGTCGGCGCGGTGCAGGGTCAGTACCGCCCCGGCCAGCGCCTCGCTGTCGTCGTGCTCGGACTGCAGCGGCGCGATATCGGCCAGGAACACATCGCCCTTGACCTTGATGCGCAGGCCGTTGATGCGCGACTTGTTGGCCCGCACCAGCTCAGGCAGGTCAAAGTCCTCCACATAGCGAGCCAGGGGCATGCCTGGCACCTCGTCCACCCGCACTCCCAGCAACTGTGCAGCGGCACGGTTGGCGGCGACGATGCTGCCCCCCATGTCGATCGACAGCACCGGGAAGTCCAGCGCCCCGAGCAGCGCATTCAGCTCCATGTGCCGGCGCTCGCTAGGCATCAGCCCCACGCGCTTGACACCGAACACCCCGGCAATCGCCTCGAACTTCGGCCGCAGCGCCTGGAACTGCAAATTGATCAGGTTCGGGCAATGCAGGTAGATGGCGTTGCCATGGTCACCACCCACCTCGCCGCGCAGCACGTTGATGCCGTACTCCACCAGCAGGTTGAGGATGTCGCGCAGGATGCCAATACGGTTCTGGCAATGCACTTTGATACGCATGAGGGCTCTCGAAGCGCCAATGTTTTTCAACATCGCGCGGAAAAGTCGTAAAGATAAGCTGACAAAAACAGCCGAGGCATCAGCCAGATGCCTCGGATTTTCCGACACTTGCGCCTTTTTGTAAAATTATCGTTACAAAAACACCACGAAAAGGCGGCCCCGCCACTGGCCCACCCTCGTGCAAAGCGGCCAGCGAAGGGATATTCCTTAGGCATGTCCTGCACATAACAAGAAAAGCCCTCACCAGGAGAGCCACATGAAACAGACGCAATACGTGGCACGCGAGCCCGATGCGCATGGTTTTATCGACTACCCGCAGCAAGAGCACGCGGTATGGAACACCTTGATCACTCGCCAGTTGAAAGTGATCGAAGGCCGCGCATGCCAGGAATACCTGGACGGCATCGACCAGCTCAAGCTGCCCCATGACCGTATTCCGCAACTGGGCGAGATCAACAAGGTGCTAGGCGCCACCACCGGTTGGCAGGTTGCCCGGGTACCGGCACTGATCCCTTTCCAGACCTTCTTCGAACTGCTGGCCAGCAAGCGCTTCCCGGTGGCCACCTTCATCCGTACCCCGGAAGAACTGGACTACCTGCAAGAACCCGATATCTTCCACGAGATCTTCGGCCACTGCCCGCTGCTGACCAATCCCTGGTTCGCCGAATTCACCCATACCTACGGCAAGCTCGGCCTGGCCGCGACCAAGGAACAACGCGTGTACCTGGCGCGCCTTTACTGGATGACCATCGAGTTCGGCCTGATGGAAACAGCGCAAGGCCGCAAGATCTATGGCGGTGGCATCCTCTCGTCGCCAAAAGAGACCGTGTACAGCCTGTCTGGCGAGCCTGAGCACCAGGCCTTCGACCCGATCGAGGCCATGCGTACACCGTACCGCATCGACATCCTGCAGCCGCTGTATTTCGTGCTGCCGAACATGAAGCGCCTGTTCGACCTGGCCCACGAAGACATCATGGGCATGGTTCACAAAGCCATGCAGCTGGGCCTGCACGCACCGAAGTTTCCACCCAAGGTCGCTGCCTGAGCGACCTTGCCGATAACAACTCGAACCGGAAAACACCACATGAATGCCTTGAACCAAGCCCATTGCGAAGCCTGCCGCGCCGACGCACCAAAGGTCACCGACGAAGAGCTGGCCGAGCTGATTCGCGAAATCCCGGACTGGAACATCGAAGTACGTGACGGCCACATGGAGCTGGAACGCGTGTTTCTGTTCAAGAACTTCAAGCACGCCCTGGCGTTCACCAATGCCGTGGGCGAGATCGCCGAGGCCGAAGGCCACCACCCGGGCCTGCTGACCGAGTGGGGCAAGGTCACCGTGACCTGGTGGAGCCACTCGATCAAAGGCCTGCACCGCAATGACTTCATCATGTGCGCGCGCACCGACAAGGTGGCGGAGACGGCTGAAGGCCGCAAGTAAGCACTGAGAAAATGGGGCCCGGTGGCCCCATTTTTTATGGGAAAAATGTCCGCTGTTCGCCCGCAAAACCGACAAACGATCGGCAAAAAAACCAAACTGTCATCCAGACTTGTGTATCCTGCCCCTGCTTAGCGAAGCTTCAAACGCGCCTGGCGCAGACTTTTCACTCACACTTGCGAGGAACGACGAGATGCATGAAATCCCGAATCTTCCCTTCCCAAGCCTGAACCCAGAAGAGCCAACCGTGACCGTTCACGCCGAACCGGCAACTGCCGTCGAGCAGGATGGTGACGATCAATCCAGCGCTGACCAGGAATAACCGCGCATCCCCCGGCTGTGTGAAAACGGCTGACCTGCGGGCCACCCCCGTCATCACGTTTTCACACCGTCCAGAACCCACGTAGGCCCTCATGCCCGACTCACCGCGCCCCCTCGCGGTCACCCTGCAAGTCGTCTCCATCGTCCTCTTCACCTTCATCGGCAACCTGATCAACCGGCTTGGCGGGTTCCGGGTGGCGATCGCCTGCCTGTCGGTGGAAGCGCTTTGGCTGGTGTTGGGCCTGTATCTGTATCGGCAGGCATCATCTTCAAAGCATGCACGGGACTTGTAGGAGCAGCCTTGTGCTGCGAAGAGGCCATTACTGCCGAAGAAAACCTATTGGCTCTACCGGCCTCTTCGCAGCGCAAGGCTGCTCCTACAGGGACGGCGTAAGCCAGGAGGGCTGCAAGGCAGCCCCCCCCCCCCCGGGGCCCTTAAGGTCAGCGCCGGGTGTACTGGAGCACCACTTCCAGCGGGTGGCGCATCTGTCGCTCGGTCATGCGCTTGACCTGGCTGCGGCACGAGTAGCCCGTCGCCAGCGGCTCACCCTCCTTGTCCAGCTTGGTCGCCCACGATTGCTCGAAGATGGTCCGCGAGGTGTCCTGGTTGCGCGCCTCGTGCCCATAAGTACCGGACATACCGCAGCAGCCAGTCGCCTCGGTTACCAGCTTCAGGCCCAGGCGAGCGAACACCTGCTCCCACTGCCTGGTGCTGGCCGGCACGTTGGTCTTCTCGGTGCAGTGCGCCATCAGGCGGAAATTGCCCGGCGCGGTCGGTGCCTGCTCCGGCAGCACATCCATCAACCACTCCTGCGGCAACAGCACCTGCGGGCAACCATCCAGGCCCGGTACTTTCTGGTACTCCTGGCGATACACCAGGGTCATCGCCGGGTCCAGGCCCACCAGCGGTACGCCGCAGTCAGCCAGCGCCTTGAGCTGGGTGGCATTGCGGATCGCCGCCTTGGCGAACGCACCGAGGAAGCCCTGAACGTGCAGGGGCTTGCCGTTGGCACTGTACGGCGCCAGGAACACCCGGTGGCCCAGTCGGTGCGCCAGGTCGATAAAGGCCGACAGCAGCGGTGTCTCGAAGTAACGGGTAAAGGCATCCTGCACCAGCACGATGCTGCGCTCGCGCTGGGCCGGGGTCAGTTCACGCAGGGCCGGTACGCTGGCCACGCCGACACGGCAGCGGGTCAGGGTGGCCTGGAAGTTGAAGCGGCTGATCAGCGGGCTGTCGACCATGCCGACCTTGTCGGCCAGCAGCTTGCTCACCCATTTCGAACCCATCACCGCGTTGTACAGCCCGGGCGCATGGGCCAGATAGGGGATGGTGAATTCCAGCGAACCGATCAGGTAGTCACGCAGCGGGCGCTGGTAGCGGCCGTGGTACAGCTCCAGGAAACGCGAGCGGAAGTCCGGCACATTGACCTTGATCGGGCACTGCCCGGCGCACGACTTGCACGCCAGGCAGCCCGCCATGGCGTCGTACACCTCATGGGAGAAGTCTTCCTGACCCTGGTTGCGCGCACGGTTGTTGCGCAGGCGCTCCGGCAGGCCCTTGAGCCACGATACCTTGTTGCGCGCTGCAGCCAGCACATCAATGTTGGCCTCGCCCTGCAGGCGCAGCCACTCGCGCATCAGCGAGGCGCGGCCCTTGGGCGAATGCTGGCGCTCGCGGGTGGCCTTCCACGACGGGCACATGGCATCGTTGGGGTCGTAGTTGTAGCAGGCGCCGTTGCCGTTGCAGTGCACGGCGCTGCCGAAGTCCTGCCAAACGCGCTCATCGATGGTGCGGTCGAGGTCGCCGCGCAGGGTCACGCCATCGACCCTGGTCAGGCCCTCGGCGCTGTCTGGCGGGGTGCAGATCTTGCCCGGGTTGAGCTGGTTGTGCGGGTCGAAAGCGCCCTTCAGGCGCTGCAGCGCCGGGTACAGCTCGCCGAAGTACTCCGGTACGTATTCCGAACGCAGGCCCTTGCCATGCTCGCCCCACAGCAGGCCGCCATAGCTTTTGGTCAGTGCCGCCACGGCGTCGGAAATCGGCTTGACCAGTGCGGCCTGGGCCGGGTCCTTCATGTCCAGCGCCGGGCGCACGTGCAGCACGCCGGCATCGACGTGGCCGAACATGCCATAGGCCAGGCCGTAGCCATCGAGCAGTGCACGGAAGTCGGCAATGTAGTCGGCCAGTTGCTCCGGCGGTACCGCGGTGTCTTCCACGAACGGCTGCGGGCGCACTTCGCCCTCGACGTTGCCCAGCAGGCCTACCGAACGCTTGCGCATGGTATAGACGCGGGTCACCGCCTCGGCGCCCTCGGCCAGGGTGTGGCCCAGGCGCTCGACGCTGGTGTCGCTCTGCAGGTGCTGGATGAACGCCTGCACCTTGGCATTGACCTCGGTCGGCTCGTCGCCGCAGAACTCCACCAGGTTGATGCCCAGGGTCGGGCGCTCGGGGTCGGCCGGGAAGTATTCGGCGACGCTGTGCCAGACGATGTCCTTCATCGCCAGCATCAGCACCTTGGAGTCGACGGTCTCGATCGACAGCGGCTTGTGCGCCATCAATGCGTTGGCGTCCCGCAGGGCATCCATGAAGCTGGTGTAGCGCACGTTGACCAGCACGGCGTACTTGGGAATCGGCAGCACATTGAGCTTGGCTTCGACCACATAGCCCAGCGAGCCCTCGGCACCGCACAGCACGCTGTTGAGGTTGAAGCGGCCCTGCTCGTCGCGCAGGTGCGCCAGGTCGTAGCCGGTCAGGCAACGGTTGAGCTTGGGGAAGGTGGTTTCAATGAGATCAGCCTGGGTTTCCTGGATCTCCCGCGCCATGCGATACACCTCGCCGACCCGGCCGGGCAAGGCACAGGCCTGTTCCAGCGCAGCATCGTCGATCGGCAGGCTGTGCAGACGTTCGCCACCGAGCAGCACGCTATGCAGTTCCAGTACGTGGTCGCGGGTCTTGCCATAGGTGCAGCTACCCTGGCCGCTGGCGTCAGTGTTGATCATGCCGCCGACAGTGGCGCGGTTGGAGGTGGACAGCTCGGGCGCAAAGAACAGCCCGTGCGGCTTGAGCGCGGCATTGAGCTGATCCTTGACCGTACCGGCCTGCACCCGTACCCAGCGTTCCTCGACGTTGATTTCGAGGATCTTGTTCATGTGCCGCGACAGGTCGACGACGATACCGTCGGTCAGCGACTGGCCGTTGGTGCCGGTACCACCGCCGCGCGGGGTCAGCTTGACCTGCTGGAAGCGTTGCTCGGCCATCAGCGTGGCGACCCGCGCCACATCGTCGGCGTCCAGCGGGAATACCGCCGCCTGCGGCAAGCGCTGGTAGATCGAGTTGTCGGTGGCCAGCACCGTGCGGGTACCGTAGTCGGCACTGATCTGGCCACGGAAGCCGCTATTGCGCAGGGCTTCGAGGAATTCGGGGTAGTTGGCGCTCGGGGCAACGGTCGGCAGCTGGGCGATCATCGAAGGATGGCCTCTTGATATTGGCTAATTCACGGGATTCCTGTCGTTCCGGCATGGATCAACACATGCGGGGATGACGTATAGGCCAATGTTCCTGTAGTTTCGCCTCAGGGGCAAACGGATAATCCTGCCGCTATCAATGACTTCCATGAATGAATTACCGCCACCTGACCCCGTCCATGTCGCTGCTGCTGGCATTCGAAGCCGCCGCCCGACATGAAAGCTACACCCGCGCCGCCGCCGAACTGTCGCTGACCCAGAGTGCGGTCAGCCGCCAGGTGCAGGCACTGGAACAGCAACTGGGCCTGACCTTGTTCCGCCGCGAAGGCCGCCAGGTGCAACTGACCGATGTCGGTCGCCTGTACCAGCGCGAGCTCAGCGAGGCCCTGGGGCGCATCCGCAGCGCCACCCTGCAAGCTCTGGCCTACCAGTCTGGGGTAGGCACCTTGCGCCTGGCGACCCTGCCCACATTCGGCTCGAAATGGCTACTACCACGGCTGCATGCGTTCTATAACGCTCACCCGGGCATGCTGGTGCACATACATTCACGCATCGAAGCCATCAACTTCGACACCAGCGAAATCGACGCCGCCATCGGCGTGGCCAGCCACGACCTGCCAGGGCTGATCTGCCACCGGCTGCATGCCGAGGAGCTGGTGGTGATCTTGCCGCCGGAGGCTGGTGCGCACAGCCAGGGCTGGAGCCCGGCACGCATCAGTGAAGAGGTGCTGCTGAATGTGGCCAACAACCCGCATGCCTGGGGCGAGTGGTTCTCGCACCATGGCCTGGCGCATCGGGCGATGCGCCTGGGGCCGAGCTTCGAGCTGACCTCGCACCTGATCCAGGCGGTACGAGCCGGGATTGGCATCGGCCTGGTGCCTCGCATACTGGTGGAGGAAGAACTGGCCAAGGGTGAGCTGTACAGCCCCGGAGGGGCATTTGCCAGCCAGCGCAGTTATTACCTTATCTACCCGCCGAGGAACGAGGCGCTGCCGTCGCTGCGGGCATTTCGCAGCTGGTTGCTGGAGCAGATCTGATCTGTTGCCTGTGCCGGCCTCTTCGCGGGTGAACCCGCTCCCACAGGAATATCACTGGACCTGAGGGCAGCGCTATACCTGTGGGAGCGGGTTCACCCGCGAAAGGGCCCGAGCAGGCAACAAAAAACCCGAAGCCAGTCACCTGACATCGGGTTTTTCTACCACCTGTAGCGCCTTATCTGGCCATACTACTAGCAGCCCCAACGGCCTGCGCCTTGCGACGCGGCTTGATCATGTAGGCCACGAACATGGCGAGCAGCCAAACCGGGATCGCATACACGGACACCTGGATACCCGGGATCATCAGCATGATGCCGAGGATCAGCACCACGAACGCCAGGCAGATGTAGTTGCCATAGGGGTACCACAGTGCCTTGAACAGCGGCTTCTGGCCGGTGCGATCCAGGTGCTGACGGAACTTCAGGTGCGAGTAGCTGATCATCGCCCAGTTGATCACCAGGGTGGCCACCACCAGCGACATCAGCAGCTCCAGCGCGTTGGACGGCATCAGGTAGTTGAGCAGCACCGCGATCAGGGTCACGGCTGCCGACACCAGGATCGAGCGCACCGGTACACCGCGACTGTCAACCTTGGCCAGCGCCGCCGGGGCGTCACCTTGTTCGGCCATGCCCAGCAGCATGCGGGCGTTGCAGTAGGTACCGCTGTTGTACACCGACAGTGCCGCAGTCAGGACCACGAAGTTCAACAGGTGCGCAGCCACGTCACTGCCCAGCAGCGAGAACACCTGCACGAACGGGCTGCTGCCATAGCTGCCACCGGATGCGTCGATGCTGGCGACCAGGTTGTCCCACGGGGTCAGCGACAGCAGCACCACCAGGGCACCGACATAGAAGATCAGGATACGGTAGATGACCTGGTTGATCGCCTTGGGGATCACGGTCTTCGGCTTGTCGGCCTCGGCAGCGGTGAAGCCGAGCATTTCCAGGCCACCGAAGGAGAACATGATGAAGGCCAGGGCCATCACCAGCCCGCTGACACCGTTCGGGAAGAAGCCGCCGTGCGACCACAGGTTGGCCACGGTGGCTTCAGGGCCGCCGCTGCCGCTGGTCAGCAGGTAGGCACCCAGGCCGATCATGCTGACGATAGCCACCACCTTGATGATGGCAAACCAGAATTCGGCCTCACCGAAGAACTTCACGTTCATGAGGTTGATAGCGTTGATCAGCACGAAGAACGCTGCCGCCGTAACCCAGGTGGGGATCTCCGGCCACCAGTAGTGAACATACTTACCGACCGCCGAAAGCTCCGACATGCCCACCAGGATGTACAGCACCCAGCAGTTCCACCCTGACAGGAAGCCGGCGAAGCCACCCCAGTAGGTGTGGGCGAAATGGCTGAACGAGCCGGCCACCGGCTCTTCGACGATCATTTCGCCGAGCTGGCGCATGATCATGAAGGCGATGAAGCCGCAGATGGCGTAGCCAAGGATCATCGACGGGCCAGCGGATTTCATCACGCCTGCCGAGCCGAGGAACAGGCCGGTACCAATCGCACCGCCGAGGGCGATCAACTGGATATGGCGGTTCTTCAGGCCCCGCTTGAGCTCGCCTGAATGCATGTTTTGTCCACTCATGAACGAAGTCACCTGCATTGTTTTTATCTGTGACGGAATCGGACCCACCGCGCTCGTGGCGCAGCGGAATGGGCAAGGTGGTTACCTTGGGTTTCTTGACCTCAGGTGCCGCCGCGGCGGGTCAACCAGGCGTGATCAAGAGTGCGCGGTACGCAAAGGAGTCACAGGTAAAACGCGGCGCATTGTATACCCCTGCAAACGCGCAGGCGTCAACGCGTTGCATCGTTTCCTTGGGAAAAAACGCAGCGATCCTGTGGTGTGGGCCTTGAAAGGCGGAGTGATCGGCGTACATGGCGCCTCCATTTGTTGTTTTGTCAGCCTGGCTCTGAGGACAGGCTTTTTGCACACGGCAATGGTGGCTATAACACCGTGGGGCGGGGGTTTGGGCAAGGGTGGGCGGAGACCGGGCGGCGGCTTGTGCGCATTGGCGGCGGCAAGGTTTGTTTACACAGCCGGGCTTAATCTGAAATCAGTGCTGAATACGGCCATATCTGTATAAATTTCTTTACAGACCGGTTCGAAAACTTGCCAGTCGTCCGAAAAATTCTTTTTGTTCAATATCTTGGGGCCGCTTTGCGGCCCTTTCGCGACACAAGGCCGCTCCCACATGTGACGCGTTTCATTGTGGGAGCGGCCTTGTGTCGCGATGGGCTGCGCAGCAGCCCCCAAATTCTCACAGGCATAAAAAAACCAGCCCGAAGGCTGGTTTCTCATTGCTGCACAGGCCAATCAGCCACGCGGCTTGCCGCGGCCACGGCCTGCCGGCTTGTCACCTTCAGGCTTGCCCGGACGCTTGCGCATCTCGCTCGGGCGCTCGGCCACGGTGCTGCCGCGGCTGGTCTTGCGCGGGGCCTCTTCACGCAGCTGGCGCGCCGGGCGTGCATCGGCAGCAGTACCTTCTTGAGCCGGGCGCAGGCTGCGCACACGCTCGCCACGGCCCAGCGGGCGGGTCGATTTGCGCTGCAGGCGCTCCATCTTGTCCTTGGCCTTGAGCTTCATGGCTGGCAGCGCCACCGGTTGCAGGCCCACTTCAGCGGCGAGGATGTCGATTTCGCCCTGGGTCATTTCACGCCAGCGGCCCATCGGCAGGTCGGAGTTGAGGAACACCGGGCCGAAACGCACGCGCTTCAGACGGCTGACCACCATCCCCTGGGACTCCCACAAGCGACGCACTTCACGGTTACGGCCTTCCATCACCACGCAGTGGTACCAGTGGTTGAAGCCTTCGCCACCTGGCGCCTTCTGAATATCGGTGAACTTGGCCGGGCCGTCTTCCAGCATCACGCCTGCCTTCAGGCGCTCGATCATCTCGTCGTCGACCTCACCCCGCACACGTACCGCGTACTCACGGTCCATCTCGTAGGACGGGTGCATCAGGCGGTTGGCCAGTTCACCATCGGTGGTGAAGAGCAGCAGGCCGGTAGTGTTGATGTCGAGACGGCCGATGTTGATCCAGCGGCCTTCTTTCGGCCGTGGCAGGCGGTCGAACACGGTCGGGCGGCCTTCCGGGTCGTCACGGGTGCAAATTTCGCCATCGGGCTTGTTGTACATGATCACCCGGCGAGTGGCCTCGGCGGCCTCTTCGCGCTTGATCAGCTTGCCATCCACGGCAATGGCATCGTGCAGGTCGACGCGCTGGCCGAGGGTGGCCTCGACGCCGTTGACCTTGATGCGGCCCTGGCTGATCCAGGCCTCGACGTCACGGCGCGAGCCAACGCCAATGCGCGCCAGCACTTTCTGCAGCTTTTCGCCGGATGGCGGGGTGATTTCGGTATCTTGCAGGTCTTGCTCACTCATCTGGGCACCTCCCGGTGTAGGAATGAAATAAGGGTTCTGGCGACGAACGCGCCAAAAGGCCGCGCATCATACGCGGTTCGGCGGGGGAACGCACTGGAGGGTAGAGGGTTTTGTGGGCTTTGCGAGGGGTTTCTGCCTAATGGTTATGTATTGGCAGTACCGGCCTCTTCGCGGGTAAACCCGCTCCCACAAGTACCGCATCACTCTCAGGGCCTGTGATATCCCTGTGGGAGCGGGTTCACCCGCGAAGAGGCCGGTACAGGCAACAGCAGATCAGGGCTGCAATTTGCCCTCTTCTTCCACCGAGGCCTCAGGCTCTTCCTCACGCAAATCATCAAAATCGGTCTTCAGCCCTTCTTCCATGGCATCCAGCTCCACCAGCAAGCTTCGGAAGCTGGTTTCCTCCTTCGGCTCAACAACCTCTTCCTCCTCCCCAAGGCTCGCATCGGCCAAAGCCTGCAGGTGGGCCGGCACCGGTGCATCGTCCGGGTCGAGCAGCGGCTCAGGTTCCATTTCGCGCAGCTCGGCCAAGGCCGGCAGCTCATCCAGGCTCTTGAGGTTGAAGTGGTCAAGAAACGCCTTGGTGGTGGCAAACATCGCCGGCCGCCCTGGCACTTCGCGGTAGCCGACCACACGGATCCACTCGCGCTCCATCAGGGTCTTGATGATGTTGCTGTTCACCGCCACGCCACGCACATCCTCGATTTCGCCCCGGGTGATGGGCTGGCGATAGGCGATCAGGGCCAGAGTCTCGAGCAGCGCACGTGAATAACGTTGCGGCCGCTCTTCCCACAGGCGCCCGACCCAAGGGGCATAGTCCTCGCGAATCTGCAGGCGGTAGCCGCTGGCCACCTCCTTCAACTCGAAAGCGCGGCCATTACACGACTTGCCCAGCAGTTCCAGAGCCTGCTTGAAGACCTTGGGCTCCGGTCGCTCGGCTTCCTCGAACAGTTCGTACAGGCGCTCCAGGGATTGCGGCTTGCCCGAAGCCAGCAAGAAGGCTTCGATCAGCGACGCCAGGTCGCGGGGTTCATTCAGGTTCATCAGGTTCTTCAACAAGCGCCGGGCGAAGCCGCACGTGGATGGCGGCGAAGGGTTCATTCTGCACCAGTTCGATCAGCGATTCCTTCACCAGCTCGAGAATCGCCATGAAGGTCACGACCACGCCCAGCTTGCCCTCCTCGGCGGCAAACAGCTCGACGAACGGCACGAAACCGCCACCTTTCAGACGTTCCAGCACCTGGCTCATGCGCTCGCGGGTGGACAAGGTCTCACGGGTGATCTGGTGGCTTTCGAACAGGTCGTTGCGGCGCATCACCTCGGCCATCGACACCAGTAGCTCCTCCAGGCTGACCTGGGGCAACAGCTTGCGCACCTTGGCCTGCGGCGCCTCCAGGCGCGGCACCACCACCTCGCGGCCTACCCGTGGCAACTCATCGATGCCTTCGGCGGCGGCCTTGAAGCGCTCATATTCCTGCAGGCGGCGGATCAGTTCGGCGCGCGGGTCACCCTCCTCCTCCTCGACGTCGGCCGAGCGCGGCAGCAACATGCGCGACTTGATCTCGGCCAGCATGGCAGCCATCACCAGGTATTCGGCGGCCAGCTCCAGGCGCACGCTCTTCATCAACTCCACGTAGCCCATGTACTGGCGGGTGATTTCCGCCACCGGGATATCGAGGATGTCGATGTTCTGCTTGCGGATCAGGTACAGCAACAGGTCCAGCGGGCCTTCGAAGGCTTCGAGGATGACTTCCAGGGCGTCCGGCGGGATGTACAAGTCCAGCGGCAGCTCGGTCAGGGCTTCGCCATAGACCAGGGCCAGTTGCAGCTGCCGAGGCGCCTCGGCCTGCTCGGCCGGTGCCTCGGGCGTTTCCACCTGGCTCACGCGTTGACCAGAAACGGCGTGGGATCGCCGCAGCCTTCACGGACCAACGCAGGCTCATCGCCAGTCAGATCGATGATGGTCGAAGCCTTGAGGTCGCCGTAGCCGCCATCGATGATCAGGTCGACCTGGTGTTCTAGACGCTGACGTATCTCATAGGGGTCGGTCATCGGCTCTTCTTCGGGCGGCAAGATCAGGCTCACACTCATCAGCGGCTCGCCCAGCTCCTCCAGTAGTGCAAGAACAATGGGGTTGGACGGTACGCGCAATCCGATAGTGCGGCGCTTTTCGTGCATCAAAAGCCGTGGCACTTCACGGGTGGCATTGAGGATGAACGTATAAGGCCCGGGAATATGCGCTTTGAGCAGGCGGAAGGTGGACGTATCGATCTTGGCGAACAACCCCATTTGCGAAAGGTCGCAGCATAGCAAGGTGAAGTTGTGCTGCTTGTCCAACTGGCGCAAGCGCCGGACTCTCTCGATGGCGCCCTTATCGCCGATCTGGCAGCCGAGTGCGTAAGCCGAGTCGGTTGGATACACAACAACGCCGCCCTTGCGGATGATCTCGACGGCCTGTTTGATCAGGCGCACCTGCGGATTCTCCGCATGAATCTGGAAAAATTGGCTCACGTAGTCGTCCTGTTCATACCGCCAAAGGCTGTTCATGGCTGAATCGGCGCCACAGAGGTGGCAAGTCCTCGGGCAAAGGCCGGTAGGCACCGATCTCGCCCCAGGTGCCGGGGCCGTGGAAATCACTGCCAGCGCTTGCCAGCAGGCCGAACTCACGGGTGAGGATGGACATCGTGCCCACCTGCTCGGCCGGCATCATCCCGTTGACCACTTCAAGTGCCTGCCCGCCTGCCTGAATATAGTCGGCAATCAGCCTTCTGCGCTTGCTGCGGGTCAGATCGTAGTGCATGGGATGCGCCAGGCTCACCCAGGCATTGGACTGGCGCAGGGTGGCGACGGTTTCATCGAGGGTCGGCCAGTGCTGCTTGACGTCGCCCAGCTTGCCGGCGCCCAGCCATTTGCGAAACGCCTCGCCGCGGTCCTTGACGTGCCCGGCTCGCACCAGGTACTCGGCAAAATGCGGGCGCGCCGGGGCGTTGCCGCTATCGCCCAGCTCATGCTGCACGGCGCGGGCACCCTCGAGGGCTCCGGGCATGCCCTTGGCCGCCAGCCGTTTGTCGATTTCTTCGGCGCGCAGCCAGCGGCCACGGTGCAGTGCGTCGATCGCCGCCAGCAGGGGCGGTGCGTCGAGCGGGAAGTCATAGCCCAGCACATGGATGGTCGCACCACCCCAGGTGCACGACAGCTCCACCCCGCTGACCCAGTGCATGCCCTTTTCGCGGCACGCCTGGCGCGCCTCGGGCAAGCCTTCGATGGTGTCATGGTCGGTCAGTGCCAGCGTTTGCACCCCGTGCTCATGGGCCCGGGCGACCAATGTAGAGGGCGACAGAGCGCCGTCGGAGGCCGTGCTGTGACAGTGCAGATCAACATTCATGGAGGAGCGCTTTCGCTGGAATCGATGTTTGTTATTATGCCGTCACATCCCGATTCTGGCTGCCATTGTGAAACAATTCATCGATTTCATCCCGCTGCTGCTGTTCTTCATCGTCTACAAGCTCGACCCGCGCCCGATGGAAGTCGCGGGCCACAGCTTCGATTTCGGTGGTATCTACAGCGCCACAGCCATGCTGATCATCAGCTCGCTGGTGGTCTACGGCGCGCTGTTCCTGCGCCAGCGCAAACTGGAAAAGGGCCAGTGGCTGACCCTGGTGGCCTGCCTGGTGTTCGGCGGCCTGACCCTGACCTTCCACAGCGAAACCTTCCTCAAGTGGAAGGCGCCGGTAGTGAACTGGCTGTTCGCCCTGGGCTTCGCCGGTAGCCACTTCGTCGGCGACCGGGTACTGATCAAGCGCATCATGGGCCACGCCCTGAGCCTGCCCGATGCCATCTGGACCCGCCTGAACCTGGCCTGGATCGGCTTCTTCCTGTTCTGCGGCGCGGCCAACCTGTTCGTCGCCTTCACCTTCCAGGACTTCTGGGTCGACTTCAAGGTGTTCGGTAGCCTGGGCATGACCGTGATGTTCCTGGTGGCGCAGGGCGTATACCTGTCGCGCCACCTGCACGACGACCCATCCACCTCCAAACCCAAGGATTGACATGCTCTACGCCATCATCGCCAGCGACGTCGCAAACTCCCTGGAAAAGCGCCTGGCCGCCCGCCCTGCGCACATCGAACGCCTGCAGCAGCTGAAGGCCGAGGGCCGCGTGGTACTGGCCGGTCCGCACCCGGCTATCGACAGCAACGACCCGGGTGAGGCGGGTTTCAGCGGCAGCCTGATCGTCGCCGAGTTCGACTCCCTGGCCGCAGCGCAGGCCTGGGCCGATGCCGACCCTTACATTGCGGCCGGTGTGTACGACAAGGTGGTGGTCAAGCCGTTCAAGCAAGTACTGCCTTGATCTGAGACTGCGTGGGCTTCTTCGCGGGTAAACCCGCTCCCACAGGGACGGCGCAGGCTTCAAGCTTGCACTTTCCCTGTGGGAGCGGGTTTACCCGCGAAGAAGCCCACGCAGTACCAGCAGTTATACTGTTGCCATCAGTCTGCGGTATCTTTGCCACTGGCGGGCCGAATAGCCGCCGTCAATGGTTGAATTGAGTGAGTCATGAGCGAGCTGTTACTGATTGATGATGACCAGGAACTGTGCGAGCTGCTCGGCAGCTGGCTGACCCAGGAAGGGTTTACCGTGCGTGCCTGCCATGATGGCCATAGCGCACGCCAGGCACTGGCCGAGCACGCCCCGGCGGCCGTGGTGCTGGATGTGATGCTGCCCGACGGCAGTGGCCTGGAACTGCTCAAGCAGTTGCGCAGCGAGCATGCCGAACTGCCGGTGCTGATGCTCTCGGCCCGCGGCGAGCCACTGGACCGTATCCTCGGCCTGGAACTGGGCGCCGACGACTACCTGGCCAAACCCTGCGACCCACGTGAACTCACCGCTCGCCTGCGTGCCGTGTTGCGCCGCAGCCACCCCGCCGCTACCACCAGCCAGGTGGAGCTGGGCGACCTGGTCTATAGCCCTGCTCGTGGCGTGGCCAGCATCGATGGCCGCGAAATGACCCTGACCCTGTCCGAAAGCCGCATTCTCGAAGCCCTGCTGCGCCAGCCCGGCGAGCCGCTGGACAAGCAGGAGCTGGCGCAGATCGGCCTGGGCCGCAAGCTGACCCTGTACGACCGCAGCCTGGACATGCACGTCAGCAACCTGCGCAAGAAGATCGGCCCGCACGCCGATGGCCGGCCACGCATCGTGGCCCTGCGCAGCCGTGGCTATTACTACTGCCTGTAAGAACGCGGGGGGCACGAAGCGCCCCTCATGCATCTTTACCGAGCCTTTACCATCCGCTGACGGCGCTTGACGGTGATCTCCCTAGACTGTGTTCATCCGGTAACCACCGGCCTATGAAAGGAGAGACACCATGCGCAAGACCCTTATCGCCCTGATGTTCGCCGCCGCACTGCCGACCGTGGCCATGGCCATGCCTGAAGGCGGCCCGCGCCACGACGGCCCGCATCATCGCGGTGACGCGCCTTTCCACCAACTGGACCTGAGCCGTGACCAGCGCCAGCAAATCGGCAAGCTGATGGGCGAACAGATGAAACAGCGCCGCGATATCACCGAGCGCTACCTGTCCAAGCTGCCGGCCGCCGACCAGAAGGCCATGAAAGACGAGCTGCAGGCCAACCGCGACAAGACCGACAGCGCGGTCCGTGCCCTGCTCAAGCCTGAGCAGCAGAAGAAGTTCGACGAACTGCAAAAGGAACGCGCCGCACAGAAAGCCGAGTGGCAGGAGTTCCAGGCCTGGAAAGCTGAAAAAGGCAACAAGGCCCAGTAAGCTGTCTGCCCGATGCCCGGCCCGCCTCAGTGCGAGCCGGGCTTTTCTCGTTTGCAGGAGGTGCACTTGCGTTCACTGTTCTGGCGCATCCTGGCCAGTTTCTGGTTGGCCATCACCCTGGTTGCGGGCCTGTCGATCCTGCTGGGCCATATGCTCAACCAGGACGCCTGGATCCTCAGCCGCCACCCGGGCCTCAATACCTTGGCCAGCAAGTGGGCCAAGCATTACGAACAGGAAGGCCTGGCTTCGGCACAGCACTTCCTGGAACGGCGCAAAGACCGCTACAAGATCGACGTGCAAGTGCTCGACGACAGTGGCGAAGCCGTTGTGCCCGGCACCTTCCCGCGCCGTGCAGCGGCCTTCGAGGCACGCCAGCACAATGACCAGCGGCGCCTGCCGTGGCGCCGGTTGACCGAGGAATACACCAGCCCCGACACCGGCGAGACGTACCTGCTGATCTACCGCATCCCCCACCCGGCGCTAGATGCCTGGCACCGCGAAAGCCTGTTGTGGCCGCTCAGTGCGCTAGGCATTGCCCTCGTGGTGCTGACCCTGTTCAGCCTGTTGGTGACCCTGTCCATCACCCGCCCGCTCAGCCGCCTGCGCAGCGCCGTGCATGACCTGGGCCAGACCACCTACCAGCAGAACAGCTTGGCGCAGCTGGCTGCGCGGCGTGACGAGTTCGGCGTGCTGGCCAAGGACTTCAACAAGATGGGCGCGCGCCTGCAAAGCACCATCGGCAGCCAGCGCCAGTTGCTGCGCGATGTGTCCCATGAGTTGCGCTCACCGCTGGCCAGGCTGCGCATTGCCCTGGCCCTGGCCGAGCGCGCCGAGCCTGAGCAGCGCGAGGCCCTGTGGCCACGCCTGACCCGCGAATGCGACCGCCTGGAAGACCTGATCAGCGAAATCCTCGCCCTGGCGCGGGTCGATGCCGAACAGGCCCATGCCGAGCCGGTCGACCTCAATGCCCTGCTTGGCAGCGTACGCAAGGACGCCCAGCTCAGCGCACCGGAGCAGGACGTGCGCCTGGAGGCGCAGCCGGGGTTGACCTTGCAAGGCTGGCCCACGCTGATCGAGCGAGCCGTGGACAACCTGCTGCGCAACGCCCTGCGCTTCAACCCGCAGGGTCAGCCGATCGAAGTCAGCGCCGTGCGCGAGCAGAACCGTATCCTGATCAGCGTGCGTGACCATGGGCCAGGGGCGGCGGCGGAACACCTGGCGCAGCTGGGGGAACCGTTCTTCCGTGCGCCGGGGCAGGATACGCCGGGGCATGGGCTGGGGCTGGCAATTGCACGCAAGGCGGCAGAGCGGCATGGTGGCAGCCTGGTGCTGGAGAACCATCCACAGGGAGGCTTTGTGGCGCGGCTGGAGTTGCCTGTGACTGAATCGACAGGCAGTTGATTTGATGTAAATGCTCCCGGCCTCTTCGCGGGTAAACCCGCTCCCACAGGTACTGTGCGAGGCCTGAAATTTGCGCCACACCTGTGGGAGCGGGTTTACCCGCGAAAGGGCCAGATGCCTTGATACTGCAATCAGCCCAAGGCTGCGTTACTCGCCCCAGGCACTGACGAAATCAGCGGTTTCCAGAATCGGCGCGGTGCGCGGCTCGGTCAGCGGCGTACCCACATACAGATACCCGATCAGTTCCTCGTGCTCGGCCAGCCCCAGGCCCTTGTGCACATGGGCATCGACGGCCATGTCGCCGGTGCGCCACACCGCTCCGATCCCCTGCGCATGCGCCGCAATCAGGATACCGTGCGCGGCACAGCCCGCCGCCAGCCGCTGCTCGGACTTGGGCACCTTGAAGTGGTCCTGCAGTTTGGCGATCACCACGATCAGCAACGGTGCCCGCAGTGGCATGGCGCGGGCCTTGTCCAGGGCAGCCTGGCTGGCATCCCCCTTGCGTTGCAGCGCCTCGGCGAACAGCTCACCCAGTTTCTCGCGCCCCTGGCCTTCGATGGTGAGGAACCGCCACGGCCGCAGCTGGCCGTGGTCCGGGGCGCGCAGGGCAGCCTGGAACAGGGCCTCGCGCTGGGCGGCATTGGGTGCCGGGTCGGTCAGGCGTGGCACGGAAACACGGTTGAGCAATGCGTCGAGAGCCTCCATCGGCTACCCTCCTGGCAGGTGAATGTGCCGCCATTCTAGCGTTTACATCACCAGACCCATAGGTAGAATGGCGCCCTTCCGTTTCGAGTCAGAGCAGATCACATGGCGTTGCCGACCTTAAGGATCATTGGTTTCATCATCGGCATCTTCCTGATTACCCTCGCCGTCAGCATGGCCGTGCCCATGGCGACCCTGGTGATTTTCGAACGCACCCGTGACATGCCGTCGTTCCTCTGGTCGAGCCTGATCACTTTCATCGCCGGCCTGGCCCTGGTGCTCCAGGGCCGCCCCGAACATGTGCACCTGCGCCCGCGCGACATGTACCTGCTGACCGTCAGCAGCTGGCTGGTGGTGTGCGTGTTCGCCGCGCTGCCGTTCCTGCTGACCCAGCACATCAGCTACACCGACGCTTTCTTCGAAAGCATGTCAGGCATCACCGCCACCGGCGCCACCGTGCTCAGCGGGCTCGACAACATGTCCCCTGGCATCCTGATGTGGCGTTCGATGCTGCACTGGCTCGGCGGCATCGGCTTCATCGGCATGGCCGTGGCGATCCTGCCGCTGCTGCGCATCGGTGGCATGCGCCTGTTCCAGACCGAGTCGTCCGACCGCTCGGAGAAGGTCATGCCGCGCTCGCACATGGTCGCCAAGTCGATCGTGGGGGTATACGTCGGCTTCTCGATCCTGGGCGCGCTGGGTTTCTGGTGGGCCGGCATGAGCCCGTTCGATGCAATCAACCACGCCATGTCGGCGATTTCCACCGGCGGGTTTTCCACCTCCGACCAGTCGCTGGCCAAGTGGGATATCCCGGCCGTGCACTGGGTCGCGGTGGTGGTGATGATCATGGGCAGCCTGCCGTTCACGCTTTACGTGGCGACCCTGCGTGGCAACCGCAAGGCACTGATCCGCGACCAGCAGGTGCAGGGCCTGCTCGGCATGCTGGTAGCCACCTGGCTGGTGCTTGGCACCTGGTACTGGGCCACCACCAACCTGCACTGGCTCGACGCCCTGCGCCACGTGGCACTGAACGTGACCTCGGTTGTCACCACCACCGGCTTCGCCCTGGGTGACTACAGCCTGTGGGGTAACTTCTCACTGATGCTGTTCTTCTACCTGGGCTTCGTCGGCGGCTGCTCCGGCTCGACTGCCGGTGGCATCAAGATCTTTCGCTTCCAGGTCGCCTACATCCTGCTCAAGGCCAGCCTCAACCAGCTGATTCACCCGCGCGCGGTGATCAAGCAGAAGTACAACGGCCACCGTCTCGACGAAGAAATCGTGCGCTCGATCCTGACCTTCTCGTTCTTCTTCGCCATCACCATCTGTGTCATGGCGCTGCTGCTGTCGTTGCTTGGCGTGGACTGGATGACCGCCCTGACCGGCGCTGCAGGCACGGTCTCGGGTGTAGGCCCGGGGCTGGGTGAAGTGATCGGTCCGTCGGGTAACTACGCCACGCTGCCGGACGCTGCCAAGTGGATTCTCGCCAGCGGCATGCTGCTCGGCCGCCTGGAAATCATCACCGTGCTAGTGTTGTGCATGCCAGCGTTCTGGCGTCACTGACCGCCTCGGGCTCCGTGCCCAGGCGGGCGCGGTATTCACCGGGCGTGGCATCGAACCAGCGGCGGAACGCCCGGTAGAAGTTGCTGGGGTCGGCAAAACCCAGCAGGTAGGCGGTTTCCAGCAGGGTCATGCCTGGCTGCGCCAGATACTGTTCGGCCAGTTCGCGTCGGGTGTCATCAAGCAGGGTCTGGAAGCTGGTGCCTTCCTCCTGCAGCCGCCGCTGCAAGGTGCGCTGCGACAGGTGCAGGGCCTGGGCCAGGGTTTCACGCTTGGGCTCGCCCTGTGGCAGGATACGGCACAGCACCTGACGCACGCGGTGTGTGACCCGGGTTTCCGAAAAACGCGCCAGGTATTCGCCGGCAAAGCGATCATGGAGGATGGCCATGGCTTCGTTGGCGGTGGGCAGCGGTGCCTCCATGTCGGCGCGCTCGAACACCAGCGCATCGTGCGGAGCGCCGAACACCAGCGGCGAATGGAACGCTGCCTTGTACGGCTCGATATTCTTTGGCTGCGGCCCTTGCACCAGCACCCGACGCGGTAGCACCGGCCTACCGCTGAGCCAGCTGCACAGTGCCAGCGCGCAGGCCAGCGACGCTTCGGCACTGTGCCGGGTCGGCGGCAGATGGTCGCCGTGCACGGTCAGGATCAGCGAATAACCCTCGGGGCCGAGGACGAAGCTGAGGTCGGAGCTTTCGGCGATGATGCGCTGGTAACGCACCAGGCGCTCGAAGCCTTCGGCCAGAGTACGGCTGGACATCAACGCATAACCCACCACATGGAACGACGCCGGCCGCACCACCCTCGCCATGTTCAGGCCTATGGCCTCGTTGCCCGACAGTTCTACCGCCAGTTGCCACAGCCGGGTCATGGAGTCCTGGGGGAAGCGCGCGTCGGGATCATCGAGGGCAGCGAAATCCAGCCCCAGCTGCTTGAACATGGCTCGGCAGTCCAGCCCTTCCAGTTCAAGTGCCTTCACGATCCCTGATGCCCAGCTGGCTGACGTGGTTCTTTCGCTCATGACAGGCTTCTTATGCTGACCGCTCCTGCGGTGAACCCCAAGGATATTCAATTGGCGCCTATTGTCAGTGGTAGGCGCCGCCAATCACTCTAGACTCGAATCAGGCTCCATGCCGTGCATCTTGTCCAGAAGTATTAATCCCGGAGCACTGCCATGAACCGCACAGCGCAGTTTCGTAGTTTTGCCGAGTTCTATCCTTACTACCTGGGGGAGCACAGCAACCCCACCTGTCGCCGCCTGCACTTTGTCGGCACCAGCCTGGTGATTGCCCTGCTGGCCTATACCATCGGCAGTGGCAAATGGGTGCTACTGCTGGCCACGCCCCTGTTCGGCTACGGCTTTGCCTGGGTCGGGCATTTCTTTTTCGAAAAGAACCGGCCAGCGACCTTTACCCATCCGCTGTACAGCCTGCTGGGAGATTTCGTAATGTTTCGGGATATCCTGGTGGGCAGGATCAGCCTTTAGACTTTGCCGCCCCTGGGCCCTCAAGCCCTACGCCGGTTCGCGCATCGCCGCCGCTGCCTGCGCCTGCGCCTCGGCCAACCGGTACAGCTCGATCGTGCCATCCCAATGCTCGATCAGCGCCGTGCACGACTCCACCCAATCCCCGCAGTTGAGGTACTCCACCTCTCCCACCTGGCGAATCTCGGCATGGTGGATGTGCCCACACACCACACCATGAAAACCACGGCGGGTGCACTCGTGGGCAATGGCATCCTCGAAGTCGCTGATGAAGTTAACCGCGCCTTTGACCTTGTGCTTCAGGTACGCCGACAGTGACCAATAGCCGTATCCATAGCGAGCACGCCAGTGGTTGAGCCAGCGGTTGAGCACCAGAGTGAACTCGTAGGCACGGTCACCGAGGAACGCCAGCCAGCGGTGGTAACGGGTAATCACGTCGAACTGGTCGCCATGGATCACCAGCAGGCGGCGGCCATCGGCGGTCAGGTGCTCGGCCTCGTCCACCAGCTGGATGTTGCCGAGGATCAGCCTGGAGTAACGACGCAGGAATTCGTCATGGTTGCCGGTGACGTAGATCACCTCGGTGCCCCGCTTGCTCATGGTCAGCAGGCGGCGGATCACGTTGGTGTGGGCTTGAGGCCAGTAGATTCCGCCGCGCAGCTTCCAGCCATCGATGATATCGCCCACCAGGTAGATGCGGTCGGCCTGGTAGCCCTTGAGGAACTGCGACAGGTGTTCGGCCTGACAGTCGCGGGTGCCCAGATGCACATCGGAAACCCACAGGGTACGCACGCGTTGCTTGCGCGAGGGACGGGACAATTCGGCATGGGTCATGGGCAGGCTCCGGCGCAGTTTGCTGGAGACTGGCAGGCGCGGATGACAGCGCAGTGGCAGGTAGGTTACGGATGATGAGCTGCCAGGTGTACGACAATAGATTTCTAGCGCTCTTGAGATCGCGCACCGCCCGCGCGGCGCTTCGCGGGACAAGCCCGCTCCCACATCTGTTTCGGGCCAGTCACTCCTGTGAGGCCACCTGTGTCCGCCTTGTTTGTTCCATTCGATATCGAGGGGGAGGCGCGACTGCTCTTCATCAATCTTTAGCCATGCACCAAGGCTGCAACCCACCTGGCACAGGAGCAATTGGCCCGAAACAGATGTGGGAGCGGGCTTGTCCCGCGAAGCGCCGCGCGGGCGGCGCTCGATCTCGAAGGTCCGACAATTTCCAAGGCAAACACCCAGTAGCCCCCTATACAATCCCCAGGCATGTACCTTTCCAACCTTTCAACCAGCCACCGCAGCAAACTGCGCCCCTCGTCCAAAAGGCCCCCCATGAACCACCGCACCGCCCTCGGCGCCTTGCACATCGGCGCGCTGTTCTTCGGCCTCACCGGCGTCTTCGGCAAACTGGCCGCCAGCGCCAGCCCGGCGATCATCGTCTTCGGCCGCGCGGCCTTCGCCGTGCTCGCCCTGGCCCTGTTCGCCAGCCTGACCGGGCCGGGCTGGCAACGCCTGAGCGGTCAGGACGCCCGCCGCCTGCTGCTCGGCGGCGTGCTGCTGGCCGGCCACTGGGTCAGCTTCTTCATCGCGGTAAAGGTGGCCGGTGTGGCCATCGCCACCCTCGGCTTCGCCAGCTTCCCGGCCTTTACCGTAATCCTCGAGGGCCTGCTGTTCCGCGAGCGCATCCGCCGCAAAGAGGCTGTGCTGGTAGTGCTGGTCAGCATTGGCCTTGTGCTGGTCACCCCGGCATTCGACCTGGCCAGCGAAGCCACCGGCGGCCTGCTCTGGTCATTGCTGTCGGGGCTGCTGTTCTCCCTGCTGTCACTCACCAATCGCGCCGGCTCCGGCCGCCTGCCGGCGGTACAGTCGGCACTGTGGCAGAACCTGGTGGTAGGCCTGTGCCTGCTGCCGTTCGCGGCGCCGGAGCTGCCAGGGGTAGCCACAATAGACTGGTTGTGGATCGCCCTGCTCGGCATCTTCTGCACCGGCGTGGCGCACAGCCTGTTCGTCGCCAGCCTGTCGGTGATCAAGGCGCGCACTGCCGCCGTGGTATTCGGCATGGAACCGGTCTACGGCATTGCCGTGGCCTGGGTGGTATTCGCCGAAACCCCAACCCTGCGCATGCTGCTGGGCGGCGCACTGATCATCTTCGCCATCGTGCTGTCCAGCCGCCTGGCCACCGAGCAACCGCCCAGGCAGCGGCCGCTGGCCGAGGGCGCCTGATTCAGCGGTCGTTGTGGCCCAGGTCACGCTGCGGGTCGATCTGGTCACGCACCCGCTGCTTCAGCACCTTGGCCTCGGGGAAGCCACCGTCGGCCTTGCGCTCCCAGATCTGCACGCCATTGCAGGTAATGCGGAAGATACCGCCGGTACCCGGCTCCAGGGCCACTCGGCCAAGGTCGTCGGCAAAGGTGCTGAGCAGTTCCTGGGCCAGCCAGGCGGCACGCAGCAGCCATTGGCACTGGGTGCAATATGTGATGACGATTTCCGGTTTGCTGTCGGCCATGGTGAGGCATCTCCAGGGTGGGGGGCCGCTTATACTAGCGGTCTTTAGCCCACGGTTTGAGACTCACGATGCGCCGTTTGCTGTTCTGTTTCCTGCTCACCCTCACCTCCCTCACGGTATTCGCCGCCGAACCGGCCAGGCCCAAGGTTGGCCTGGTGCTGTCGGGTGGCGCGGCCCGTGGCCTGGCCCACATCGGTGTGCTCAAGGCCCTGGAGGAACAGGGCGTGCGCATCGACGCCATCGCCGGCACCAGCATGGGCGCGGTGGTCGGCGGCCTGTACGCCTCGGGCTACAGTGTCGAAGAGCTGGAAAAGCTCGCCACCACCCTCGACTGGCAACAGGCACTGTCCGATGCCCCGCCGCGCAAGGACGTGCCGTTCCGGCGCAAGCAGGATGACCGCGACTTCCTGGTCAAGCAGAAGCTCAGCTTTCGCGATGACGGCAGCCTGGGCCTGCCACTGGGGGTGATCCAGGGTCAGAACCTGGCGCTGCTGCTGGAAAGCAAGCTGGCGCACACCGCCGACACCCGTGACTTCGACAAGCTGCCCATCCCATTTCGAGCAGTAGCCACCGACATTGCCAGTGGCGAAAAAGTGGTGTTCCGCCGTGGCCACCTGCCCCAGGTGATCCGCGCCAGCATGTCGATCCCGGCGGTGTTCGCCCCGGTCGAGCTGGACGGCCGGCTGCTGGTGGATGGCGGCATGGTCGACAACATCCCGGTGGACGTCGCCCGCGAAATGGGTGTGGACCTGGCTATCGTGGTCGACATCGGCACCCCGTTGCGTGACCGCAAACAGCTGGCCACGGTGGTCGACGTGCTCAACCAGTCGATCACCCTGATGACCCGGCGCAACTCGGAAGAACAACTGGCCAGCCTGCACCGCGACGACATCCTCATCCAGCCGCCGCTGACCGCCTTCGGCGTCACCGACTTTGGCCGCGCCCGGGAAATGATCGAGGCCGGCTACCGCGCCACCCGCCTGCTCGACCCGCGCCTGGCCGCCCTGCGCCGGCCCGAAGGCGACAGCAGCCTGGCCGTGGCCCGCTCGCCGCGCCAGCGCACGCCGACGATCACCGCGATCAGGATCGAGAACGACTCCAAGGTCAGCGACGAGGTCATCCGCTCGTACATCCGCCAGCCAATCGATGCGCCGCTGGAACTGGGCCGCCTGCAGACCGACATGGGCACGCTGTATGGCCTGGACTATTTCGACCGGGTGCAGTACCGAGTGGTGCACAAGGGCGACGACAACACCCTGGTGATCAATGCCCGTGGCCGACGCGGGGGCACCGACTACCTGCGCCTGGGCCTGAACCTGTCGGACGACCTGCGCGGCGACAGCGCCTTCAACCTGGGCGCCAGCTACCGGGTCAACGGCATCAACAGCCTCGGCGCCGAATGGCTGACCCGTGGCCAGATCGGCGACCAGCAGGAGTTGTACAGCGAGTTCTACCAGCCGCTGGACGTGGGCTCGCGCTATTTCATCGCGCCGTACCTGGACTTCGGCTCGCAGAACATCGAAGCCACCCTGGACAACGACCCGGTGGCCGAGTACCGCCTGGAGCGTTACGGCTTTGGCCTTAACGTGGGGCGGCAGATCGGTACCAACGGTGAAGTGCGCCTGGGCGTGGGCAAGGCCTGGGGCGAGGCCGAGGTGCGCATCGGCGATCAGGACCTGCCCAAGGTCAGTTTCAACGAAGGGTTCTACGAGCTGAAGTACTCGTTCGACACCCTCGACAATGTGTACTTCCCGCACCGCGGCGAGGATATCGGCCTGACCTTGCGCAAATATGACCAGTCGCTGGATTCGGACCAGGATTACCGGCAGTGGATGTTCAACCTGGACAAGGCCATCAGCAGTGGGCCGAACACCTTCGTGCTGGGCGGGCGCTACGGGCGCACGCTGGATGAAACCGAAGTGGTGACCTCGAGCTTCGTGCTGGGCGGGGCTCGGGAGCTGTCAGGCTTCCGCCAGGACTCGGTTTCTGGGCAGAACGTGAGCCTGATGCGCATGGTCTACTACCGCCGCCTGACGCCACGGGCCTACGTGCCGCTGGACTTCCCGCTGTACATCGGCGGGTCGCTGGAGCGTGGGCGGGCGTGGAACAACGACAACGAGTTCGACAGCGGGTACATCAATGCGGCGAGCATCTTCCTGGGGCTGGAGACGCCGCTGGGGCCATTGAACCTGAGTTACGGGGCCAACAGTGCGCATGAGCAGGCGGTGTACCTGAACCTGGGGCATACCTTCTAGGGCCTGCACTGAACCTGTAGGAGCAGCCTTGTGCTGCGAAGAGGCTGGTTTGACAGAAGATGTTCTGTGCCTGGAATGACCTCTTCGCAGCACAAGGCTGCTCCTACAACGATCGCGGGTGCAGGTTGATCAGGATTTCTCCAGGTTGGCCAGGATCCTGGCATGCACCCGCATGCACACCTGCAGGTCCGCCTCGTCCACCCCGGTGAACAGCTCCACCCGCAGTTGATTGGCAATGGTCTCGATCTGGTCGATCAGCGGCTTGGCCGGTGGGCACAGCACTATCTTCTTCGCCCGCCGGTCCTCCAGCACCGCCTGCCGGCGTACCAGCCCCTGCGCTTCGAGGCTGTCGAGCAGACGTGCCAGGGTCGGGCCTTCGACGCCCACGCTCTGGGCCAGTTCACGCTGGGTCGGGGCATCTTCGAAGCGGGCCAGGTGCAGCAACACCAGCCAGCGCGCCTGGGACAGATTGAGCCCGGCCAGGCGGCGGTCCAGCTCAGCACGCCACCCCCGGGACATCTGGGCCAGCTGCATGCCGAAGCGGTGTTGGTTGTCGGTCAGGGGCATAAGCAACTCATTGAACAGATCTAATTATTAGGCAGCTAACCATGCCCCGTCCCGCTAGGCAAGGCTCGGGCCCTCTGGAATGCTCGATAATCGTCAAAAAACATGACGAAGGTCAGCAGATGGCAGTTCTGCCTTCGATCCTGTCGCCACTCACAGTTCAAACTCGGCCGCCAGCGCCGCACGCACGCAATACAGCACGCCCTCTGGCACCCGGCCCCCGAACAGCGGCGCAATCGCCGACACCGGTGGCAGCTCGCCCTCGCCATCGAGGAAGGCATCCTGCACTTCCATCAAAAGGTCTTCCGGAAGGTCCAAGGCCTGCTCCAGGCTCAGTTCCTGGCGCCCCAGCGCCTCGGCCAGCAGGCTGTAAACGTTTTTCTCGCTGCAGTTAAGTTGCCCGGCGATCTGCGCCGGGGTCATGCCGGCGCGAGCCAGGCTGACCAGTTCGTGGCGCAGGTCGAGCACCACTTTCGGCGCCTCGTCGGTGCCGCCGCTATTGTTCAGCACTTCGAGGAAGGCCTGGCCATAACGCTCCAGCTTGCGCGCGCCCACGCCACTGACCTGGGCCATGTCGCTGAGGCTGACTGGCTGGCTGCGCAGCATCTCCAGCAGCGTCGAGTCGGGGAAGATGACGTAGGGCGGCACACTGTGCTCCTCGGCCAACTTGCGTCGCAGGGTTCGCAGTGCTTCCCACAGCTCGCGCTCTTCGGCACGCACCAGTTGGCTGGCCGGGCTGCCACCACCGGACGACGAGGCCTTGGCGGTGGTCTGTGGCTTGAGGTCACGGCGCAGCTGCAAGGTCACCTCGCCACGCAGCAGCGGCCGGCAGCTGTCGGACAGGCGCAGGCCGCCGTAACCCTCCAGGTCGATGTCGACCAGGCCGCGCGCCACCAGCTGGCGGAACAGCGAACGCCACTCGACCTCGGTCAGGCCCTTGCCGACGCCAAACACCGAGAGCTTCTCGTGGCCGAAATTGCGCACCTTCTCGGTGTCCTTGCCCAGCAGCACGTCGACCAGGTGACCGACGCCGTAGCGCTGGCCGGTGCGAAACACCGCCGAAAGCGCCTGACGGGCCGGCTCGGTGGCGTCCCAGGTCTGCACCTGGTCGACACAGTTGTCGCAGTGCCCGCATGGCTGCTCGAGGATTTCGTCGAAATAGGCCAGCAGCGACTGGCGGCGGCAGCGGGTTTCTTCGCACAGGGCCAGCATGGCGTCGAGCTTGTGCTGCTCGATGCGCTTGTGGCGCTCGTCACCTTCGGAGTTCTGCAGCATCTGCTTGAGCATCACCATATCCTGCAGGCCGTAGGCCATCCAGGCATCGGACGGCAGGCCGTCACGGCCGGCACGGCCGGTCTCCTGGTAGTACGCCTCGAGCGACTTGGGCAGGTCGAGGTGGGCGACAAAGCGTACGTTGGGCTTGTCGATTCCCATGCCGAAGGCGATGGTGGCGACCATGATCAGCCCTTCCTCATTGAGGAAGCGGTGCTGGTTGGCCGCGCGCGTCTCGGCAGCCAGGCCAGCGTGATACGGCAGCGCCGGGAAGCCCTGGTCACAGAGGAAGGCGGCGGTTTCGTCGACCTTCTTGCGTGACAGGCAATAGACGATGCCGGCGTTGCCGCGGCGCTCGCCGAGGAAGGCCATCAGCTGCTTGCGCGGCGCCTCCTTGGGCACGATGCGATAGAAGATGTTGGGCCGGTCGAAGCTCGACAGGAAGCGCTCGGCGCCTTGCAGGTGCAGACGCTGGACGATCTCTTCGCGGGTGCGCATGTCGGCGGTGGCGGTCAGCGCGATGCGCGGCACATGCGGGAACAGCTCGGCCAGCTGGCCCAGTTGCAGGTATTCGGGACGGAAATCGTGGCCCCATTGCGACACGCAATGGGCCTCGTCGATGGCGAACAGCGAGATATCCAGATCGCGCAGGAAGTCGAGCATGCGCGGCTGCACCAGGCGCTCCGGCGCCAGGTACAGCATCTTCACTTCGCCACGGCGCAGGCGCCCGGCCAGGTCACGCTGCTGCTCCGGCGTCAGCGTGGAGTTCAGCGCGGCGGCCGGCACGCCCAGTTCGTCGAGCGTGGCGACCTGGTCGTCCATCAGCGCGATCAGTGGCGAGACCACCACCGTCAGGCCCGGGCGCAACAGCCCCGGCACCTGGAAACACAACGACTTGCCGCCGCCGGTGGGCATCAGCACCAGGGCATCGCCGCCATTGGCCACGCAGTCGATGATCGCTGCCTGGCGCCCGCGGAAACTGTCGTAGCCGAAGACGTCCTTGAGAACGCGCTGAGCCTGTTCGAGCATGTGCAACTCCACAAATCGCCGTACCATCCTGGATACAGGCTGGACGAAAAACCCGCCCCGCACACGCCAAATGCGTAAGCGGTTTTTGCCAGGCAGCCGGCAAAACCTGCCCCTGGATGAAAAATCGCGGAGTATACCGCAGCACCGCCCAGCGCAGGGCACCACAGCGATAGACGTTCCCTTTGCCCCGCTGCCGTCGCAAGGTGCTAGAATTCGTTATCGTTTATTCCCCAAGGTAGCCCTGTAATGTCCTTCGCCGAGCAACTGACCCGCCTGCAAGCCTTCCTCGACGCCGACGAGCTGCACGAAGAAGCGCTGGACTATGTCGCCGCCCACGGCTACCTCACCGCTCTGTCGATCAATGCCGAGGAAGTGCCCGAACGCGAGTGGATCGACGCCCTGTTCGCCGAAGAGCCGCACTACGCCAGCGACGCTCAGCGCACCGAGATCGAGGCCACCCTGGTGGCGCTCAAGGCGCACATCGCACGCCAGCTGGCCAGCGACGACGAGTTCGAGCTGCCATGCGATCTCGACCTGACCGACGAGCCGGACGATTCCGACTTGCGCGGCTGGTGCATCGGCTTCATGGAAGGCGTATTCCTGCGTGAAGAGGCCTGGTTCGAGAACGCCGAGGAAGAAGTCAGCGAGATGCTGTTGCCGATCATGGTCGGCTCGGGCCTGTTCGACGAGCAGCCAGAGTTCGCCGACATCGCCAGCAATGCCAACCTGCAGGACGACATGATCGTACAGATCCCCGAAGCGCTGACTGCGCTGTTCCTGCTGCTGCACGCCCCTGACGAAAAGCCGGCGCTGCTAAAGCCACGCCACCACTAAGTCGCCTGTGCGCTACCTGCTGCTGGCCACCGGCTGGCTCAGCGTCGCGTTGGGGGTGTTGGGGATTTTCCTGCCGGTATTGCCCACCACCCCGTTCCTGCTATTGGCGGCAGCTTGCTTTGCCCGCAGCTCGCCGCGCTTTCACCACTGGCTGGTCCATCACCCCAAGCTCGGGCCATGGATCCGTGACTACCTCAGTGGTGAAGGCATCCCCCTCAAAGGCAAGGTCTACGCCATCGGCCTGATGTGGGCCAGCATCGGCCTGTCGTGCTATCTGGTGCCCCTGTTCTGGGCACGCACCTTCATGTTGACCAGCGCCGTACTGGTGAGCCTGTACATTCTCAGTCAGAAAACCCTGCACAAGCCAAAGTGACAATATTTTGTCGCCAGATATCAATTTCGCCTAACTGACATCTCCCTTAGCCGAAATAATTCTGGAACCGTTCGTAAGCCTTGTATTCATTAGCTTTAAAGGCTTTTCGAGGTGCTCTTTTCCATGCTTTTTCCGCTGTCACATTAGACATTTTATGTCTTATATGGCAATTTGATATGAAGAAATCTTCTTATCTATCGCGTTGAATGTACTTAGCTGTGTTGTTAAAAACCTGCAACACTATACGCGATAACTTTATCGTCATTTTTTTGGCGAGCAGCAGGATCAATTCCAGGATCAGGGAGATGTACCATGCGCGTTTTGAACCCCATCACCAGTGCATTACTGTTGGCCCTGGCGAGTGCCAACGTACAGGCGATGTCGATCACCGAGGCGGTCCAGAGCGCCGTGGACTACCATCCGCAAGTCAGCTCCAACCGCAACAGCAAGCTGTCGGCCGATGAAGATGTGAAGTTTGCGCGTGGTGGCTACTACCCTTCCGTGGATTTGGTCGCTGGCTATGGCCGCCAGCGTTCGGACAACACCACTACTCGTGCCGAGGGCAACCATAACAAGGAAACCCTCAATTACACCCAGTCCGAGCTGCGCCTGCGGCAGATGATCTTCGACGGTTTCAACACCTCGAATGAAGTGGGCCGCACCGAAGCGGTCTCCACTTCCCGCGCCTACTACACCCAGGCCGTTGCCCAGGATGTCGCCCTGCGTGCAGTCGAGGTGTATCTGGAAGTGCTCAAGCGCCGTGAACTGGTGACCCTGGCCAGGAACAACCTGCAAGCCCACCTGCGGGTCAACGACCAGATCGGCCTGCGCAACGAGCGCGGCGTCGGCAGCACCGCCGACCTTGACCAGTCCCGCGCACGTCGCGCCCTGGCGGAAAACAACCTGGACACCGCCGAAGTCGACCTGGCCGATGCCGAGGCCAACTTCTTCAGCGTCGTCGGCCGTATGCCGGACGAGCTGGAAAGCCCGCAGACCATCAAGGGCGAGGTGCCTGGCACCCTAGATGAGGCCCGTGACGGCATGCGCCAGAACAACCCGTACATCAAGTCTGCCCAGGCTGACGTGAATGCTGCCGAGCAGCAGTACGAAGTGGCCAAATCGACCTTCTACCCACGCTTCGACGCCATTCTGGCCACAGGTGCCAACAACAACACCGGCGGCGAGAAAGGCCACAACAACAACGACTGGCAAGCCGGCGTGGAGATGAACTACAACCTGTTCCGCGGCGGCAGCGACAAGGCTCGCCTGCAGTCCGACGCGCACAAGATCAACCAGGCCCTGGACATCCGCAACAATGCCCTGCGTGAACTGACCGAAAACCTGAGCCTGGCGTGGAACGCCATGAACAACGCCAGCAAGCAGCTGCCAACTGCGCGTGAATACGCCGAGACCACCAAGCGCGTGCGTGCCGCCTACCAGGACCAGTTCGGCCTGGGCCAGCGTACCCTGCTGGACGTGCTGGACAGTGAGAACGAGCTGTACAACGCCGACCGCCGCTACACCGAAGTGCGTTACACCGAGGAGTTCTCGCGTTACCGCGTGCTGGCGACCATGGGCGAGCTGCTGAGCAAGCAACGTATTTCGCTGCCGCCGGAAGCGCTGGCGACCACCGAAGTACGCACCGAGGCGCGTTTGCCTGAGATGCGTTGATCGGGTTCGAGGTAGCCGGGGCCGCTTTGCGGCCCTTTCGCGACACAAGGCCGCTCCCACAGGTAAGCGCGCAGTTCAAACTGTAGGAGCAGCCTTGTGCTGCGAATGGGCTGCAAAGCAGCCCCCTGCCCTCACTCGCTACCATGATTACGCTGAAACGTCTCCACGCCCATGGCCCTGATCTGCCCTTCGATCAACGCCTCGAACGGCGCCAGCAACGCATCGAAGCAGGCCGGTTGCTCAAGCGCATTAAGCGCTCCCACCACCGCCTCGATAGTCGATAACGCCCCCGCCTCCGGCGCCTTGCGTAACCGGTAGCGTGAAGGCGCGACAGCCCCCAGCGTCACCCGCGGCAACGTCTCCAGCAACGGGTTCAGGTACAGCAGCTTGCGCGCCTTGCGCCAGGTGCCGTCAGGCACGATCAGCAACAAGGGTTTGTCTTCAGCCTCGTCATAAGCCGCCAACACCTGGGCATCGTCGCCCGGAAACAGCAGCGCCGGACGGTAGCCGGGGATGGCCAGCAATTCGTTCAGGTCATCGAATACCTCGCCTACCCGCAACTCGGCATTATTCAGGCCAAGAGCGGCCAGGCGGGCGGTGTTCAGGGCATGGGCGGTTTCACTGGGGTGCTGCAGCAGGATGACGCGGGTGCGGCTGTCGAGCGCGGGGATCAGTGAGCATAGGCAATGGTCGAGCGGGCGCTGGCAGCGCGCGCAGCGGGGTCTGGGCATGGGGTTCTCCTTGGCGGGAACAGTTTGCCACAGAACCGGGGCCCGCTTTGCGGGCCATTCGCAGCACAAGGCTGCTCCTACACGGGATCGGGTTGCCTTTGCAGGAGCAGCCTTGCGCTGCGAAAGGGGCGCAAGGCGGCCCCGGCAATCTCAACGGTTGAACCGCTCCGCCAGGCTATGCAGGTACTCGGCCATGCGCTCCAGGTCCTGGCTGATTTCCGCGCCCTGCCTGGCCTGCCCGGCACTCTGATCGCACAGATGGGCAATCCTCACGATCTGCTGGTTGATGTCCTCGGCCACATGGCTCTGCTGCTCCGACGCCGTCGCCATCTGCTGGCTCATGCCGGTGATGCGGCTGACCGCCTGGGCAATCCCGCTCAACGCCGCCTGCACCGCCTCGACACTGTGCACGCTGTCCCGCGAGATCTGCTCACCACGGTTCGCCGTACTGACCGCACGCTCTGCCCCGGCGCGCAACGAGGCGATGATGTGATGGATTTCGTCGGTAGAGGCGCGAGTGCGCTGGGCCAACGAACGCACTTCATCCGCCACCACGGCAAACCCGCGCCCCTGTTCGCCGGCGCGTGCCGCTTCAATGGCGGCATTAAGCGCCAGCAGGTTGGTCTGCTCGGCGATCGAGGTGATCACATCGACCACGCTGCCGATCGACTGGGTCTGCTCGGCCAACGCGTTCACCGCCTGGCCAATGTCATTGACTGCATCGCTCATGCTACCCATGGCTTTCAGGCTCTGCAGGGCCAGCTCGCTGCCCTGCTGCGCCAGCTGGTCGGCATCGCCCGCTGCGTGCGCCGTGCTCTGCACGTTGTGGGTAACCTCCTGGATGGTCGCCGCCATCTGCGCAATGGCGGTAGCGGACTGATCGGTCTCGTTGCGCTGGCGGTCGAGCATCTGTGCCTGGGCATCGGACAACTCGGACGACTGCGCCGCCCGTGACTTCACGCCGACCCCGGCATCCACCAGGCGGGTCAAGGCCGTTTGCAGGCGTGCTTCCTCACTGATGATGGCCAGGTCGAGCTGGCCTTGCAGGCCCGGGTTGTCGCTGTAGGTCAGCGCCACCAGCGGGCTGGTGAAGGCCTTGGGGTGCTCTGCAAGGGTGCGCCGGACAGCCTGGTTCTGCCGGTGCTCGACCAGGTACCAGGCCAGCAGCAGGCTGGCCATCAATACCCCGAGCGCCGCGTAAGGCGGCAGCCACAGATAGCCCACAGCCGACAGCAGGCCTGCGCCGATCAATGGCCAGCCGTGGCCCAAGCCACGCCCCAGGCGGGCCGCCCACGGCACCGGCGCGCGGCCGGCCCGCAAACGCGTGTACAACGCCTCGGCGCGGCGGATCTGCTCGCGCGTGGGCACCGAGCGCACAGACTCGTAGCCACTGATGCGGCCCTGCTCGTAGATGGCCGTGACATAGGCACTGACCCAGTAGTAGTCACCGTTCTTCGCCCGGTTCTTGACCACACCCATCCACGGTTTGCCCTGTTTGATGGTTTCCCACATGTGGCCGAACACCGCCGGCGGCATGTCCGGATGGCGCACCAGGTTGTGAGGCTGGCCGACCAGCTCGTCGTAGGTGAACCCGCTGATCGCCACGAACGCGTCGTTGCAGTAGGTGATGCGGCTGTTGAGGTCAGTGGTGGAAATCAGGCGTTGATCGTTGGGAAAGGTTCTTTCGCGCTCAGTGACGGGCAAATTCATGCGCATCTTGGGCAATCCTTGCAGGATTAAAGGGAGATAGTCATCAGCACACACTGATGTGATATATAGCAGTACGCCATTATGTTGTCGGTCAACAGCGCCAATAATTTAGCGCACGCCGACGAAATACAGGTCTGCGCTATACCTCAGCCCACGTTGAGCTGGCTTTTGAGCAAGTCGCGAAAGGTCTGGATCAACGGCTCACGACTGCGCCCGCGGCGAATGATCAGCGAAAACGGCGCCTGGTAACCGAAGGTCGACGGCGACAGCACGCGCAAGTCGCCCTTGTCGACCCAGGCCTGGGCATAGTGCTCGGGCAGGTAGCCGATGTAGGCCCCGGAGAGAATCAGGATCAACTGCGCCTCCATGCTCTCCACTGTCGCCGCGCTGTGCTTGAAGCCATGCCGGGCCAGCTCGGCCTGGCTCCAGTAGCCACGCCCGACCATGCGCTGCTGGGTCACCACTTGCTCGGGGATGCGCCGTTCGGCATACAACGGGTGGCGGCTGCTGCAGTACAGCCAATGCTGCTCACGGTACAGCGGCTGGTAGAGCAGCCCGCTCATGCGCGAGGAAAACGCCCCAATGGCCAGGTCCAGGCGGTTGTCCTGCACGCCCAGTTGCAGCTCGTAAGGGCTGGACACCGACAGGTGCAGGTGTACCGCCGGGTGTTCCTGGCTATAGGCGCCGATGGCTTCAGCCAGCGGCAAGGCCCGGTCGCCGACCGTAGAGTCGATCACGCCGAGGTTGAGGGTACCGCGCAACTCGCCCTTGAGGGCAGCCGCGTATTGTTCGAAACCGTCCAGCTCGGCCAGCAGACGCAGGGTTTCCTGGTGAAACAGCTCGCCCTTGCTGGTCAGGCTGAAACCGCCACGGCCGCGGTGGCACAGCACGATCCCCAAGGCGCCTTCCAGTTGGCTCATGTAGGTACTGATAGCCGAGGTCGACAGGTTCAGCTCACGCTGGGCGTTGGCGAAGCCCTGGTGGCGCACCACGCTGACGAAGATGCGCAGCAGTTTCAGGTCGGGCAGGGTCGAGGCCATGGTGCAACGGTTCCGCAAGGGTATTTGCCCGCAGTCTAACCGCTCTGCCGGCCTTTAGTTCAGAAATTCCTGAACTAAGTATTTGCCGGTAGCGATTCTTCCCCGGCGCTACCTTCAGCAGACTTGGCCGAAATGTCCCTGCCCGCCGGCAAGACCACACCTGAAAGGCGCGCGGCGGCACAGGTTCGAACAAACAGAACAATCGACCGACTGATGAGGCCCACCGTGGACAAGATCCTCCACCAACCACTGGGCGGCAACGAAATGCCGCGTTTCGGCGGCATCGCCACCATGCTCCGCCTCCCCCACCTGCAAAGTGCCGAGGGCCTGGACGCCGCCTTCATCGGCGTGCCACTGGACATCGGCACCTCGCTGCGCTCCGGCACCCGCTTTGGCCCACGGCAGATCCGCGCCGAATCGGTGATGATCCGCCCGTACAACATGGCCACCGGAGCTGCACCGTTCGACTCGCTGTCGGTGGCCGATATCGGTGACGTGGCGATCAACACTTTCAACCTGCTGGACGCCGTGCGCATCATCGAAGAAGCGTATGACGAGATCCTCGAGCACAACATCATCCCGCTGACCCTGGGTGGCGACCACACCATTACCCTGCCCATCCTGCGCGCCCTGCACAAGAAGCACGGCAAGATCGGCCTGGTGCACATCGATGCCCATGCCGACGTCAACGACCACATGTTCGGCGAGAAGATCGCCCACGGCACCACCTTCCGCCGCGCCGTTGAAGAAGGCCTGCTCGATTGCGAGCGCGTGGTGCAGATCGGCCTGCGTGCCCAAGGCTATACCGCCGATGACTTCAACTGGAGCCGCCGCCAGGGCTTCCGCGTGGTCCAGGCCGAAGAGTGCTGGCACAAGTCGCTGGAACCGTTGATGGCCGAAGTACGGGAAAAGGTCGGCGGCGGCCCGGTGTACCTGTCGTTCGACATCGACGGCATCGACCCAGCCTGGGCGCCTGGTACTGGTACCCCGGAAATCGGCGGCTTGACCACCATCCAGGCGATGGAGATCATTCGCGGCTGCCACGGCCTGGACCTGATCGGCTGTGACCTCGTCGAAGTCTCCCCGCCTTACGACACCACCGGCAACACCTCGCTGCTCGGTGCCAACCTGCTGTTCGAGATGCTTTGCGTGCTACCGGGCGTAGTGCGTCGGTAAACGACGGCCCTTTGTAGGAGCGGCCGCAGTACTTGCTACACCCCGGCAGGAGCCATGAGGGAGGGCCACAGAGGCCCGCCAACAACACGACAAGACCGCCGGGCGCCGTGAACCCCGCCCGCGTGGTCGATCTCGCCATAATAAAGATAATCGGGAGACCCCCAATGGCCTTGGACATCATTGTTGTAATGATCTACACCGTCGGCATGCTCGGGCTTGGCTGGTATGGCATGCGGCGTGCGAAAACCCATGAAGACTACCTGGTAGCCGGGCGCAACCTCGGCCCGGTCCTGTACATGGGCACCATGGCCACCACCGTGCTCGGTGGCGCTTCCACCGTTGGCACCGTGCGCCTGGGCTACGTCCACGGCATCTCCGGCTTCTGGCTGTGTGCAGCCCTGGGCCTGGGCATCATCGCGCTGAACCTGTTCCTGGCCAAACCCCTGCTGCGCCTGCGCATCTTCACCGTGACCCAGGTGCTGGAACAGCGCTACAACCCCACCGCACGCCAGGCCAGCGCGGTGATCATGCTGGCTTATGCGCTGATGATCGGCGTGACCTCGACCTTGGCCATGGCCACCGTATTGCAGGTGCTGCTGGACCTGCCGTTCTGGGCCTCGCTACTGCTCGGCGGCGGTGTGGTGGTGCTGTACTCCACCATCGGCGGCATGTGGTCGCTGACCCTGACCGACATCGTACAGTTCGTGATCAAGACCGTCGGCCTGATGTTCATCCTGCTGCCCGTGTGCCTGTACAAGGCCGGTGGCTGGGACACTCTGGTAGCCAAGCTGCCGGCAGCCAGCTTCCAGCTGACCACCATTGGCTGGGACACCATCATCACCTACTTCCTGATTTACTTCTTCGGCATCCTCATCGGCCAGGACATCTGGCAGCGGGTGTTCACTGCCCGTGACGAGAAGGTCTGCCAGCGTGCCGGCACCACTGCCGGTGTTTACTGCGTACTGTACGGCCTGGCCTGCGCCACGATCGGCATGGCTGCGCACGTGCTGATGCCCGACCTGGCCAACCCGAACAATGCCTTTGCCGAGATGATCAAGACCACCCTGCCCGATGGCATCCGTGGCTTGCTGATGGCGGCGGCGCTGGCTGCCATGATGTCTACCGCCAGCGCCGGTCTGCTGGCTGCGTCGACCACCCTGACCGAAGACCTGCTGCCCAAGCTGCGTGGCGGCAAGCAATCGAGCCTGGGCGTCAGCCGCCTGTTCACCCTGCTCACCGGGCTGGTGGTGCTGGGCATCGCCCTGATGGTGAACGATGTGATCAACGCCCTGACTTTGGCCTACAACCTGCTGGTCGGCGGCATGCTGATTCCGCTGATTGGCGCCATCTTCTGGAAGCGTGCAACCACTTCCGGGGCGATCGCCAGCATGTCGCTGGGCTTTGCTACGGCGCTGCTGTTCATGTTCAAGGATGGGCTGGAGGCCAATACGCCGATCTATTACAGCCTGGCGGTTGGCCTGGTGAGTTTTGTGGTCGTTAGCCTGATGTCGCGTAAATCGGTGGCGGCGGTGAAGCTGGCCTGATAGATCCCGGCTGCCTGTACTGGCCCTTTCGCGGGTAAACCCGCTCCCACAGGTACCCCACAGCACTTGAGGCCTGTGATATTCCTGTGGGAGCGGGTTTACCCGCGAAGAGGCCGGTACAGGCAACACACAACTGACAGACACAAAAAGGCCGCTGCACCCACCCAGGTGCAGCGGCCTTTGTCTGTATCAGCGACGACGCGATTGGCGTTTGCGCTGCTCTTCATCAGTCGGGATCGGCACCGGCTGCAAGGGTGGTGGAATCAGCCCCAAGGCGACAGCCAGGTCGTGGAGCCAGTTGGACAGTGGTCTATTCATAATGCCCCCTTGACGGGTCAGCCTCACGGCAATTCAATCCTGCGATGTTTCATACAGATCATAGCCCTATGTCCTGTATTACGCATGCATCTACACCTACAGATACGGGCCATTTTGATACGGATCAAGCCGTAGCGGTGCATTCCGACGACTGGTTAATCGTTTCGCTTTGTTGCAGGTCGATCCAGGCCTGCAAATTCGCCCCGCGCATGCCCTGGCGCCACATCAACCAGGTGACCGCCTGATCGAACGGCGCCTGCATCTGGTGCACCCGCACCCGGTCGCGCCCGGGCAGGCTGTCGAGCATCGACCTGGCCATCATCGCCACGCCCGCGCCAGCGATCACGCAGGCCAGCATGCTCTGGTACGACTCGATCTCCATCACCCGGCCCATGGGCGTATGGGCATGGGCATACCAGGCCTCCAGGCGCATGCGGTACGAGCAGCCCTGGCGGAAGGTGAACACCGCCTTGCCCGCCACATCCTTGGCAGTGTGCACCGCAGGGTGCTCGGGGCTGGTGATCAGCACCAGCTGCTCATCGCACAACGGCACGCCATCCAGCCCGGCCAGGCTCGGCGGCCCGTCCACCAGGGCCGCGTCCAGGCTGTGGTTGAGCAGGCCTTCCAGCAGTTCGCCACTGGGCGCTGCGCGCACCTGCAGGTTTACCGCCGGGTAGGCCTGGTGATAACGCGCCAGCAACCCCGGCAAATGGGTCGCCGCCGTGCTGTACATGGTCCCCAGCACGAAGTCCCCGGCCGGCTGGCCGCCGCGCACGGCGGCCAGCGCCTCGTCGCGCAAGGCTGACATGCGGTTGGCGTAGTCCAGCAGCACCTTGCCCGCCGGCGACAGCTGCAGGCGCTGGCGCTCGCGCAGGAACAGCTCGACACCCAGCTGCTCTTCGAGCTGGCGCAAGCGCGTCGACAGGTTCGACGGCACCCGATGCAGGCGCTCTGCGGCGCGGGTGACCGAACCCTCCTCGGCCACGGCCTGGAAGATACGCAGTTGGCTGAATTCCACGGCATTCTCCAAAACAGAACAACTTGATCATCATTATTCAATTTTATTGAAAAGAAAACCGTCCTAACCTGCCAGCCATCGCTTACATCCGTGCAGGAGACTTCTCATGTCGCCACTCATTCAACTGCTGGCCAGCGCCGTGGCGCTGATGATGGCCATGGGCATCGGCCGTTTCGCCCTGACCCCGCAGCTGCCGCAATTGATCGCCGAAGGCCAGTTCGACCTGACGGTCGCCGGGCTGGTGGCGGCGGCCAACTACCTGGGTTACTTCATCGGCGCGGTCGACGCCATGTTCGCCCGTGCACCGGGCCAGGTGCGCCTGCGCCTGCATGGCGGGCTGTGGCTGTGCGTGCTGCTGACCCTGGCCTCATGGGCCGCCGACGGGTTCTGGAGCCACCTGTTGCTGCGCTTCGGCACCGGCGTGGCCAGCGCCTGGGTGCTGGTGATGATCACCAGCCTCAGCCAACAGGTAGCCAATGCCAACAACCGCCAGCGCCTGGGTGCCCTGGTGTTCGCGGGGCCCGGCCTGGGCATTGCGCTGACCGGTTTGCTGGCACTGGTGGCGCATTTGTGGGGACTGGGCTCGGCAGCACTGTGGCTGATCTATGCCGTGGCCGCGCTGGTGATGCTGCTGGCGGTGCGGCCTTGGCTGCCCAGGGCGCTGCAAGCCGCGCCGGTGCCGTCGGCTGCAGGCCAGGGCCCGACGCGCAGTGTCGGCATCGGCCGCCTGGGGCTGGTTTATGCGCTGTATGGCGTGGGTTACATCCTGCCGGCCACCTTCCTGTCGCAGATGGCCAACCAACAATTCCGCGGGCAGTGGCTGGCCGACCTGTTCTGGCCGGCGTTCGGCCTGGCGTCGGCGCTGGGGGTACTGCTGGTGAGCCTGCGGCGTGGTGGCCGCACCTCGACCTGGTTGACCGCCACCCTGTGGTTGCAGGGGCTGGGCGTGCTGGCCTGCCTGATGGGCGGGGGTATCGGGCTGGCGTTGGGCGTGGTGCTGTGTGGCGGGCCGTTCCTGGCTTGCATGCAGCTGGTGATGCAGCGCTCGCGGGAGCTGGCGCCGCATGCCACGCAGCGCAATGCCGGGCTGCTGACGGCGTGCTTTGCCCTGGGGCAGTTGAGCGGGCCGTTGCTGGCGGCGCTCAGCAGCCATTACAGCGGCGGGCTGCAGCCGGCGCTGATGGTGGCGGCGGGAGGGTTGGTGGTGGCTGGGGGGTTGGTGCTGATTGCCGGCACGGTACAGCAGGGTAGCGCCTGCCAGGCCAAAGCCACATCCTGAATTGTGGTTGCCTGTGCCGGCCTCTTCGCGGGTAAACCCGCTCCCACAGGTATTACACAGGTCTTGAAGTCTGTGCGGCCCCTGTGGGAGCGGGTTTACCCGCGAAGAGGCCGGCACAGGCTACACATTACCCTACAACTTTACGCAACTGCTGCTTCACCCAAGGCTCGGCACTCACCAGGATCACCCCCAGCAGCACCATCAACGCGCCAACCACAAAGTTCAGGCTCAGCGGCTCATCCAGCAACAAAACGCCAAAGGTCACCCCGAACAGCGGGGTGATGAACGAGAACACTGCCAGGTTCGATGCCAGGTATTTGCGCAACAACCAGAACCAGGTCAGGTAGCTGATGAACGACACCACAATCCCCTGGAACAGCACGCTACCCATCGCCAACGATGTAAACGACACCGCACCGATCTGCCCGCTGAGCAAGGCAATCAGCAGCAACCCGGCAAAGCCCACCGCCAGTTGATAGAACAGGGTCAAGGTCGCGGGTGCTTCCGACAGCCGCGAGCAACGTACCACCACTGTGGTCGCGCCCCAGGCCAGCCCGGCGATCACGCCAAAGGCATCCCCCAACAAGGTGCGGCCATCCATGTGCTCGAACGACATGCCGCCGGCAAATGCCATGGCAATGCCGCCGAAGGCCAGCAGAATCCCCAGCCATTGCAGCAGCCGCAGGCGTTCGCTAGGCAACCTGAAATGCAGGCCCAACGCGGTGAACACCGGCGCGGTATAGAGGAACACCGACATGTGCGCTGCCGAGGTCAGCTTCAGCCCCTCGGCAATGAACAGGAACTCCAGGCCGAACAACCCGCCCGCCACCACCCCGGCACGCCAGGTGCTGCCGACCTGCTCCCAGCCCCCGCGCCAGCACAGCATCAGGCCCACCAGCACGGCGGCGATGCCATTGCGCAAGGCTGCCTGCATCACCGGCGCGATATCGATGGCGGCTGTCTTGATCAAGACCTGCTGGCAGCCCCAGATCAGGCACAGCCCTAGCATTACCTGGAAGGCAAAGGCATCAGGGTTCTTGCGGACCGCGCTCATGAGCGGGCCTCTGCGGTGGTCATTGGCATGGGCAAGGGCTCGGCAGTGTTCAGGAACTACCGATTATCGGGTGTCCATGGCCGCCCTTGCCAGCCTCAAAACGACCTCAGGCGATCTGTGCCTTCGCCGACACCTGCTCGAAGGTGGTTTCATCCAGCGCATCCTCCTGCTCGTCCAGCACCTGGCGCGGGTGTTCGAAGCCGGGGATGCTGCTGTCGATCAGGCTCATCAACCGCGAGCCACGTTCGGTCAGCACGAAATTCTCGCCATTGCCGCCATCTTCTTCGGGCCGGGTTTCAATGAAACCACGCTCGAACAGCAGCCTTTCGTACTCGCAGGCACGGGTTTTCAGGTGGTCCAGGTCGCCCACCGGCTCCCCCTTGGCAGCCAGTGCCGCAGCGTGCTGCTCGGCATAGGGGCGTGGCGTAAAGCTGTGACCGGCGCCGTTCTGCACCTCGTGCAGCAAACGCTCGATCAGGTCCCAGTCGTAGGCGATGCTCATGGCTACGGGCTCCTGCTGTGGACGGAAGGGGTACACAGGTTGGGACCTGTCGGTTAGCCGTGGTGTTCCGAAAGATCTTGGCACGGTGATATGCCACGCTCTGAAGCCGCTGGGACGGCAACAGGCAGAAACCATTTGCTGTCTAGCTACCTGTAGTTTATAAACTACATTCACTCGATGAAAAAAATCGAATCCAGCAGTTTCAGACATTGGGTGACCGGTCTCCGAGACGTTAGTGCCAGAGCCCGAATCATTTCTCGGATCAACCGGTTGATGGAGGGCCTGCCTGGCGACGTATCACCGGTTGGCCACGGCGTCAGTGAGCTCAGGGTTCACTATGGGCCTGGCTACCGGGTGTACTTCCATCAGGCTGGAAGCACATTTGTCATTCTGCTTTGCGGCGGCGACAAAGGCACCCAACAGCGCGACATCAAGGCTGCCCACCAGATTCTGCGTTCGTGGAGGATGCAAAATGACTGAAACCTTCTCTGAATTCGACCCCGCCCAGTACCTCACAACCCCTGAAGCGATCGCGCAGTTCATGACCGACGCACTCGAAACCGGGGATGCCGGCTATGTCGCCAAGGCTGTAGGCGTGGTGGCGCGCGCAAAAGGCATGAGCGAGCTGGCTAAAGAAACCGGTCTATCGCGCGAGCAGCTCTATCGGTCTTTCAGTGAGCATGGCAACCCGACTCTGAAGTCGTTCCTGACCGTGATGAAGGCGCTGGGAATAGACATGACGGCGCGCCCTCACCTCGCTGGCGGATAAACGGGCAAGCCCGTTCGATGCCTTCAATTGGCGCCACTGGGGCTGCTGTGCAGCCCATCTGAAGATGTCAGCGCTGTCTCTGCCGAGCTTGCATGTACTGGCGCAGAAACTGATTGATCCGGGTCTGGTAGCCGCTACCCTGCTCTTTGAACCAGGCGAGCACATCGGAATCCAGGCGAATGGTCACCGTCTGCTTGGCTGGAACTCGCAGCTCGGCCTTGCGGAAGAAATTTTCATCCAGTTCAGGAATATCCGAGGTATCAATAGCCTGGTCGTCCTGTCGAGCCAGGCGACTCCAGTCAGTTTTCGATGCTTTGGTCATAATTTTGGCCTTCCAAGAAGTGCCACCAGTCGAAGGCGCTGAACTAACGGCCAGGCGCATGCCTCCACCGCGCATCACCACCGCCGGAGGTAGGAAGGATGAAACTGCTGCTGCCCATTGCCTGCGCCACTGCCCTGTTCTGCGCCCTGCCCGCCTGGGCCTGCACACCGGAAGAAGCGACGCAGAAACGCGAAGAGCTGGCCGGGTTGGTCACCCAGTTGACCGAGCAGAACCCGCAGAAGGCCAAGGAGATCAATGACGAGCTTCAAGGGATGGAGCTGGGCACGGCGAGCAAGGATTTGCCCGACAAGTGCCAGTTGATCGACAAGCGGATCAAGGAGTTGAAAGAGGCGGAGAAAAAGGCTGAATAGTTGTCGCCTGTGCTGGCCTCTTCGCGGGTAAACCCGCGAAGAGGCTAACACCGTTACCGAGCGTTACTCAGCCGCAGGCTTGCGCTTCTTCAGCGGCGCCAGGCCGTCAGCGCTGGCCAGCGGTGCGTTGGCCTTCGGCTTTGCGGTTGGCTTGCGCTTGGCGGCCGCCTTCTTGTCACCGGTCTTCTTCTCGACCTTTTTCTTCTTGCTACCTGCCGCCTTGCCCGAGGCCTTGACCTTCTTCGGCCCGCTGTAGGTGCCCTTCACTTCCTTGATCACCCGGCGCTCGAACTGCTGCTTGAGGTAGCGCTCGATGCTCGACATCAGGTTCCAGTCGTTGTGGGTGATCAGCGAGATCGCCAGGCCTTCGCCACCGGCACGGCCGGTACGGCCTACGCGGTGCACGTACTCGTCACCGCTGCGCGGCATGTCGAAGTTGATCACCAGGTCCAGGCCGTCGATGTCCAGGCCACGGGCCGCCACGTCGGTAGCCACCAGCACCTTGGAACTACCTTGCTTGAAGCGGTCCAGGGCCAGCTTGCGGTCCTTCTGGTCCTTCTCGCCATGCAGCACGAAGGCCTTCACGTCCTTGGCCACCAGGTGGCCGTAGATGCGGTCGGCCAGGGCGCGGGTATTGGTGAAGATGATCGCCTTGTCGAAGGTTTCGTTGGCCAGCAGCCACTGCACGATCTGCTCTTTGTGCTGGTCGTGGTCAGCGGTGATGATCTGCTGGCGGGTGCCTTCGGCCAGCTGCGAGACGCTGTTGAGCATCAGGTGCTCAGGGTCTTTCAGCACCTTGCCGATGATGTCGCGCAGGGCCGCACCACCGGTGGTGGCGGAGAACAGCAGGGTCTGCTGGCGGTTCTCGCACTCCTTGCACAGGCGCTCCATGTCTTCGGCGAAGCCCATGTCGAGCATGCGGTCGGCTTCGTCGAGGATCAGCACCTGCACGTGGGACAGGTCGAGGTTGCCGGCGTTCAGTTGCTCCAGCAGGCGGCCCGGTGTACCGATCAGCACGTCCGGCACCTTGCGCAGCATGGCGGCCTGTTCCTTGAAGTCTTCACCACCGGTGACCAGGCCCGACTTGATGTAGGTGAACTGCGAGAACAGCTGCACCTGCTTGAGGGTCTGCTGGGCCAGTTCACGGGTCGGCAGCAGGATCAGCGCACGGATCTCCACGCGGCGCTCGCGCAGGTCGACCAGGCGGTTGAGCAGCGGCAGCACGAAGGCCGCGGTCTTGCCGCTGCCGGTCTGCGCGGTCACGCGCAGGTCACGCCCTTGCAGGGCCAGGGGGATGGCCGCGGCCTGCACCGGGGTTGGCTCGACAAAGTTAAGCTCGGCCACGGCTTTAAGCAGGCGTTCGTGCAGGGCGAATTGGGAGAACACGGAGGTAACCTCAGGCAAGTGCGGAAAATTCAGTTGCATAGGGTAACGTTTTCTGCCGCCTTAGCCGAATTTCTTTTGGCAACTTTGTCGCCATCCGCGTTCTAATGGCGCTTCGTTTGGCAACAAGACCGTACGCAAGCCCATGGATATCCAACGAATCTGGCGTGACTCCCTCGACCTGTGGGGCACCCTTGACCAACATCCGATGCTGCACGCGGCCATCGGCCTGGCGGTGCTGCTGCTGGTTTCGCTGGTCATCGGCCGCCTGGCGCGCTTCCTGGTGCTGCATGGCGCCCGCCTGCTGGCCCGCCAGCCAGCGCTGAAGTGGCTGGACGACCTGCGCAACAACAAGGTGTTCCACCGCCTGGCGCAGACCACACCGTCACTGGTGCTGCAGTTCGGCCTGAAACTGGTGCCCGAGCTGTCCGACACCGCCCAGCACTTCCTCGGCAATGTCGCCCTGGCCTTTACCCTGCTGTTCATGACCATGGCGCTGTCGTGCCTGCTGGATGCCCTGCTCGACATCTATGCCCGCACCGAACACGCCCGCACCCGCTCGATCAAGGGCTATGTGCAGCTGGCCAAGATGATGCTGTGGATCTTCGCCTCCATCGTCATCGTCGCCACCCTGATCGATCGCTCACCGCTGTTGCTGCTGTCGGGCCTGGGTGCCATGTCGGCGGTGCTGCTGTTGGTGTACAAGGACACCCTGCTGTCGTTCGTCGCCAGCGTGCAGCTGACCAGCAACGACATGCTGCACGTGGGCGACTGGATCGAAATGCCCCAGGTGGGCGCCGATGGCGACGTGGTGGACATCACCCTGCACACCGTAAAGGTGCAGAACTTCGACAAGACCATCGTCTCCATCCCCACCTGGCGCCTGATGAGCGAATCGTTCCGCAACTACCGCGGCATGCAGCAGTCCGGTGGCCGGCGGATCAAACGCAGCCTGTTCATCGACGCGGCCGGGGTGCGCTTTCTCACCCGCGAAGAGGAACACCGCCTGAGCCAGGTGCACCTGCTTGCCGACTACCTGGCCGGCAAGCGCCAGGAGTTGCAGCGCTGGAACGAGGCCTTGGGGCCGGTGGCCGACCTGTCGGCCAACCGCCGCAAGCTCACCAACATCGGCACCTTCCGCGCGTTTGCCCTGGCCTACCTGAAGAACCACCCCAACGTGCACCCGAACATGACCTGCATGGTGCGGCAGATGCAGACCGCCGCCGAGGGCGTGCCGCTGGAGATCTACTGCTTTACCACCACCACGGTGTGGGCGGATTACGAGCGGATTCAGGGGGATATCTTCGATTATCTGCTGGCGGTGTTGCCGGAGTTTGGCTTGAGCCTGTATCAGCAGCCGAGTGGCAATGACATGCGGGTGGGGTTGAGCGGGCGTGTATCGCAAGAGCCTGTGCCGCGTCGGCTGGAAGAAATGAGCGAGGCTTGAGATTGCCGGGGCTGCTTCGCAGCCTATCGCCAGCAATCCACACAGAGGTCACGCAGATCGTGAGATCTTCGTTGTACCTCTGGGAGCAACTGTCTTGCTCAAATTCTAAAAGTTGGCGCGATCCCCTGTGGGAGCGGCCTCGTGTCGCGAAAGGGCTGCAAAGCAGCCCCAGCAATTTCAACTATCGCGCATCAATCCTGGGGCCGCGTTGCGGCCCTTTCGCGACACAAGGCCGCTCCCACAGGTACAGCGACAGCCTCGAAATCAACGCTGCACCCGTGGAAGCTGGCTTGCCGGCGATGGGCCGCAAAGCGGCCCCTTTCCGTGTCAGGGCCGAGTCAGGGGTGCACATTCATGGTTGTCGAAAGGCGGTTGCTCTCGCGCCCATGGACCATGCAATACAGCGCGCCAGCCAGGATCAACCCCATCGCCCAACTGATGTCCGCCCCCAGCCACTCGGCCACGAAGCCCGTATAGAACGACAGCTTCATGAACGGGATGGTACCGATGATCGACACGGCGTACACCGCCAGGCTTCGACGATTGAAGCAGCCGTAACGCCCCTTGGCGTCATACAGCGCCCCCACGTCATAGTGGCCGCGGCATACCCAGTAGTAATCCACCAGGTTGATCGCGCTCCATGGGATCAACAGGTACAGCTGGCCGATCAGGATGTCGGCAAAGAACGTATCGAAATTGTACTGGGTGGCGATGGCGATCACCGTTGCCGCTGCGGTCAGGCCAGCCATTACCAAGGCCTTGGCAGTGGCGGTCACGCGCCGGATGGTCTTGAAGGCGCCAAAGATCGTGACCGACGACATGTAGGCGCTGTACAGGCACAGGACGTTGTACTGGATCACCCCCAGCGCAATCACTGCCAGCGCCAACGGCGCCCACGGGCCAAACAACGCAGCAATGGCTGTCGCCGGGTCATGCCCCAGTGCCGAGGGCAGTTCCACTGCCACCAACGCGCCCAACGCCATCATGGCGAAGGAGCCCAGCGCACAACCGCAATAGGTGGCCCAGAACGTCGCGCGCGGGTTGACGTTGGCCGGGAGGTAGCGCGAGTAATCGGCCACATAGGGGCCATACCCCAGCGTCCACGAGGCCGACTGGGCAACGATCAGGTTGAACGCGGTGAACGAAAAGCCGGTACTCACCGCCGTTGTGGTTGCCATGTCGCCGGGGTGCAGCAGAATCAGCACCAGGGCGCCAGCAAAAACCAGCGTGGACAACAGGCTCATCCACGCGCCCAGGCGGTGGATGAGTTCGTAGCCGACAAAGCCGATGACAAAGGTCAGCAAGCCGACCACCACGATGGCCTGGTCATCGCTCATGGGCACCAGGGCCTGCACGGCATTGCGCATCAGCACGCCGCTGGCGGCGAGGAACAGGACTGCGGCCGTGACCATCACCAGCAGAGGGAGCGCGGCACCATGGACTCCGAACTGGGCCCGGCTCTGGATCATCTGTGGTACGCCCAGGTGAGGCCCCTGGGCAGAGTGCGCGGCCATGAACACGGTGCCGATCAGGTTGCCGACCAACAGACCCAGCAAGGTCCAGCCCAGGCTCAGCCCCGAGGCCACGCCCAGGGTGCCGACCATCAGGGCGGTTATCTGGAAGTTGGAGCTGAACCAGATGGTGAACAATCGTTTAGGCGTGCCATAACGCTCAGCGTGTGGGACAAATTCGATACTTCGCGTTTCTAGCTTCACGCCGGTCTCCCGATTTTATTTTCATGATTATCGGGTAGGTATTGGCGGGACTTGAGTTCAGTAACGAACGCGTCATAGCTGACTGCGCCATGGCTTGCTTGATAACGTCAGTGTACCCAGGCGGCTCATCCACACCGACGCCAGGATCACCGCCCCGCCGATGAACAGCCTGCCCAATGGCTCGTCCTGGTTCCAGATCAGAAGATTGAGCAGCAGCCCTACCGGTACATGCAGGTTGTTCATCACCGCCAGCGTCCCGCCCGAAACCAGGCAGGCGCCCTTGTTCCACCAGTACAGCCCCAGCGCCGTCGGGCACAGGCCCAGGAACAGCAACACCAGCCACTGCACGTTGGTGGTCGGCAGGTGCTGGGCGTTGCCAAACAGCAGGAAGGCCGGCAACACCACGATCAACGCGCCCAGGTAGAAGTAGCCAAAGCGCTTGTAGTGCGGCAGGTCGCTGGGGTGGCGTGCGACCAGGTGGCGGTACAGCACCTGGCCGGCGGCGTAGGTGAAGTTGGCCAGTTGCAGCAGCAGGAAGCCGATGAAGAACTCGCCGCTGATGGTGTCGAAGCGGATCACCGCAGCACCGGCCACCGCCACCAGCGCTGCCACCAGGGCCCACGGGTTGAAGCGCCGGTTCATGGCATCTTCGATCAGCGTCACGTGCAGCGGCGTCAGGATGGTGAACAGCAGCACCTCCGGCACGGTGAGCACGCGAAAGCTCAGGTACAGGCAGACGTAGGTGATACCGTACTGCAGCGCGCCGATCAGCAGCATCGAGCGCATGAAGCGCGGCTCGACCTGGCGCCAGCGGGTCAGCGGCAGGAACACCAGGCCAGCCAGCACCACGCGCGCGAGCACGGCAAAGTAGCTGTCGACGTGCCCGGCCAGGTACTCGCCGATCAGGCTGAAGGAAAACGCCTGGATCAGCGCGACGATTATCAGGTAGCCCATGGTTGCCTCTCGTGGATCAAGGCCGCGACCTTAGCGGGTTGCGATGAATGAGTTCAACCATGAGGAATGTGGGGCTGTGCCGGCCTCTTCGCGGGTAAACCCGCTCCCACAGGAATATCACGGCACCTGAGGCCTGTGGTGTCCTGTGGGAGCGGGTTTACCCGCGAAGAGGCCGGCACAGCCCCCCACAAAATTCACAGGCATAAAAAAGCCCGGCCATGCAGGCCGGGCAGGTACACCCAAAGGAGCAACAACAGGTGTCAGGGTTGGGAATTCGCTAAGCCTCAGGCCACCGCCGCCAGCTTGGCCTTGGCCTGGTTGACGCCCTTCTCGTGGAACTCGCCGCTCATGTTCAGGCCTTCGGCATGGATGAAGTCGACATCGTGAATGCCGATGAAGGCCATTACCTGGCGCAGGTACGGTTCCTGGTGGTCGCTGGTGGCACCGGCATGGATGCCGCCACGGGCAGTCAGGACGATGGCGCGCTTGCCAGTCAGCAAGCCCTGCGGGCCGGTGGGGGTGTACTTGAAGGTGATGCCGGCACGCAGCACATGGTCCAGCCAGGCCTTGAGGGTGCTGGGGATGGTGAAGTTGTACATCGGCGCAGCCATCACCAGCACGTCGGCGACGAGCAGTTCATCGGTCAGTTCGTTGGAGCGGGCCAAGGCGTCCAGTTCGGCAGCACTGCGCTGTTCTTCGGGCTTCATCCAGCCACCCAGCAGGTTGGCGTCCAGGTGCGGCACCGGGTTCACGGCCAGGTCGCGCACACTGATCTGATCGGCCGGATGGGCGGCCTGCCACTGCTGGATGAAATCACGGGTCAGCTGACGGGAAACGGAATCCTGCTGGCGGGCGCTGCTTTCAATGATCAGTACGCGGGACATGGGGGGCCTCCATCGGCAAAAAGGGTTGCGATTCGATGGAGGTGAGATTACGGCTTGACCTATCGATAAAAAAGCGTAAAAAGTGGGTTCAATCTATCGATTTATCAGTTTATTCTGCACTGCAGTTCAAGGCGATCCGTAGTTTGATGATCTGCCGGTTGAACTTGGCGGTGACATCGACGCTTTTACCGGCCGGTACGTTCACCCGGCGCACCCGTGGTGCCTCCGGGCCGTTGCGGAAGGTCACCTTGCACGCCGCCGGCACCTGCCCATAGTTGTTGAGGGTGATGGCACCAATATCGTAGGCCGTGTCATAGGCGGTGTAATCGAGCTTGACCCCGGTCAGCTCCTTCTCCACATCGATGGGATAAGCCATGGCCCCGAGGGGCAGGCACATCAGTATTGCCGCACAACATTTCTTCATGGGCCGCTCTCCTTGAAAGAGGGCAGCTTAGGACAACAGGAGCGAAAGATGAAAGCGCCGCGCGTAACCCTTGACCAGTGGCGAACCCTGCAAGCAGTGGTCGATCACGGCGGGTTTGCCCAGGCCGCCGAGGCACTGCACCGCTCGCAGTCATCGGTAAGCTACACCGTGGCCCGCATGCAGGAGCAACTGGGCGTGCCGCTGCTGCGCATCGACGGCCGCAAGGCGGTGCTCACCGAAGCCGGCAATGTCCTGCTGCGCCGCTCGCGTCACCTGGTCAAACAGGCCAGCCAGCTCGAAGACCTCGCCCACCACATGGAACAGGGCTGGGAGGCCGAGGTACGCCTCGTGGTCGATGCGGCCTACCCCAGTGCCCGCCTGGTGCGCGCCCTGGCCGCGTTCATGCCGCAGAGCCGCGGCTGCCGGGTGCGCCTGCGTGAAGAAGTGCTGTCTGGCGTCGAGGAAGTGATGCACGAAGGCATCGCCGACCTGGCCATCAGCAGCTACAGCATCGGCGGCTACCTGGGCGCCGAACTGAGCGCGGTGGAATTCGTCGCCGTCGCCCACCCCGAACACAGCCTGCACCGCCTGGGCCGCGAACTGACCTTCCAGGACCTGGAAAGCCAGTTGCAGGTGGTAATCCGCGATTCCGGCCGCGCCCAGCCGCGCGATGTCGGCTGGCTGGGCGCCGAGCAACGCTGGACCGTCGGCAGCCTGGGTACCGCTGCTACCTTCGTCAGCAGTGGCCTGGGCTTTGCCTGGTTGCCCCGGCACATGATCGAGCGCGAGCTGCGCGAAGGCGTGCTCAAGCCGTTGCCGCTGGATCAGGGTGGCAGCCGTCACCCACTGTTCTACCTTTATTCGAGCAAAGAGAAGACCTTGGGCCCGGCTACGCAGATTCTCATCGACCTGCTGCGCAATTTCGACACCGCGCCACTGGACGTGCCCTTCGCAGCCCCCCCACAAGCCTGAGAGGACCGCGCCCATGGCCTATTTCGAACACGAAGGATGCGCACTGCATTACGAGGAATATGGCCAGGGCGCCCCCCTGGTATTACTGCATGGCCTGGGCTCCAGCTGCCAGGACTGGGAGCTGCAGGTGCCGGTGCTCAGCCGTCACTACCGGGTAATCCTGATGGACATCCGCGGCCACGGTCGCTCCGACAAGCCACGCGACGGTTACCAGATCGCCACCTTTAGTGCCGACCTGCTGGCGTTGCTCGAACACCTGCACACCGGCCCCGTGCACGTTGTCGGCCTGTCCATGGGTGGCATGGTCGGCTTCCAGTTCGCCGTCGACCACCCGCAGTGGCTGCGCAGCCTGTGCATCGTCAACAGCGCTCCCGAAGTCAAGCGCCGCACCCGCAGTGACTGGGTATGGTGGCTCAAGCGCTGGGGCCTGGCACGCCTGCTCAGCGTCGAAACCGTCGGCAAGGGCCTGGCCGAGCGCCTGTTTCCCAAACCGCAGCAGGCCGAACTGCGACAGAAGATGGCCCAGCGCTGGGCACGCAACGACAAGCGCGCCTATCTCAAGAGCTTCGACGCAATCGTCGACTGGGGCGTACAGGAACGCATCGGGCAGATCCATTGCCCTACCCTGGTGATCGCCGCCGACCACGATTACACCCCGATACAACTCAAACAACGCTACGTCGCCCTGATGCCCCACGCCAGGCTGGTGGTCATCGACGATTCCCGGCACGCTACACCCCTCGACCAACCCGAGGTCTTCAACCAGACCCTGCTGCAGTTCCTTGCAGCCGCTTCCACCTCTCAAGGATCTTTGAGCCCATGCTGAAAAAACTCCTGCTCACCGCCTGCTCGGTCGCCTTCGCCACCAGCGTCATGGCCTCCGACAAGACCCCGCACGTATTGCTGGACACCAGCTTCGGCCAGGTCGAAATCGAACTGAATGCCGAGAAGGCGCCGATCAGTACCAAGAACTTCCTCGATTACGTCGACAGCGGCTTCTACAACAACACCATCTTCCACCGGGTAATTCCGGGCTTCATGGTCCAGGGCGGCGGCTTCACCGACCAGATGGTGCAAAAGAACACCCGCGCCCCGATCACCAACGAAGCCGGCAACGGCCTGCAGAACACCCGTGGCACGCTGTCCATGGCCCGTACCCAGGACCCGAACTCGGCCACCAGCCAGTTCTTCATCAACGTGGCCGACAACGACTTCCTCAACCCGGGGCGTGACCGTGGCTATGCCGTGTTCGGCAAGGTGACCAAGGGCATGGAGGTGGTCGACCAGATCGTCAATTCACCGACCACCATCAAGAAAGGCATGCGCGATGTACCGGCCGACCCGGTCTACATCAAGTCGGCCAAACGCATCGACTGACCGCAGGCTTCACAGGGACGTGAAACCACCTGAGGGTCGGCTGGAACAGGAGTGTCTTTACCCATGCTGTACCGCCGTTTCGAGCAACTGATCGACATCTTTCGCGAAGCCCCCAGCGAATCGCCACCCAGCCAGGTGTGGCCGTTCTACCTGTATTACCTGCGTCAGGTGTGGCCGAGCTTTCTGGCCCTGCTGGTAGTCGGCCTGGTCGCCTCGTTGATCGAGGTGGCCATGTTCAGCTACCTCAGCCGCATCATCGACCTGGCCCAGGGCACGCCCAATGCCAGTTTCTTCAGTGAGCACAGCGGCGAGCTGATCTGGATGCTGGTGGTGATCCTGCTGCTACGGCCGGTATTCTTCGGCCTGCACGACTTGCTCGTGCACCAGACCATCAACCCCGGCATGACCAGCCTGATCCGCTGGCAGAACCACACCTATGTGCTCAAGCAGAGCCTGAATTTCTTCCAGAGCGACTTCGCCGGGCGCATCGCCCAGCGCATCATGCAGACCGGCAACTCTCTGCGCGACTCCGCCGTGCAGGCGGTGGATGCGCTATGGCATGTGCTGATCTACGCCATCACCTCGCTGGTGCTGTTCGCCGAAGCCGACTGGCGCCTGATGCTACCGCTGTTGCTGTGGATCGCTGGCTACATTGCCGCGCTGTTCTACTTCGTCCCCCGGGTAAAGGAGCGTTCGGTGATTTCCTCCGACGCCCGCTCCAAGCTGATGGGGCGCATCGTCGATGGCTACACCAACATCGCAACCCTCAAGCTGTTCGCCCACACCGACTTCGAGCAGCAGTACGCCCGCGAAGCAATCCGCGAACAGACAGAAAAAACCCAGCTGGCCGCGCGCGTGGTCACCAGCATGGACGTGGTCATCACCAGCCTCAATGGCCTGCTGGTGGTCGCCACCACCGGCCTGGCACTGTGGCTGTGGAGCCAGTCGCTGATCACCGTCGGCGCCATCGCCCTGGCCACCGGCCTGGTGATCCGCATCGTCAACATGTCGGGCTGGATCATGTGGGTGGTCAACGGCATCTTCGAGAACATCGGCATGGTCCAGGACGGCCTGCAGACCATCGCCCAGCCGGTCACCGTCACCGACCGGCCCAACGCACCGGCGCTCAAGGTCAGCCGCGGCGCGGTGCGCTTCGATGACGTGGACTTCCACTATGGCAAGGCTGCCAACGTGATCGAAGGGCTCAACCTGGACATCCGCCCGGGCGAGAAGATCGGCCTGATCGGCCCTTCAGGGGCGGGCAAGTCGACGCTGGTCAACCTGCTGCTACGGCTGTACGACGTGCAGGGTGGGCGCATTCTCATCGACGGCCAGGACATTGCCGAGGTGAGCCAGGCCAGCCTGCGCGCACAGATCGGCATGATCACCCAGGACACCTCGCTGCTGCACCGCTCGATCCGCGACAACCTGCTGTATGGCCGTCCCGGTGCCAGCGAGGCGGCGCTGCATGAAGCGGTGCGCCGCGCCCGCGCCGACGAGTTCATCCCGCAGCTGTCGGACGCCCAGGGGCGCACCGGTTTCGATGCCCATGTGGGCGAGCGCGGGGTCAAGCTGTCGGGCGGCCAGCGCCAACGCATCGCCATTGCCCGGGTGCTGTTGAAGAATGCGCCGATCCTGATCATGGACGAGGCCACCTCGGCGCTGGACTCGGAGGTGGAGGCAGCGATCCAGGAAAGCCTGGAGACGCTGATGCAGGGCAAGACAGTGATCGCCATTGCCCACCGGCTGTCCACCATTGCGCGGATGGACCGGCTGGTGGTGCTGGACAAGGGGCGGATTGTCGAGAGTGGCAGCCACAGTGAGTTGCTGGAGCAGCAAGGGTTGTATGCCCGGTTGTGGCATCACCAGACGGGGGGGTTTGTCGGGGTCGACTGATTCCTGTACTGGCCTCTTCGCGGGTGAACCCGCTCCCACAGGGACCGCACAAATTTCACGGTCTGTGCAGTACCTGTGGGAGCGGGTTCACCCGCGAAAGGGCCGGCACAGCCAATATAAATGGATCAGTCCCGGCGATAGGGCAACATCCCCCGGGCCTCCTCGGCATAGGCCCGCACCCCTTCCCGCTCCTGCACCAGAAAATCCTCCACCGCCCGTCGCAACCCCGGGTGCAGCAGGTAGTGCCACGACCGCGTCAGCACCGGCTCGAACCCGCGAATCAGCTTGTGCTCTCCCTGCGCCCCGGCATCGAAACGCTGCAGCCCTTCGGCAATGGCAAAGTCCATGCCCTGATAGAAACACGTTTCGAAATGCAGCCGGTCAAATTCATCCAGGCACCCCCAGTAGCGGCCAAACAGGCTGTCGCCCCCCACCAGGCTCAGGGCCATGGCCACGTCACGACCACCCTGCCGCGCCATCACCACGCGCAACGCCTCGGGCATGCGTTCGGCCAACAGGCTGAAGAACTCGCGCGTCAGGTAAGGCGCACGGCGGCGCACCGCGTAGGTATTGGCGTAGCAGCGGTAGACGAAATCCCACTGCACCTCATCCAGCTCACCCCCACGGCACCAGCGGAATTCAATACCGTGCCCGGCCACCTGTTCACGCTCCTTGCGCATCTGCTTGCGCTTGCGCGAACTCAGGCTGTCGAGAAAATCCTGGAAGTCACGGTAGCCGTGGTTGCGCCAATGGAACTGGCAACCCAGGCGCTCCATCCAGCCCGGCTGGCTGGCAAGCTGTTCGTCCAGCGCCGGCTCAGTGAAATTGATGTGCGCGCCAGACAGCCCACCCTTGCCCAGGTACTCCGGCAACGCCTGCAGCACCAGCAAGCCATCGGCTGGGTCGGCGGCGAGCAGGCGCGGGCCGCTGACCGGGCTGAACGGCACGGCGCCGAGCAGCTTGGGGTAGTAGGCAATGCCGGCCCGTTCACAGGCATCGGCCCAACCATGGTCGAACACGTACTCACCAAACGAGTGCCATTTGCGGTAAGCCGGCAGCAGCGCCCGCACCTGCCCGTCACGCTCCAGCACCAGGTGCTCGGCAGCCCAGCCGGTGTTGCGCGCGACGCTGCCGCTGTCCTCCATGGCACTGAGAAACGCATGACGCAGAAACGGTTGGCCGGCCGGCACCAGGGCATCCCAGGTGGCCGCCGGAAGATCACGCAAATGAGCAAGGCTATACAGGCTGGTCACGGTTTCGGCTCGCTGTCTCAAGGTACCCAGTATCCCCAAGGACGGCCCGCCACTCAAATCATGAGCGCCAGGCCAGATCCTTTTATTCTCAATTACTTAACAGCAGTGCCACTAATTCGACATTAATCTGTCATTCGCCCCCGCAATACTTGCGCCTGTTTTCCGGAACCCCAGAACCTGTCTATTCAGGCCCTTTCCGAAGACATGCCAACGCAGGGGCGGGCGCTTGAGCCTCCCCCATCTTATTCAACAGGGAGAACCTTATGCGTCTTGTTTCTACACTTACCGGAGTGAGCCTCACCGGCATGATGCTGGCTCTGAGTACTCCGGCCAGTGCAGCTGTCGACGCCAAGCTGCTCGAAATGCTCCGCGCCAATGGCTCGATCAACCAGGCGCAGTACAACGAACTGCAGGCGGACCTGGCTCAAGAAACCAAGGAAAAGGCCGCTCAGAAAGCTCAGTCCGAACGGATGAGCTCCTTTGAACAGAAAGTGGCATGGGCCGCGAAGACCCAGATCAAGGGTGATGTGCGCCTGCGTTACGAAGACGTCAACGTCGACGACCCGATCGCCCGCAGCGGCAACCAGGACCGTGAACGTGTACGTGCCCGTGTCGGCTTCTACAGCGAAATCAACCCGCAGGTCGACGCCGGCGTGCGCGTAGCCACCGGCAGCAGCGCCGATGCCCGCTCGACCAACCAGAGCCTGGACAACTACTTCGAGAAGAAATCGCTGTGGGTCGACCTGGCCTACCTCGACTGGCACCCGACTGCCGTCCCGAACCTGCACCTGATCGGCGGCAAGATGTTGCAGCCGTGGGTGAGCATGGGCGACATCATCTGGGACAGCGACATCAACCCGGAAGGCCTGGCCGCTACCTACAAGACCAACCTCGGCCCGGCCGAAGTGTTCGGCAGCATCGGCCACTACAACCTGAAGGACAATGTCGACGGCGACGGCGTGCAGTTCAAGCACGATGCACAGCTGTACGCGGCCCAGCTGGGTACCAAGTTCAACGCGGCTGACACCGTCAAGGTCACCGTCGGTGGCAGTATCTACGGCTACGACAACGACAAGGAATCTGCTGCCCTGCGTTCGCTGGGCAACACCACCAACGAGTTCCAACTGGTGGAAGGTTTCGGCCAGGTCGACTTCACCGGCTTCGCCATCCCGCTGTCGGCGTACGGCCAGTTCGTCAAGAACACCGAAAGCACCGATGGCAAGGACAAGGCCTGGCTGGCTGGCCTGAAGAGCAAGATCGGTGCCTGGAGCCTGGACTACAACTACCGCGACGTGCAGCGTAACGGTGTAGTCAGCCTGTTCACAGACTCCGACTTCGGTAACGGCTTCACCGGTTCACGTGGCCACAAGTTCAAGGTGGGTTACGAAATCGACAAGAACTTCGCCCTCGGTGCGGCCTACATGATGGCCAAGACCGACTTCTCCAACCTGCCTAACAGCGATGCTGACGTAGACACGCTGCAGGTAGACCTGGAAGCCAAGTTCTAAGCGACACCCTGCACTGCTTCACCTGAAGCGGGAAATGCCGACCCCATCCGGCGTTTCCCGTTTTTGTTGCCGGTGAAAAATGCACCGGCCTCTTCGCGGGTAAACCCGCTCCCACAGGGATATCACAGTATCGAATGCTGTGGTGTCCCTGTGGGAGCGGGTTCACCCGCGAAGAGGCCGGTACTGGCTTGCGCTCAATCAGCGCTTGCGCAGGATCACGCTACCAATCGAATACCCCGCACCAAACGAGCTCAACACCCCCAGCGAGCCCTTGGCCAGGTCGTCCTGGTACAGGTGGAAAGCAATCACCGACCCCGCCGAACTGGTATTGGCATAACGGTCGAGAATCACCGGTGCATCTTCCTCGGCCACTTCACGCCCCAGCAGTTTCTTGACGATCAGGTGGTTCATGCTGAGGTTGGCCTGGTGCAGCCAGAAGCGTTTCACATCGCTTGGCTGCAGCCCGTTTTCCTGCAGGTGCTCACCGATCAGCTCGGCCACCTTCGGGCACACTTCGCGGAACACCTTGCGGCCTTCCTGGATGAACAGCTTGTCCGCCGCGCCCTCGCCCTCTTCCGCCGCACGGTTGAGGAAGCCGAAGTTGTTGCGGATGTTGTTGGAGAACTCAGTCCACAGCTTGCTGCTGACGATGTCGAACTGGTGCGCCGAGGTGGCCTTGTCGGCACGCTCGAGCAGCACCGCAGTGGCAGCATCACCAAAGATGAAGTGGCTGTCGCGGTCACGGAAGTTCAGGTGGCCGGTGCACACCTCCGGGTTGACCATCAGCACCGCGCGCGCCTGCCCCAGGGCCACGCTGTTGGCGGCGGTCTGGATGCCGAAAGTGGCCGACGAGCAGGCCACGTTCATGTCGAAGGCAAAGCCCTGGATGCCCAGCGCCTGCTGCACTTCGATGGCGATGGCCGGGTACGGGCGCTGCAGGTTGGAGCAGGCGACGATCACCCCGTCGACATCGGCTGCCGTGCGACCGGCGCGCTCCAGGGCCTGGCGGGCAGCGGCCACGGCCATTTCGCAGAGCACCGACGGTTCGTCGTTGGAGCGCTCGGGCAGGCGCGGTTTCATGCGCTGCGGGTCGAGGATGCCGGCCTTGTCCATGACGAAGCGGCTCTTGATACCCGAGGCCTTTTCAATGAAGGCCGCATCGGACAGCGGCGCTGCCTCGATTTCACCGCGCTCGATGGCGGCGGCGTTGTCCTGGTTGAACTGCTGCGACCAGGCATTGAAGGAGGCCACCAGTTCTTCGTTGGAAATGCTCTGGGCCGGGGTGTACAGGCCGGTGCCGCTGATCACGACGTTATGCACGGTCGTTCCTCTGGTCAAGGCCATCGCCACGGGGCGCTGGCTGGAAACATGGCAGGTTAATGGCACTTTAGTGCCAATTTATAGGCGAGGGCTGCGCCCTCGTTCGCGGGTAAACCCGCTCCCACAGGGATTGCGCCGCTCCCGAGGACACTGCTGCACCTGTGGGAGCGGGTTTACCCGCGAAGGGGCCGCCAGGCGGCCCCAAATTGCATCAATATTGCCACATCTGCGGAAGTTTAGCCCTCCACCTGGCTCCATTGCTTGCTCAATCGCTTGTCGGAAATCGGCACCTTGGTCCCCAACTGCTGGGCAAACAGCGACACCCGATATTCCTCCAGCCACCAGCGGTACAGGGTCAACTGCTCATCGCGCTTGCCTTCCTGGGCATGCTTGTCGGCACGGGCCTTGTACTGCGCCCACAGGTTGGCCAGCTCACCGCTCCACACCCGGTCCTTCTGCACCTGCGAACCCAGCTTCTCCAGGCGCAGCTCCACAGCCTTGAGGTAACGCGGCAGTTCCTTGAACCACGCCCCAGGCGTTTCGCGCACGAAACCCGGGTAAACCAGATTGCCCAGCTGTTGCTTGATATCGTTCAGCGCCACCGCCTGGCTCAGGTCGATCTTGCCCTTGAAGCGCTTCTGCAGCCCATGCCACAGCTTCAGCACCTCCAGGGTCTGACGTGCCAGGCGCTCGGCATGCTCGGCCCAGCTGCCGCGCTTGCGTTCAGCCAGCCCGGCCAACGCCGCACCATCGCGTGGCATCGGCTGTTCGCCTTCGAGGATGCAGCTGTCCAGGCTGGCCAGCAGGATGTCTTCCACCAGCGCCTCGACCCGGCCCATTTCACGGTACAGCAGGCCCAGCTCGGTCAGCCCCGGCAGCTTGCCGCGCAGGTACTTGGCCGGCTCGGCCAGCTGCTGCAGCAACAGGCGCTGCAAGGCGCGGCGGTGCTGGAACTCGGCTTCGGCCTGGGTCGAGAAACGCCCTTCGCGCACGGTGCCGTTATCTTCCACCAGCGCCGGATACACGGTCATCGACAGGCCGGCGATCTTCTGCTGGGCGGTCTGCTTCACTTCGCTGAAGGCCTTGGCCTGCACCGGCTGTTCGCTCTTGGCGTCACGCGGCACGGCCAGCGCTGCCTGGCTGGCGGCGGCAAAGCGCGCGGTCAGCTCGGCCAGATCGCGGCCTTCACCCAGGAACTTGCCTTGGCCATCGACTACCTCGATGTTCATGCGCAGGTGGCCTTCAACCAGGTTGACCGACTCGTCCCAGGCTTCGTCAGGCACACGGGCGCCGGTCATGCGCAGCAGCTCCTGGCCCAGGGCCTGGGGCAATGCGCCCTGGCCGAAGGTCATGCGCGCCAGCGAGGCCTTGACGAAGTCCGGCACCGGCACGAAGTTCTTGCGCAGGGCCTTGGGCAGGTTGCGCACCAGCGCCACGCACTTGGCTTCCAGCAAGCCCGGCACCAGCCATTCCAGGCGCTCGCCCGGCAGGTTCGGCAGCAACGGTGCCGGTACCCGCACGGTCACGCCATCGCGGGGGTGGCCGGGCTCGAAGTGGTAACTCAGCGGCAGGCGCAGCTCGCCCACCTGCATGCTGTCGGGGTATTGCGCGGCGGTGACTTCGCTGGCTTCGCGGGCCAGCACGTCTTCCTCGCGCATGATCAGCAGGTTGGCGTCCTTCTGGCTGCCCATGCGGTACCAGCTGTCGAAGGTCGCAGTCTGGTGGATTTCCGCCGGCAGGCGCGCTTCGTAGAAGGCGTACAGTGTCTCTTCGTCGGCCAGGATGTCACGGCGGCGGGCCTTGGCCTCCAGCTCATCGAGTTCTTCCAGCAGACGCTTGTTGGCCGCCAGGCACTTGGCCCGCGACTGGATTTCGCCCCTCACCAGGCCTTCGCGGATGAACAGCTCGCGCGAGGTGACCGGGTCGATCGGGCCAAAATGTACCGGCCGACGGCCGACCAGGATCAGGCCGTACAGGGTGATCTGCTCGTAGGCCACCACCTGCCCGCGCTTCTTCTCCCAGTGCGGTTCGAAGTGGTTCTTCTTGACCAGGTGGCCGGCCAGCGGCTCGATCCAGTCCGGCTCGATCCTGGCCACCATGCGTGCATACAGCTTGGTGGTTTCGACCAGTTCGGCAGCCATCACCCACTGCGGGCGCTTGCGCCCCAGGCCCGACGACGGGTGCACCCAGAAGCGCCGTTGGCGGGCGCCCTGATAGTCACCCTCCTCGGTCTTCTGGCCGATCTGGCTAAGCAGGCCGCTGAGAATGGCCTTGTGCATTTTCGGGTAGTCGGACGGGTCCTTGTTCACTGTCAGCTGCAAATCACGGCAGATCAGTGCCAGCTGGCGATGGGCATCGCGCCATTCGCGCAGGCGCAGGTAATTCAGGAAGTTCTTGCGGCACCAGTTGCGCAGCGGGTTGGCGGTCAGCGCCTGGCGCTGCTCTTCGAAACCACGCCACAGGTTGACCAGCGCGGCGAAGTCGGAGTCCACGTCCTTCCATTGCGCGTGCGCCTGGTCGGCGGCCTGCTGGCGCTCCGGCGGGCGTTCGCGCGGGTCTTGCACCGACAGTGCACTGGTGACGATCAGCACTTCCTGCAGGCTGCCCAGGCGTGCGCCTTCGAGCAGCATGCGGCCCAACCGCGGGTCGATTGGCAGGCGCGCCAGCTGGCGGCCGATCGGCGTCAGCTGGTTATCGCGATTGACCGCCGACAGCTCCTGCAGCAGGTTGAAGCCGTCGCTGATGGCCTTGCCATCCGGCGGCTCGATGAACGGGAAGGCATCGATCGCGCCCAGGCGCAGGTGCAGCATCTGCAGGATCACCGCCGCCAGGTTGGTGCGCAGGATCTCCGGGTCGGTGAACGCTGGCCGGCTGTTGAAATCCTCTTCACTGTACAGGCGCACGCAGATGCCCGGCTCGACCCGGCCACAGCGGCCCTTGCGCTGGTTGGCACTGGCCTGCGACACGGCCTCGATGGGCAGGCGCTGGACCTTGGCGCGGTAGCTGTAGCGGCTGATGCGCGCGGTACCAGTGTCGATCACATAGCGGATGCCAGGCACGGTCAGCGAGGTTTCCGCGACGTTGGTGGCCAGCACCACACGGCGCCCGGTGTGCGGCTGGAAGATGCGCTGCTGCTCGGCCGGCGAAAGGCGCGCATACAGCGGCAGGATCTCGGTATGGCGCAGCTGCGCCTTGCGCAAAATCTCGGCAGCATCGCGGATCTCCCGCTCGCCCGGCAGGAAGATCAGCACATCGCCGGGCCCCTTGCCCTCACTCCGCTCATGGTGCGCCAGCTCATCCAGCGTGGCGAGGATGGCCTGGTCGACAGTGAGGTCATCCTCGATCTGGTTACCCTCCTCGTCCTGCTCGCTGGTCAGCGGGCGGTACCAGGTTTCCACCGGGAAGGTACGCCCCGACACCTCGATGATCGGCGCGCCGTCGAAGTGTTTGGAGAAGCGTTCCAGATCGATGGTCGCCGAGGTGATGATCAGCTTCAGGTCCGGGCGGCGGTGCAGCAGGGTCTTCAGGTAGCCGAGCAGGAAGTCGATGTTCAGGCTGCGTTCGTGGGCTTCGTCGACGATGATCGTGTCGTAGCGCTCGAGGAAGCGATCGTGCTGGGTTTCGGCCAGCAGGATGCCGTCGGTCATCAGCTTGACCAAGGTGTTGGCGTCGCTCTGGTCCTCGAAACGTACCTGGTAGCCGACCAACCCGCCCAGCGGCGTGCCCAGTTCTTCGGCAACCCGCGCAGCAACGCTGCGGGCAGCGATCCGGCGTGGCTGGGTGTGGGCAATCAGGCCATGGCTGCCACGGCCTAGCTCCAGGCAGATCTTCGGTAACTGGGTGGTCTTGCCCGAGCCGGTTTCGCCAGCGATCACCAGCACCTGGTTTTCGGCCAGGGCCTTCTTGATTTCGTCACGCTTGGCAGCGATTGGCAGGCTGTCGTCGTAGCGCACGGTCGGCACGCTCTGCTGGCGCGCAGTGACCTGGGCGCAGGAGGCCTGGACCTTTTCTACCCACTGCGCCAGCTTCGCCTCGTCGGGGCGCTTGCGCAGTTCGTGCAATTGCCGGCGCAGGCGATGGCGGTCGGCGATCATGGCGTGGTCGAGGTTTTGCAGCAGTTTGTCGATGGCGTGGTCAGTCATGGGGCTTTTTAGTGATGCAGGTGGGCCTGCTTTTTCATGATCGGCATTCGGAAAGTTGGGCGATTGTCGCAGATTTGCAGGTTCTCTGCTGCCTGTGCCGGCCTCTTCGCGGGTAAACCCGCTCCCACAGGGACCGCACAACACCCAGCCTTGATGCAATCCTGTAGGAGCGGGTTTACCCGCGAAGAGGCCAGGTGCAACGGCACAAATGTTTAGCCAAGTGCGATGTAAAGGTTGCCATTCACTGCTTTAATCAACCTTACGCCGCATGTGAGTATCAAAGGCATGACTCCCGTCCAGCCCATCGCCCCACCGTCGTCCCGCCCTTCGCTAGCGAAGGCCCGGCGCCTTGCCGGTGAAAATCCGCTGGTCCACATCATCCTCGCCTTTTGGGCCCTGTGGCACTGCCGTCACGCACGCCCACCGGATTTCTCGCTCGCGCCTTTGTGACCAAACCCGGCCGTCATCTGGCCGTTTGACCCAGCTGGGCCGCCTGCCTGCGCGGTGGCCCGGTGCGCCCATGAGCGAATCCATCATGCACTTTGCACCCATAGAGCACGCCAGCCAGTTCCTGGCCGACAACCCCGATATCGAGCTGTTCGAACTGTTCATCCTCGACGCCAACGGCGTACCGCGCGGCAAGCTGCTGCACCGCGAGGAACTGCTGGCCGTGTACCAGACTGGCCGGCCGCTTCCCAGCACCATCCTCGGCCTGACCCTGAACGGCGACGATGTGGAAAACTCCGGCCTGGTGTGGGATGTAGGCGATATCGACTGCCGCGCCTACCCGCTTGAAGGCAGCCTGGTACGCCTGCCCTGGCGCCGGGTGCCGACCGCCGCAGTACAGGTAAGCATGCACCCGAGCGAGGGGCTGCCGGCCAGCATCGCCGACCCGCGCCATGTGCTGCTGCGAACCATCGAAGCGTTGAAGGCCGACGGTTACCATCCGGTGATGGCCTGCGAGCTGGAGTTCTACCTGCTCGACCAGCAACGTGATGCCCAGGGCCGACCGCAACCGGCGCTGGACAACGACGGCGGTCGCCCACGCACCACCCAGGTGTATGGCTTGCGCGAACTGGAGCAAATCGAGCCCTTCCTCGCTGACCTCTACGCAGCCTGCAAGGCCCAGGGCATCCCGGCCCGCACGGCGATTTCGGAATACGCCCCTGGCCAGGTGGAAATCACCCTCGAACACGGCGACGCCCTGCAAGCGATGGACCAGGCCGTACGCTACAAGCGCCTGGTCAAAGGCGTAGCCCATGCCCACGGCATGCAGGCCTGCTTCATGGCCAAGCCGTTCGCGCAACTGGCCGGCACCGGCATGCACATGCACCTGAGCCTGGCCGACAGTGCCGGCAACAACCTGTTCGCCAGCGAGGACAAGGCCGGCACCCCGCTGCTGCGTCAGGCCGTGGCCGGCATGCTGCGCCACCTGCGCGACTCGCTGCTGCTGTTCTGCCCCAACGCCAACTCGTTCCGCCGCTTCCAGGCCAACAGCTATGCGCCACTGGCGCCAACCTGGGGCGTGGACAACCGCACCGTGAGCCTGCGCATACCGGGCGGCCCGGCCAACAGCCGGCATGTGGAACACCGCATCTGCGGCGCCGACGCCAACCCCTACCTGGCCGCTGCGGCGATCCTTGCCGCCAGCCACCGGGGCATCCGCGAACAGCTGGACCCCGGAGCACCAGTGGAAGGCAACGGCTATGCCCAGGCCACCGAACACCTGCCCACCGACTGGCTGACCGCCCTCGACGCCCTGCAGCATTCCAGCTGGGCTCGCGAAGCACTGGGCGAGGACTTCCTGGGCGTATACCTGAAGGTCAAGCGCGCCGAGTACCGCCAGTTCATGGCCGAAGTCAGCGAGCAGGACTGGCGCTGGTACCTGCACCAGGCCTGAGCCCCCAGATAACAAGGAACACCCATGAACGCAGCATTGAACAAGGGCCCGGCGCAGCGCGCGCCGTCCTACTACAGCGCCACCCTCAACGACCACACCGAGTACCCGCAGCTCAAGGGCACGGTACAAGTGGATGTGGCGATTATCGGTGGCGGCTTCACCGGCGTGGCCACCGCAGTGGAACTGGTCGAGCGTGGCCTTAAGGTGGCCATCGTCGAAACCAACCGCATCGGCTGGGGTGCCAGCGGGCGCAACGGCGGCCAGGTCACCGGCAGCCTGTCGGGCGACGAAGCCATGCGCTCGCAGATGCGCAACCGCTTGGGTGCCGAGGTCGATGACTTCATCTGGCACCTGCGCTGGCGCGGCCACCAGGTGATCGAGCAGCGCGTGGCGCGTTACGGCATTGACTGCGACCTCAAGCGCGGCCACCTGCATGCGGCGATGAAACCCTCGCACATGGACGAGCTGCGCGCATTCGAAGCCGAGGCCCGGCGGCGCGGCATGGGCGAGCAGGTGCAACTGCTGGACCGCAATGGCGTGGCTGAGCACCTGCAAAGCCCGCTGTACCTGGGCGCGCTGAAGAACCTGCGCAACCTGCACCTGCACCCGCTCAACCTGTGCCTGGGCGAGGCCCGTGCTGCCCATGGCCTGGGGGCGCTGATTTTCGAAAACTCCGAAGTGCTGGACATCGTCCACGGCCCACGCCCGGCGGTGGTCACCGCCCACGGCCGGGTCGAGGCGCGCCAGGTGATGCTGGCTGGCGATGTGTACCACAAGCTGGAAAAGCGCCAGCTCAAGGGCAAGATCTTCCCGGCCATGGGCGGCATCGTCACCACCGCACCGCTGGGGGAACTGGCCGAGCAGATCAACCCGCAGGACCTGGCGGTGTACGACTGCCGCTTCGTGCTCGACTACTACCGCCTGACCGCCGACAAGCGCCTGCTGTTCGGCGGTGGCGCCAACTATTCCGGCCGTGACTCACGGGATATCGAAGGTGAACTGCGCCCGTGCATCGAGCGCACCTTCCCGGCATTGAAAGGCGTGCCGATCGAGTTCCAGTGGAGCTGCGCCATGGGCATCGTGGTCAACCGCATCCCGCAGCTGGGCAAGCTGTCGGACAACGTGTGGTATTGCCAGGGCTATTCGGGGCACGGGATTGCCACCAGCCACATCATGGGCGAGATCATGGCCGAGGCGCTGACCGGGACGCTGGAGAAGTTCGACACCTTTGCCCAGTGCAAGCATGTGCGGGTGCCGATGGGGGATTTGCTGGGCAATCCGCTGTTGGCGGCGGGGATGTGGTACTACCAGATGCTGGAGAAACTGCGCTGATTACGCGGTAACTGTGGGAGCGGCCCTTTCGCGACACAAGGCCGCTCCCACATTGAGCGTGCAGGGCTCTGATCAGGCGATCTTCTTCAAGCCCTGCTTCTTCAGCTCTTCATCACGCAGTTCGCGGCGCAGGATCTTGCCCACGTTGGTGGTCGGCAGCGCATCGCGGAACTCGATCTGGCGCGGAACCTTGTAGCCGGTGACATTGGCGCGCATGTGCTCCATCACCTGTTCCTTGGTCACGGTCATGCCCGGCTTGACCACGATGAACACCTTGATCACTTCACCGGACTTCTCGTCCGGCACGCCGATGGCCGCGCACTGCAGCACGCCCGGCAGGGCCGCCAGCACATCTTCCAGCTCGTTGGGATACACGTTGAAGCCCGAGACCAGGATCATGTCCTTCTTGCGGTCGACAATGCGCATGTAGCCGTCCGGCTGGATCACGGCGATGTCACCGGTCTTCAGCCAGCCATTGCTGTCGAGGATCTCAGCAGTGGCGTCCTCGCGCTGCCAGTAGCCCTTCATCACCTGCGGGCCCTTGACGCACAACTCGCCCACCTCGCCCAGCGGCAGCTCGTTGCCGTTGTCGTCGATGACCTTGCACAGGGTGGACGGCACCGGAATGCCGATGGTGCCGACCTGGTTGGCCTCCGCCGGGTTCACCGCGGCCACCGGGCTGGTCTCGGTCATGCCATAGCCTTCGCAGATGGCGCAGCCGGTCACGGCCTTCCAGCGCTCGGCCACGCTCAGTTGCAGGGCCATGCCGCCAGACAGGGTGATCTTCAGCGCGGAGAAGTCCAGGGCGCGGAAGGCTTCGTTGTTGCACAAGGCAACGAACAGGGTATTGAGGCCGACGAATCCGCTGAACTTCCACTTGCCCAGCTCCTTGACCATGGCCGGCAGGTCACGCGGGTTGCTGATCAGCACGTTGTGGTTGCCGATCAGCATCATGGCCATGCAATGGAAGGTAAAGGCGTAGATGTGATACAGCGGCAGCGGGGTGATGAGGATTTCGCAGCCTTCGTGCAGGTTGGCGCCCATCAGTGCCCGACACTGCAGCATGTTGGCCACCAGGTTGCGGTGGGTCAGCATCGCGCCCTTGGCCACGCCGGTGGTACCACCGGTGTACTGCAGCACCGCCACGTCGTTGGCCTGCGGGTTGGCCTCGGTTACCGGCTGGCCCGTGCCCAGCGCCAGTGCGTCGTTGAAGCGCACGGCACGCGGCAGGTTGTAGGCCGGCACCATCTTCTTCACGTACTTTATCACGCTGTTGATCAGCAGGCGCTTGAGCGGCGGCAGCAGGTCGGCCACTTCGGTGACAATGACGTGCCTGACCTGGGTCTTGGGCACCACCTTCTCGGCCAGGTGGGCCATGTTGGCCAGGCACACCAGGGCCTTGGCACCAGAATCGTTGAACTGGTGTTCCATTTCCCGCGCGGTGTACAGCGGGTTGGTGTTGACCACGATCAGCCCGGCACGCATGGCACCGAATACCGCCACCGGGTATTGCAGTACGTTAGGCAGTTGCACGGCAATGCGATCACCCGGTTTGAGGTCGGTATGCTGCTGCAGCCAGGCGGCAAACGCCCCCGACAGCGCATACAGCTCGCCATAAGTGATAGTCTTGCCCAGGTTGCTAAAGGCCGGTTTGTCGGCAAAGCGTTGGCAGGATTGCTTGAGTACCGCCTGGATATTGGGGAATTCGTCAGGATTGATTTCCGCCGTAATCCCGGCTGGGTACTTATCCTTCCAAAAATGTTCGATCATGGAAGCCCACTCCTTCAGCAACAGCGAAGTTCGATTCACGCGTCGATGCGCTTATTATTGATATGAGATGACGGCTCGTTGCAAACCGGATCATCTGAAAGCGCGCCGAGAGTAACAGCTTTGCCTGGGGTCGCCTAGAGGCCAGAACCGGCCTCACGGTCACAAAAATGACTCAATGAACAATACAGGTCATTTTTAGAGTAATTATCCAAAATGTCGCGAATGCCTTGATTTAGGTGGGGTAGCCGAAATCGGGCGCCGCCCGCGCGGCGCTTCGCGGGGCAAGCCCGCTCCCACATTTGTTGCAACGTGCCGAACCTGACAGGCCATGGTTGCCAGCTTTGTGAGGCTGGCCGGATTTCTGGGTCAACGCTGCTGCCGCCCCACCCGTCTCAAGCCTTGCACCAAGGCTGAGAACGCCCCTCCAACAGGCATGGCCACGTTGCAACAAATGTGGGAGCGGGCTTGCCCCGCGAAGCGCCGCGCGGGCGGCGCGCGATCTCGAAATCACCTCAAAACCAAAGCCGTACCCTTCAAGCGATGTCCCGCAGCTCCCGCCGCAGGATCTTGCCCACCGGCGTCATCGGCAACGACTCGCGCAGCACGATGTGCTTGGGCACCTTGTAACCGGTGAAGTTGGCCTTGCAGTAGGCCTTCAGCTCATCCACGCTCAGCCCGCCCTCTCGCGGTACCACGAACAGCTTCACCGCCTCGCCGGAGCGCTCGTCCGGCACGCCGATGGCCGCGCAGTTGGCAACCTTGGGGTGGCCCATCACCACGTCCTCGATCTCGTTGGGGTACACGTTGAAACCCGAGACGATGATCATGTCCTTCTTGCGGTCGACGATGCGGGTGAAGCCGTCCGGGTCGATCACCGCGATGTCGCCGGTCTTGAACCAGCCTTCCGCATCCAGGGCCTGGGCCGTGGCCTCGGGCTGCTGCCAGTAGCCCTTCATCACCTGCGGGCCCTTGATGCACAACTCGCCCCGCTCGCCCAGCGGCAGCTCGTTGCCGTCATCGTCGATCACCTTGAAAGCGGTACCCGCCACCGGGATACCCACCGTGCCCAGGCGCGCCAGCTGGCCATAGGGGTTGGTGCTGGCCACCGGCGAGGTTTCGGTCAGGCCGTAGCCTTCGACGATGCGGCAACCGGTAAGTGCCTCCCAGCGCTCGGCCGTGGCCTTGACCAGCGCGGTGCCGCCGGAGTTGGTGACCTTCAGCGCCGAAAAATCGAGCTGACGAAAGCCCGGGTGGTCCATCAGCGCGACGAACAGTGTGTTCAGGCCCAGCAAGGCGGAGAAACGCCATTTGCCTAGCTCCTTGATGAAGCCGGGGATATCCCGCGGGTTGGTGATCAGCACGTTATGGTTGCCGGTGACCATCATGCACATGCAGTTCGCGGTAAAGGCATAGATATGGTACAGCGGCAGCGGCGCGATCATCACCTCCTGGCCGTCCTTGATCAGCTTCTGCCCGTCCGGCCCGTGCTGCGAGAAGCAGGCCAGCACCTGCAGCATGTTGGCCACCAGGTTACCGTGGGTGAGCATGGCGCCCTTGGCCAGGCCGGTGGTACCGCCGGTGTACTGCAGCACGGCAATGTCATCCAGGCCGAGCGGCACCGGCTTGTGCGACAGCTCGCGGCCCTGGCGCAGCACCTGCTTGAACGACACCGCCTGGGGCAGCTGATAGGCCGGCACCATTTTCTTCAGCTTGTCGACCACGGTATTGACCAGCCAGCCCTTGGCGGTGGGCAGCAGGTCGCCCATCCTGGCCTCGATCAGGTACTCGATGCCGGTATCGGGCAGTACCTCCTGCACGCGCTTGCCGAACATGTTCAGGTACACCAGCGCACGCGCACCGCTGTCCTTGAACTGATGGCGCATCTCGCGCTCGGTGTACAGCGGGTTGGTGTTGACCACGATCAGACCTGCGCGCAGGGCACCGAACACGGCGATGGGGTATTGCAGCACGTTGGGCATCTGCACCGCGATGCGGTCACCCGGCTTGAGGTCGGTATGCTGCTGCAACCAGGCGGCGAAGGCCGCCGAATGGCGTTCAAGTTCCGCATAGGTCAGGGTCACGCCCAGGTTGCTGAAGGCCGGGCGGTCGGCAAAGCGCTTGCAGGAGCGCTCGAACACCTCGACAACCGAGGTGTAGGCATTGATGTCGATGGTGGAAGGCACGCCCGCCGGGCGCTTGTCATTCCAGAAGTCGGCTTGCATTTTATTGTTGTTCCTCTGCCTGGACCTGCTGTGTGTCCTGTAGTCCTTTTACCTGCTCGCCCGAAAGCGAAAAGGCGTTGATCCGACGTTAGCAGGTAAGCCCAAGGTGGCATATACGCCAAGTGCCGCCATTAACATTGTGAATCTTATTTGTGCCCTTCCTGCAATCCGGCCGGTTGTGCATACACTGTTCGGGTACCTGTGAGCACAAGGACCCGCCATGCCTCACGACGCCTTCTGGCTGCCCGCCAGCGAGCACTGCAGCCTGTACGTGCACCAATGGCTACCGGCCACGCCGATCAAAGCCGTGGTGCTGCTGGCCCACGGCATGGCCGAGCATGCCGGGCGCTACCAGCACCTGGGCCATGCCCTGAGCGAGGCCGGCTTTGCCCTGTTCGCCGCCGACCAGCGCGGCCATGGACGCACCGCCGAACTGGGTAGCCTAGGCCTGTTCGCCCGCCATAATGGCTGGAATGCCGTGGTCAACGACCTCGGACTGCTGGCCCAGCACATCGGCCAGCAGTACCCGTGCACACCGCTGTTCCTGTTCGGCCACAGCATGGGCAGCTACATCGCCCAGGCTTACCTGCTGCACCACAGTGGCAGCCTGCATGGGGCGATCCTCAGCGGCTCCAACTACCAGCCGGCAGCGCTGTACCGCGTGGCGCGGCTGATTGCCCGGCTGGAGGCCTGGCGCCAGGGGCCGCTGGGCAAGAGCGCACTGATCGAGTGGTTGTCGTTCGGCTCGTTCAACAAGGCCTTCAAGCCCAACCGCACGGCGTTCGACTGGCTCAGCCGCGACCCTACGCAGGTCGACCTGTACGTCAACGACCCGCTGTGCGGCTTTCGCTGCAGCAACCAGTTGTGGCTTGACCTGTTGCAAGGCTTGGCGCAGATCAGCCAGCCGAGTAACCTCGCGCAGATCGATCCGAACCTGCCGCTGCTGGTGATAGGTGGAGAATGTGATCCGGTCAGTGCCGGCAAGCGTCTCACTCACCTGGCCAACGCCCTGCGCGCGACCGGCAATCGACATGTGCAACTGCGCGTCTATCCTGAAGCGCGGCATGAAGTACTCAACGAAACCAACCGTGACGAGGTCACCGCCGATATCCTCGGCTGGCTCGAACAGGCACTGGCCCTAGGCCGACCGGTGCGCAGTGAATGATAGCCAACCTCGCCCACCGCTTAAGGAAGCCCCGATGTCCCAGGTCACCAACACGCCTTATGAAGCCCTCGAAGTCGGCGATAAGGCCGAGTACAAGAAATCTGTCGAAGAACGCGACATCCAGCTATTCGCCGCAATGTCCGGTGACCACAACCCGGTGCACCTGGACGCCGAGTTCGCTGCCAAGAGCATGTTCCGCGAGCGCATTGCCCACGGCATGTTCAGCGGCGCGCTGATCAGTGCTGCAGTGGCCTGCACCCTGCCTGGCCCTGGGACCATCTACCTGGGCCAGCAAATGAGCTTCCAGAAGCCGGTGAAAATTGGCGATACCCTGACCGTGCGCCTGGAAATCCTGGAGAAGCTGCCCAAGTTCAAGGTGCGCATCGCCACCAATGTATACAACCAGAACGAAGAGCTGGTGGTCGCCGGTGAGGCCGAAATCCTGGCACCGCGCAAGCAGCAGACCGTCGAGCTGGTGTCGCCGCCGAATTTTGTGGCTAGCTGAAGATTGATGCAGGCAGTACCGGCTCTTTCGCGGGTAAACCCGCTCCCACATGGACCCCACAGCATCAAGCCGTGACGCAATCCTGTGGGAGCGGGTTTACCCGCGAAGAGGCCGGTGCTGCAAACATCAATCGATAGCCTGCAACCGCCGCTCGATATGCCTGCGCTCCGGCTCCTGCCGGGTCAGCGCCAGCGCCTGACGCCAGGCCGCACGGGCCTCCTGCACGCGCCCCAGCTGGTAATACAGCTCGGCCCGCGCCGCATGGGCCAGGTGATAGTCCAGCAACTCCCCCCGCGCCAGAATCCCTTCGACCTCCCGCAGGCCAACCTCCGGCCCATCCCGCTTCGCCAGCGCCACGGCCCTGTTCAGTTCTACCACTGCTGACGGCCAATGCCGCTGCAGCACGTCATACAGCCCGACGATCTCGACCCAGTCAGTCTCCTCGGCGGTCGCCGCTTCGGCATGCACCGCCGCAATCGCCGCCTGCACGGTATAGGCACCGAACGCCCGGCTTTGCAGGGCCTGGCGCACCAGTTCGCAGCCTTCGGCAATGCGTTGCCGGTCCCACAGACTACGGTCCTGCTGCTCCAGCAGGACCAGGTTGCCTTGGCCATCGGTACGCGCCCGCTGTCGGGACGCCTGCAGCAACATCAAGGCCAGCAGGCCGACTGCCTCCGGGTCTGGCAGCAACTGTACCAGCAGCCGCGCCAGGCGAATGGCTTCATCGCTCAGCTCCTGCCGCAACAGCGCCTCGCCTGAGGATGCCGAATAACCTTCGTTGAACACCAGGTAGATCACCCGTAACACGCTCTCCAGGCGCTCGGGCAGCTCGTTCAGCTCCGGCACCTGGTAAGGGATGCCGGCATCGCGGATCTTGGCCTTGGCGCGCACGATGCGCTGGGCGATGGTGGCCGGGCTTTGCAGGAACGCGCGGGCGATCTGCTCGGTGGTCAGGTCGCAGACTTCGCGCAGGGTCAGCGGCACCTGGGCATCGGCGGACAAGGCCGGATGGCAGCAGGTGAAGATCAGCCGCAGGCGGTCATCCGCCAGCAACTCTTCTTCGCTGGGGTCCTGCACCTGCCCGTCGAGCAGCATGCTCAGGTCCGCCCGAGAATGCTCGAAACGGGCACGTCGGCGCAGCGCATCGATCGCCTTGAAGCGGCCGGTGGAGACCAGCCACGCCCGCGGGTTATCGGGAATACCGTCACGCTGCCAGCGCTCGACGGCGATGAAGAAGGCATCGTGCATGGCCTCCTCGGCCAGGTCGAAATCACCCAGCAGGCGGATCAGCGTCGCCAGGATGCGCCGCGACTCGCGCCGGTAGACTGCCTCGACCTCGGCACGTACCTGCGCCAGCGCCATCATCAGTCAGGCATCCGCTGGGTCACCACCTCCACCAGGCGGTCCAGGCTTTCCCCCCAGCCCTGGTGGAAGCCCATTTCCTCATGAGCGCGACAGTCCGCGGCATTCCAGTGCCAGGCGCGAGCGGTGTAGCGGGTTTTGCCCTGCTCCTCGTCAAAACTGATCACGGCAGTCATGAAGGCCTTGTCCGAAGGTACCCAGCCTGGGCCGAAGGCATCGGTGAACACCAGCCGCCGCGGCGCGGCGATCTCCAGGAAAACGCCCTGGTTCGGGTACTCGCTGCCATCCGGCGCCCGCATCAGGGTGCGGAACAGGCCGCCAGTCCACAACTGCATCTCGCACTCCGGGGTGGTCATGCCGTGCGGCCCCCACCACTGCATCAGCCACTGGGGGTCGGTCCAGGCGCGGAATACCTTTGCCGGTGGCGCGTCGATCAGGCGGCTGATGGACAACTCGTGTTGCACTTGCGCTGAGTGTGCAAGGCTCATGCTGGTAGGTCTCCATTGCTGTCAGGGTTGCAGTTCGCGCACCGGCCGCACCTCGACACTGCCGACCCGCGCGGCGGGGATGCCCTTGGCGATGTTCAGCGCCTCGTTCAGGTCGCGGGCCTCCACCAGGTAGAAGCCCGCCAGTTGCTCCTTGGTCTCGGCGAACGGGCCGTCGGTCAGGCTCATGTGCCCGTTGCGCACGCGCACTGTGGTAGCGGTCTGCACCGGCTTCAGCGCCTCGGCCGCCAGCATTCGCCCAGAGCTTTGGATGGATTCGGCGTACGCCATGCATTCGGCGTCTTCCGGGCTGTCAGGCAGGCTGTGTAGCAGCCCCTCGTCACAATAGACCAGGCACAGGTATTTCATGGTCACCTCCAGGCATTGGCAAAGTGCATTTGGCGATAACGCTTCAGGGCTTGAGATCGAACAGGGCTTTTTGGGTTTGCATGTCGAACGGCGCCGACCAGTGTTCGTGGATTACCTGCCACTGGCCGCCTTGACGACGATAGCCCACGGTGGCGCGCATGAAGCCGCACTGGCTTTCGTTGTCCGCCGGGCCACAGCGGTTCAGCCAGTGGGCCAGGGCCAGGTCGCCAGCGGCATGCACGGTAAGTTCGGCGAATTCGAAAACCATCGGGCCGGGGCACATGCCCATGCACATTTCCCAGTGCGCCTGGTAGGTTGCCTTACCTTTGAATTGCAGGGCCTGGATGGCATCGAAGGCGACGATGTCGTCGGCATAGGGAGCGATGATGTTGGGGATGTCGCGGTCGCGCACGGCCTGCATCCAGCGCTCGATCAACTGGCGGATCTCGGTTTCGGCTGCGGTGCTCATCGGGGGTTCCTCCGACAGGTCATGGGTGATTGGGCACGGGGTGCAACGTGCTCTCACCTATTGGTCGAACGGGAACCGGAGGAATCGACAGGCAACGGAAACTATTCTGCATGAGTAATTGCAGAATACCCGCGAGAAACAACGAAAGCAGGCTTGTTCAGGCCATTGCGGCTTGTTCGAAGACCTCGTCGGCCCACTGGTTGAGGCTTTTGCCGGCAGCACGGGCAGCAACACTCGCGGCTGCATGAACTTCGGGCCGGATACGCAGCATTACTTTGCCCGAGGCAGGCTTTTCCGGCGCAATGCCCTGCTCTGCACAGTCGGCCAGGTAATCTTCCAGCGCATCGCGAAACGCCTCATGCAGCTCGGGCACCGAGCTTGCGTGAAAACTGATGATGTCACGCATACCAAGCACACGGCCGACGAAGATATCGTCACGCGCGTCGTACTCGATACGGGCGGCGTAGCCTTTGTAGCGCATGCAACTCATATCCTGACTCCTGCCCGCAAGAGGAATTCACGGGCTTCTTCAGCGTTCGGAAAATTGCGTCGAGGATTTTGCGGTATCGAGTGTTCATCGAAAAATGCTATCAAATTAAGATAGCACTTTTTCCTCGATATTCATTCAGGATTTTTCTGTGGCTCGAACTGCAAGACGGTTGATGGCCCCGTCACCAGCAGGCCGGCGAAAGGGCCATCAACACCGGGCAAGCGCCCGCTCAACCCTGCTGGCACCCCTCACCCATGGCCCGGTACTGGATGGTGTGCACCTGGCCTTGATGGTCTTCGTAGGTCATGGTCGCAGGGACCACTTCGCAGACGTTGGGGATGGTCGACAGGTTGATCACCCGCTTGATGTCCAGGTTCATGGAGTAGTCGTACTGCTGGGCTACGGGCTCGCTGGAGACGGGCTTGGCCTCATCGGCGAGGGCGAACGAGGACATACCGACCAATGCAAGAATCAGTAATGGTTTCATGTGAGTTGCCTTTTGAGCATTCAAGCTGATCGATTGACTTCTATTGCCGTAGCCGGCGCGGAGAAGTTGCCATCTACGGTGAAGATGGCACGAAGTACCGATCCCGCTTCGTACTTCCAGTGGGGATGGGTAAAAGTCTACTCCCGGCCTGGAATAGTTGAACCCCGAACTCGGACATTCACCCTTGCCAGATATGCAACAATCTGCGACAAGTTGACCGCAAAACATCGGGCCAGAGCCGCTGGCCGCCTTTCAGGGTAGGACGCGCAATTTCTGAAAATTTGTACTGTTCGCAACTTGCGGCCCCGGAACGCCGTCTGCTGGACCACTTCTACCGTCAACACGGCTCACGCATGCGTGCAGCGGGCGACGCTCAGTTGTGGGTAGCGCGGGGCCCGGGCATCATCGCGGGCTTGAGCCTGAGCCCGGTGGGCGATGGCTTCTGGTTGACCGGGCTGTTCGTCGACCCGCAGCGGCGCAGTCAAGGGGTAGCCGCGCGGTTGGTCGAAGCCGCGCTGGCACAGGCTGGCGGGCCCACCTGGCTGTTCTGCCACCCGGACCTTCTGCCCTTCTACCGGCGCCTGGCCTTCGACATGGCCCGGCAACTGCCGCAAGCCCTGGCTGGCCGCCTGCAGCGCTACCAACGCAGCAAACGCCTGGTGGCACTGCAACGGGGTCAATCGTCGCTGGCGTCGAGCCCGGGGAACAGCACCTCGGTGTAGCCGAACCGGGAAAAGTCCTGGATGCGTGACGGGTACAGCCGACCGATCAGGTGGTCGCATTCATGTTGCACCACCCGCGCATGGAAGCCGTCGGCAAAGCGGTTGATCGGGTTGCCCTGGGGATCGATGCCTTCGTAGCAGATGTGCTTGAATCGCGGCACCACGCCGCGCAGGCCGGGCACCGACAGGCAGCCCTCCCATCCGTCCTCCAGCTCGCTGGACATCGGCGTGATGACCGGGTTGAGCAGGATAGTCTGCGGCACCGGTTCGGCATTCGGGTAACGCTCGCTGCGCTCGAAGCCGAAGATCACCAGTTGCAGGTCGATGCCGATCTGTGGCGCGGCCAGGCCCACTCCACCCGCATGGCGCATGGTTTCGAACATGTCATCGATCAGTTGCTGCAGTTCGGCACTGTCGAGCAAATGTTCGGGCACTGGCGTGGCGATGCGCAGCAGGCGTTCGTCACCCATCTTGAGAATGTCACGGATCATCTGGGGTTCGGCTCGGAAGATTGGTGCTCGCTCGATATCGGGTGTTCGTGGCCCAGCACGGTAATGGTTTCGCGGGGCTTGTGCTCATCGAAGTTCTTTTCGCCAGGGTTCTTGCCCTCGCTCGACATGTGCTCGATCACTGCGTTCATCTCCGCACCCAGCAGCAACACGGCAGCGGAAATATAGAAATACAGCAATAGCACGATGATTGCACCGATACTGCCGTACATGGCGTTGTAGTCGGCAAAGGTTTTCACGTAGTAGGCAAAGCCCAGCGACGCCACGATCCACACCACCACCGCCAACACCGAGCCCGGGGTGATGAAGCGGAACTGTTGCTTCACATCGGGCATCACGTAGTAGATCAGCGCCACCGCCACCATCATCAGGATGATGATCGCCGGCCAGCGCAGGATGGTCCACACCGTGACGATCACCTCTTGCATGCCGACCTGGGCGGCGATCCACTCCATCACCTGTGGCCCCAGCACCATCAGCGCCGCAGCCACCAGCAACATGCCGGCGATGCCCACAGTGTAGATGATCGACAACGGAATGCGCTTCCACACCGGGCGGCCCTCGGGTACATCGTAGGCGGCATTCATCGCGCTCATCATCAGGCGCACACCGGCCGATGCGGTCCACAAGGCAATCACGATACCCACCGACAACAGCCCGCCCTTGGACTGCTGCAATTGATCGATCACCGGGTTCACCTGCTCCAGCGCCTGGGGTGGCAGCACCAGTTCCGATTGCATGCGCAGCCAGGAGAAGAAGTCCGGCAGGTGCAGGAAACCGATCAGGGCGATAAGGAACAGCAGGAACGGGAACAGCGAAAACAGCATCTGGTAAGCCAGCGCGGAGGCGTAGGTCGACATCTCATCGTCGAGGAATTCCTTGACGGTGCGTACCAGCACGCGGTGCAGGGGCAGGCCGCGCAGGTCGGGGAAAATCATAGCGTCTCCTTTCGCCGCTTGATTCGTGAGTACCACGGGTAAGTCTAATAGACCATGCCGTTGCCGTGCTGATCCCGGCCATGCTGCAAGAATTTGCTTACGCCTGTACTGGCCTCTTCGCGGGTAAACCCGCTCCCACAGGTCTTCCACTGCCCTTGAGGCCTGTGGTGTACCTGTGGGAGCGGGTTTACCCGCGAAGAGGCCGCTACAGGCAGAACAGATGGCAAACCTTGCCCCGCTACCCGCCACCCCTCACAATGCAGGCCTTCATAGCGTCAACCCGCAGGAACCTGCATGAAACTCGACAAACCCGCCGCCATCGCCCGGCGCAACGAAGCACTGGCCCGCCCGGTGCTGACCAGCAGCAACACCCTGTTCGCCATCCTCGACCGCAAGCGCAACCTGTGGTGGTTCGAGGTGCCGGTGGCGCTGCTGCGCAAGGGCCAGCCCGACTGGGTCAACCTGCTGCTGCACACCCCGGAAAGCGACGAGCTGCAGCACCTGAAGGTGCCGACCAACTTCCTGCGTGCTCACCAGGAACAAATGGAAGTGCGCAACCCCGGCAAGCGCCGTTCGACTATCAGCCTGGCCCTCAGCGCCGACCGCGACTCGCTGCTGCGCGACACCCGCCCAGGTGGCGAGCAGCTGGACTTCCGTACCTTCGTGCAGGCCTGATCAGGCCTTCTCGATGCGATCGTCATGGATGACGATGCGCCCCTGCTTGAACAACCCGCCAATGGCCTTCTTGAAGTTGCCCTTGCTGACGTTGAACAGCTTGCTGATCAGCGCCGGGTCGCTCTTGTCGCACACCCCCAGCACCCCGCCTTCGGCCTCCAGGCGCGCCATGATCTGCTCCTGCAGGCTGTCGGCCAGGGCAGCGCCCACCGGTTGCAGGCTCAAGGCGATCTTGCCGTCCGCACGCACTTCCTTGATGAAGCCCTTCTCGTGCATGCCCGAGCGCAGGAACTTGAACACCTCGTTCTTGTGGATCAGGCCCCAGTGGCGGTTGTTGATGATCGCCTTGAAGCCCATCGGCGTCTCGCCGGCCACCAGCAGCTCGACCGGCTGGCCCACCTGGTAGTCTGCCGGGGTGCGGTCCAGGTAGCGGTCCAGGCGTGAAGTGGCAGTGATGCGACGGGTGCGCTTGTCGAGGTACACGTGCACCACGCAGTAGTCGCCGATCTTCAGCGGCCGCGCCTCTTCCGAGTACGGCATCAGCAGGTCCTTGGACAGGCCCCAGTCGAGGAAGATGCCGGCACCGTTGATGTCCTTGACCTTGAGGCTGGCAAACTCGCCGACCTGCACCTTGGGCTTTTCGGTGGTGGCGATCAGCTGATCTTCGCTGTCCAGGTAGATGAACACGTTCAGCCAGTCATCCACTTCGGTTTCGGCGTTTTTCGGGATGTAGCGCCCGGGCAGCAGGATCTCGCCGTCGGCGCCGCCGTCCAGGTACAGGCCGAAGTCCACGTGTTTCACGATTTGCAAACTGTTGTAACGCCCAAGCAGAGCCATTTCCGATGTTCCTCAAGACAAGGCGGCTATTCTACACCTGAAGCCAGCGCGCCGCCCGACCGCTGATGCAGGGGAACCGTCAGTCCCCCCCTTGCGTCTACCGTCTGGCCGGTCCCTGCAAGGAACAGCACATGCCGCTACGCCTGTCCAAAGCCCTGCTCATCACCATCGGTTTCGCCCTGGCCCTGGCCGCCTGCAGCCGTATCGACCTGGCCTACCGCAATCTCGACCGCCTGGTGCCGTGGTCGCTGGGCGACTACCTGGCCATGAACCGTGAGCAGAAGGCCATGCTTGACGAACGGCTGCGGGAGCACCTGGCCTGGCATTGCAAGACCCAGCTGCCCGGCTACCTCGACTGGCTGGACCGGGTACGCGGCATGGTCGCCGACGACCAGGTGACCGACCAGGCCCTGCAGCAGCGTACCCGCGAAGCCCGCGAGGCGATTGGCCGGGTGGCTGAGGAAATCACCCCTTCGGCCACTGAGTTGCTGCGTGGCATGAGCGATAGCCAGGTGGCGGAGATGCGCGAGGCGTTCCGCGAGGACATCAGCGAGCGGCAAAAGCAGTATGTAGACACGCCGTTGTCCAGGCAGATCGCCCGCCGTACCGAACGCATGGAGAAACGCCTGACGCCATGGTTTGGCGAGCTGACCCCGGTGCAGAAGCAGCGCATACAGGCCTGGTCCCAGGCACTGGGCGACCAGAACCGAGAATGGATCGCCAACCGCGCGCACTGGCAGCAGCAGTTGTTGCTGGCGATGAACCAGCGCAACGACGCCAGCTTCGAACCGCGCCTGGCGACGTTGTTGCAGCGCAAGGAGAGTTTGTGGACGCCGGAGTACCGGGCGGCGTATCAGAATACCGAGCAGCAGGCGCGCAGCTTGCTGGTGGATCTGGTGCACCAGAGTACCCCGCAGCAACGGCGGTTCCTGCAGGAGCGTTTGGGCAAGGTGCGTACCGATTTCAGTGAATTGAAGTGCTTGAAGGGGTGACGGTGAAAAGCAGGCCTGGCCTTTTCGCGGGTCCCCCCCCCACAGGTACGGCACAGGGCTCGAAACCAGTGGGGGCCCTGTGGGAGCGGGTTTACCCGCGAAATGGCCGGGCCTGATAAAGCATGATCACCGCACCTTGCGCCGATACGGAAACACATCGATCACCTTCCCCTCACGGATCGCTGCCTGCAGCCCCTTCCAGTACTCCGCGTCATACAACTCCCCATGCAAGCGGCTGAACAATCGCCGCTGGCCGATATCGGCAAACAGGAACGGCGGAAACTCCTCGGGGAACACGTCATGCGGCCCGATCGAGTACCAAGGCTCGCCCGACATCTCGTCTTCCGGGTAACGCGGCGGCGGAATATGGCGGAAGTTCACCTCGGTCAGGAAGCTGATCTCGTCATAGTCATAAAACACCACCCGGCCATGGCGAGTAACGCCAAAGTTCTTCAGCAGCATGTCGCCAGGGAAGATATTCGCCGCCGCCAGCTGCTTGATGGCCAGGCCGTAATCCTCCAGCGCCTCCAGCACCTGGCCCTCGCTGGCGTGCTCCAGGTACAGGTTCAGCGGCGTCATGCGCCGCTCGGTCCAGCAGTGGCGGATCAGCACCGTGTCCCCCTCCAGCGCCACGGTCGATGGCGCCACCTCCAGCAGTTCAGCCAGGCACTCCGGCTCGAACTTGCTGCGCGGGAAGCGAAAATCGGCGAACTCCTGGGTATCGGCCATGCGCCCGACGCGGTCGACGCTTTTCACCAGCCGGTACTTGTCGATCACCGTGGCGCGGTCGACCGTCTTCGACGGCGAAAAGCGGTCCTTGATGACCTTGAACACGGTGTTGAAGCCCGGCAGGGTGAACACACTCATGACCATGCCGCGCACCCCAGGCGCCATGACGAAGCGGTCGTCGCTGCTGGCCAGGTGGTTGATCAGCGCCCGGTAGAACTCCGACTTGCCATGCTTGTAGAAACCGATGGAGGTATACAGCTCGGCAATGTGCTTGCCCGGCAAGATGCGTTTGAGGAAGTTGACGAACTCCGCCGGCACCGGCACATCGACCATGAAGTACGAGCGGGTGAAGGAAAAGATGATCGACACCTCGGCCTCGTCGGTGATCAGCGCATCGGCCTCGATACCATGCCCTTCGCGGTGCAGCAGCGGGATTACCAGCGGCCATTGCTCATCGCTGTTGAACAGCCGGCCGACCAGGTATGCACCCTTGTTGCGGTAAAGCACCGGCACAAACAGCTCCACCGCCAGGGTGGGGTCCTTGCATACCCAGTCTGGCAGGCACTCGCGCAGTTGATCCTCCAGGCGCAGCAGGTCGCCCTCCAGGTCGCCGTACGGCACATCGAACGGGTAATCGGTGAACACCGCCCGCAGCAGGCCCTTGAGCCCACCGTCAGGCCGATAGGTACGGGTTTGCGCGGCGCGCTCACGGCTGCGCATGGACGGTCGAGTGGTGTGGATGAACATGCAGCCGTCGCTGATCAGGTCGTGGCTGAACAGGCTGCAGAACAGCGAGTTGTACCAGGTCTCGGACAGTTCGTCGTCCAGCCGTGGGTCGATCAGGTGGATGTAGGCGTTCTTCACCAGTGGCCATTGTTCCACATCCAGCAGCACGTCCTCGGCAAAGCCCTGGTGCAGCCAGCCGTTGACCTCGGCGACCTTCTCTTCATAGAGGTTGATGCGGGCGGCGGCGGCGTGCTGGATGTCCTGCCAGCGCGCCTGCTCGAAGCGTTTGCGGGCACCGAGGGTGATGCGCTGGAAGTGGTCGCGGTAGTCGTCGAAGCCGGCGAGGATCATCCGGGCGATTTCGACAGCGGGCCAGGGCTGGGACATGCGAAGACCTCGGTGCAAGGGTGAGATACAGAGCTTAGTCTGCCTGTCCGGAATACGGCGCCTGTACCGGCCTCTTCGCGGGTAAACTGAACTGGCCTAATGATCCCGGACACCTCTTAAGGGCGATATGATTCGCCCAATCAGGAGGTTCCATGCAAGAACGAAAGACCTACACCCGCGAGTTCAAGCAACGTGCTGCCAGCATGGTTC